>Ga0307468_100000121_pt1 | contig 18643 bp, 12 predicted proteins | sample atmdna_FD_203085 | JGI IMG/M metagenome (GOLD analysis project Ga0307468, IMG submission 203085) | Hardwood forest soil microbial communities from Morgan-Monroe State Forest, Indiana, United States - atmos_gases AM2C_05 | ecosystem: Environmental > Terrestrial > Soil > Temperate forest > Bulk...
CCAACCCGCCCGCCCGGTTCTCGTTCGTGGCTTTCTCGTTCCCCCCGGGTGTCTGGGGCTGGTGCAGGGCTCCCTGGGGCTCGGCGGCCCCGCCCCACTTCTCGTTGACCTCGACCGCGCCGATCTTGTGCAGCACGTCGATCCCTTCGATGAGCTCGCCGAAGGCGGCGTACTTGCCGTCGAGGTGCGGCCGGGGGGCGAGGCAGATGAAGACCTCGGTGCTGCCGCTGTCCGGGTCAGGGTTGCGCGCGAGGCCGACGGTGCCGATCACGAAGGGATGGCTGTTGAACTCGCCCTTGACCTTAGGTCTGCCGTTGTCGTCCTGGTTGTCACCGGTCTGGATCACGTGCCCGGCGACCACCCGGTAGAACCGTTTGCCGTCGTAGAAACCCTCCCGCACGAGCTTCTTGAAGTTGGCGACGGTCTGCGGCGAATCCTTCTCGTAGAACCGGATCACCATCGTGCCCATGGAGGTCTTGAGGACGCCGACCTCCTCCTGCGTAGCGGCCGTATCCAGGGCCTGGATACCCGTGGTGGCGAAAAGCAGACAAGACAGCAGGGCCAGCAAGGAACGCTTCATCATGTCCTCCATCGTAATAAGTGCGCGAAAGATAACACGATGGGTCTCTGTATGCTCACCCTGTTCCCTGTGCCGAGCTTCGCCAACGCCACGCCTTCGAAGCTCTGGCAGAAACTGCACGAGGACCCCCATCGGCGAGATCATCTACGGCTTGATGTTGATTCACCAGGTGTTGAGCCCGGCCGACATGCAGGACCACGTAGAGTTTCTGTAGCCGTCCCCTTCTTGTCCGTCTGGCCGGCTGAAAGCCGTATACTGGCGGACTGGGTGCCCCTGTTCCCCCCTGACGCACCTCGTTACGACTTCTGGGAAATCTGCGTCTGAGCCGCGAAGATGGAGGTCCGCCGTTCTGTGAAATCCGCGACCGAGCTGTCCTGGCCCTGGCGTTTTGGCGTGGCCGTCCTGGCAACGGGCCTGATGCTGCTCTCCGGAATCCTCATGAGCCGCTCCATGGGCGGCTCTGCTCCCCTGATCCTGTTTATCCTGCCCGTCCTGGTGAGCGCCTGGTGCGGCGGTCTGGGGTCGGGACTGCTGGCCACCCTGCTCGGCGGCATTTTCGGCAGTTACTTTTTCCTGGCGCCGTTCCTCTCGTGGACTGTCAGCGAGCCGTTCGACCGGATACGTCTGGGGATCTTCCTGGTGGCGGGAGCGACGGTGAGCTGGCTTGCCTCATCCCTGCGCCAGGCCCGTACCCGGACTGAGAACGCGGCGCGCCGGGCCGAGCAGAGACAGGAGGAGCTGGAACGGCAGATCGCCGAGCTGGCGCGCGTCGAGGAGGAGCGGAAAGGTCTGTTCGAGCAACTGGCGACCGAGCGGGCGCGCTTCCAGGCGGTGGTCGAGAACATGCCGGCGGGCGTGGTGGTGGCCGAAGCGCCCTCGGGACGGGTGGTGCTGTTCAACCCGCAGGCGGAGAAGGTCCTGGGACACCCCGTCATCCCGACCTCCGACATCGACGCCTATGAGCAGTGGCCTGCCTACCACCCGGATGGGCGGCGCTACGAGAGACACGAGTACACGATGGTCCGGGCCCTCCAGGGGGAGGTGGTGCGCGACCGGGAGTTTCTGTACCGGCAGAGCGACGGCACGATGCGGTGGCGGCGTGCCAGCGCCACTCCGATCCGCGGCGCCGGCGGGGAGATTCAGGGGGCAATCTCCCTGGTCTATGACATCGACGCGGAGAAGCGGATGGAGGAGTCGCTCCGCCTCCAGACCGTGGCCCTCCAGGAGGCCGACCGCCGCAAGGACGAGTTCCTGGCGATCCTCGCCCACGAGCTGCGCAACCCGCTCGCCCCCATCCACAACTCGCTGCAGATCCTCGCCTTGCGCGCCGACGACCCGGCGGCGGTCGAGAAGGCCCGCGAGCTGATGGAGAGACAGGTCCAGCAGATGATCCGGATGGTGGACGACCTGCTGGAGGTGTCGCGGATCGCCCGCGGCAAGGTCGGCCTGCGCAAGGAGACGGTGGACCTGGCCGGAGTCGTCGCCACCGCGGTCGAGACCAGCCGGCCAGGGATCGAGACCCGCCGCCACGAGCTGACGGTCGAGCTTCCCGAACGGCCGATCTACGTCGACGGCGATCCCGCGCGGTTGGCGCAGGTGCTGACCAACCTGCTGAACAACGCCGCCAAGTACACGGAGGTCGGCGGGCGGATCGGTCTGCGCATCGAGCGGAACGGCCGGGAGGGTACCGAGGCCGTCCTCCGGGTGCGCGACAACGGTATCGGCATCGCGCCCGAGATGCTGCCGCGGGTCTTCGACATGTTCGCCCAGGCGGAGGGCGGGATGGAGCGCGCCCAGGGAGGTCTGGGCATCGGCCTGACGCTGGTGCGCAGCCTGGTCGAGATGCACGGCGGCACGGTGGAAGCCGCCAGCGACGGTCTGGGAAAGGGCAGCGAGCTTGTGGTACGCCTGCCCGCCTTGCCGGAGGAGGCGGCCGCGGCCGGTCAGCCCTCTCCCGAGGTGCCAGAGGCGGCCGCGGCCGCTTCCCGCCGCATCCTGGTCGTGGACGACAACGTCGACTCGGCGGAGAGCCTGGCCCTGCTGCTGCAGCTCTACGGCCACCAGGCCCGGCTGGCGCACGACGGCGTGACGGGTCTGGAAGAGGCGCGGTCGTTCCTGCCCGACGTGGTGCTGCTCGACATCGGCCTGCCGCGGCTGGACGGCTACTCCGTGGCCAGGCGCCTGCGGCAGGAGCCCGGGCTCGACCATGTGACGCTGATCGCCATGACCGGCTACGGCCAGGAAGAAGACCGCCGCCGCTCCAAGGATGCCGGGTTCGACCACCATCTGGTCAAGCCGGTGGACCTGGACACGCTCCGCGGCCTGCTGGCCGCGCAACCGGCAGGGCTCTAATCGACGCGGAGCTCGTAAAGTCCGCGCCCATGGGTCGCCGCGCGGAGGAGGCGGCGCGTCGGGTGCATCTGGAGGTCGAAGATGGGCGCGTCAGGCAGAGCGTTGGGCAGAGGACGCCAGCTCTGCCCGGCGTCCGGTGAGTGCCAGACTCCGATATCGGCCCCGACGTAGACGTTGTCCGGGGCGTCGCGATCGACCACGATCGCATTGTGCTCGACGTCGAGCAGGTTGGTCCGGTCGTCGCCGGGTCCGCTGCGCGCCTCCCAGCGGGTGCCGTCGAAGTGCCAGACGTGCCGGAAGTCCCCCGTCCCTCCAAAGGCGACGTAGATCGACTGGAGCGTGGCATCGGTCCAGTCGATCGCGACGTCCGCGATCAGCCCGCGGAGCCCGAGCGGACCCGCGGCGACGTCGTCGAGGCGCGCTTCCCGCCACGTCGTACCGGACTGATCGACGCGGAAGACCTCGCCCGCCGTCGTGCCGACGAAGAAACGTTTGGCCGAGGCGAAGGTCAGGGCGAAGATGCTCGATGTAATCGGAAGGGCGGCCTCGGTCGGCCAGGTCTTGCCGAAGTCCTTGGAGAGATGGACAGTCTGGCCCGCCGCCAGGGCGACGATCTTGGACTCCGCCGGCTGCGACGGATTGTACGGCGGGCCCACGATCGGCTCCGTCATCAAGGCCCAGGGGAACTCCGCCGGCTCCCACGAGTCGTGGCCTTGGCCGCCGTCGGTGGCCCGGTAGACGGTGCCGTTCGCGAAGACCAGCACCTGCCGCGGGTCGGCCCAGTTGATCAGACAGTAGCCGCCGTCGCCCCAGTTGACATGGTTCCAGATCGGTCCGCCGCTGGCGCGCGCCGTGCCGTTGTCCTGCAGGCCGCAGAACAGGACGCCGGGATCCGTCGGATGCTGGGCGAAGAAGTTGGTGCACAGACAGGCCAGCCCGTTGTTCCGCGCCTTGAAGAGACCGGAGCCTCGCGGATCGCGGTTGAGGAAGACGCCGCCGTCGCAGCCGACCCAGAGCTCATCCGGCTCGCCGGGCGTATGGACCAGGACGTGGACGTCCGCATGGGCCTGCAGACCGATCGGCTCCCCGGTCATCCGGAACCCCGTACCGCTCGCCTGAACGCGGCAGCGCCAGACCGATGCCGGCCAGAGCTGGCCGTCGTCGAAGTAGCTCCCTCCGAGATAGATCCAGCCGGCGTCCTGCGGATCGACGGCGATCGCCAGGTCGTAGTCCCCTTGACCGTTGCCGTCTTCGGCCGGGAGCACGTCCGGCGGGCTGGAGATCCGCTTCCAGGCGCCGGTGCCGCCGAGACGGAACACGCCGAGGAGAGCGCCGCGCCGATTCGCGACCAGGGCATAGACGAGGTCCGGGTTGTCCGGCTGTACGCCCAGGGCGATGCGGCCGACGTTGGCGGTCGGAAACCCCGTACCCACGGCGGACCAATGGGTGCCGTCCGTCGACTGGAAGACGCCGCCGCTCCACTCGGCGGCGAAGAAGCGGGTGGTCCCTCCGGCCGCAGCCACGACGACGCTGGAGTGGACGCCCGGACGGCATTGGACCCATTCCGGAGCGCCGCCGGCGCCGGTCACCCTCTGATAAAGGCCTTCGGTCGTCGCGCCGACGACGTTCTCGCGGTCGGACGGATCGACGGCGAGAGCGAAGAAGGCCTTGCCGGCAAGGTCGGGAGAGCCGGCAGCCGTCGGCTCGGCAAGCCAGGTTTCCCCGCCGTCGTCGCTGCGGATGGGGCCGATCCCGCGGTAGGCCGGGAGAGAGTTGACGATGCGGTTGTCGAAGAGCTGGTGGGTATCCCCTTCGCCGGTCCCGACGTAGATGCGTTCAGGGTCCGCCGCATCGATGGCGATGGCGCCGCAGGCCAGGCTGGTGCTGGCGAAGTGCGTGGGGTCCATGTCGAAGGCGTCCATGAGCGAGCGCCAGGACACCCCGCCGTCGTCGGAGCGGAAGACGCCGCCATTGGCGGAGGCCGCGTACACCGTCTGTCCTCCCGCGGCCACGGCGATCCCCGAGATCCGGCCGCCGACCGGAGGCAGTCCATGGGCCTGACCGCCGAGGACGACGGACGGTCCCAAAGGCGCCCAGTTCCTCTCTCCCGGGACGGCCGGTCCCCGGGTCCTGGGTCTGCCCGCGGCCGCGGCGCCCTTGCGGCGCTGGTATTCGGCCAGGCGGTCGCGCCAGAGGTCCTGCGGGACCGGCGCCAGGACCTCCTCGCCGCGGTCCGGCTGGAGATGGCTGCGGAAAGCGCCGCGGGTGGCTGCCCCCCTGGTCGTCCTCGCACCGCGCGTACCAGTCTCCGCCTGATCGCGGGGGACCAGCCGGGTATAGGCCGACTCCAGGATCGGCAGGAACCAGCCACGCGGCCCCTCCTCGCGCGCCACCGTGAGCTTTTTGACCGGAGCCTTCTTGCGTGCCTGTCGTTTTGTCGACTTCCGGCCGGGGGTCTTCTGGGACGCCATGGGGTGCTCCTCCAGGGAGAGCCTGTGAGAAAACGCTTTTTGGCAGTGTAGGAGAGCCCTTCTCGGGGTGTCAAAGATATCGTCGCCTGTGGATGAGCTTTCGCTTCCCGAGGCACCGATCCACTGGAGCCTCCGGACCCGTATACTGCTCGCGGGCGGCCCTGGCCGCCGCATCCCACGGAGGACACGATGGAGAAAGCTACGTTTGGAGCCGGCTGTTTCTGGGGCGTCGAGGCGGCGTTCCGCCAGGTCAAAGGCGTCAAGGCCACGGCGGTCGGCTATGAAGGCGGAACGATGGACAACCCCACCTACCAGGACGTCTGCACCGACCGCACCGGCCACGCCGAGGTGGTGCAGGTGGAGTTCGACCCGGCGGAGATCTCCTATGGGGATCTGCTGAACGTCTTCTGGGACAACCACAACCCGACCACGCTCAACCGCCAGGGGCCGGACGTCGGCACGCAATATCGCTCGGTCATCTACTTCCACAGCCCGGAGCAGGAGGCCGCCGCGCGGGCGTCCATGGAGGAGTTGGGCCGGAGCGGCCGGTTTTCGCGTCCGATCGTCACCCAGATCGAGCCCGCCAAGCCGTTCTACCGCGCCGAGGAGTACCACCAGCAGTACCTGGAGAAGCGCGGCCTGGCGTCCTGCCACATCTGAGCCTCACACCCGCCGCAGCTGCGGCACCTGCTCCACCGCCGGCGCGTCCCGTGGATCGACTTCCACGGTCGCGCCCGGCGCGGGGAAGCGGTAGTACTGGCCGGAGACCGGCCCGGCGACCGTCAGCGCTGTCCGTCCGACGTAGCGGAAGAAGCAGCGCTCGGGGGGCGAGCCTCCCCGGCCATCGGGTCCGGCAGATTGACTCCGTTGCTTTCCACAGCAGGCCATGAAGAGACCTCCTCGTCTTCGATGTAAAGGGCCGGCGGCGGTCCGGTGCGCGGCGCGGTGAGCCGCTCCAGAAGGATCGCCGCCGCCGAGAGCGCCGGCCACAGGAGCAGACGCTCTTTCCACGATGCGCCGAAGCCCCAGGCGAACGGCGCGCTGATCCAGAGGCTCAGGCAGTAGAAACAGTCCAGCAGCTCGCCAAAAAAACCTTTTCCCGCTGCGCGGCGCAGCCACACGACCAGGTCCCACGGACCGTCTTCCGCCTGCAGCAGGTGGGTGATCCGCCAGACGCACAAGGCTGACAGGACAAGCTCGTAGGCTTTCATGGGTAAACCAGAGGCGCCCTCCCCCCGGACGGGCTTGGAGGGCGCCTCACACGTAATCTAGGGCTTGCCGCTCTTCTCGCGCAGACAGAACCCGACGGCCACGCTGTTGTAGTGATTGTCGCAGTTCGGGCCCACGAGGGCGCGGTCCTGGGCGCTCAGTACGATAGTGTAGCCGCACGGGGTCATGGGAGTCGGGTTCGCGGGAGTGCTTCCGGTGTTCAGCCTCCACGTCCCACTGGTGCCGTTCGTTGTAACGGTGGGCGGGGAGAACGTCACCCCCGACGGGACCACAGGATGATCCGGCTGCGGGAGGCCGCCGATGGTGATCTGGAGACAGTCGATGCTCAGGCTGCCGAAGAAGTAATCGACCACCTCGTACTCGCCCTCGATGATGTCGCCGACCTGGGCGTCGCCGCATTCCTTGTGGGACGTAATGCTGAGCCTGACCTGCGGGCTCTTCTCCAGGAAGGTGTTGCCGTTGACGTCGAGCTCGGTGTGTGGATAGCCGTTGTAGACGTACACCTGCTGGATCTGGCTTGGCGTGTCCAGCGGCGTATACGCCACACCGTCCCACTTGAAACCTTTGACCTCGATTTCGTAGAGCCCTTCCTCGAGCCCTGACGCCTGCCAGATGGACAGAATCGGCGGCTCGACCCTTTGGAGGTCGCCTTCGTAATAGAGGTAGTAATCCGCGCCGCCGACAGATCGAATCTCCTGGAGAACGCCGACCGTTGGGTTACCCGCCGGCGGGTTGACCGGGAAGACTCTGAGGCCGAACGAATTGGTGAGCTGTGTGGGAGCCGCCGTCGAGCCCACCTTGCGGACAAAGACCTGATAGGCGGGTGGGTGCTGGCCGGGCAGAATGGCGCCGGTCGCGGAATTGAAGTACGCGTCGGACCGCTCCAGCAGGAGATCGCCCCGGATGTAGATCGGACCGCCGAACGGGGAGTCGTTGCCGTTGCAGAGGGTGATCTCCGCAGTGTGCTGCGCGCGTCCGCTGCTGTCGATCTGTTCGATGTTGGCCCCGTTGATGCTCAGCAGGCGTACGCGCTGGTCGCCGGGAGAGACTTTGGTGATGATGGGCTGGACATGGGTATTCACTACGTTGCCCCACACCGGGTCGAAGTCCGGGCCCGTGGGGGGCACGTTCCAGGAGAGGATGGCGCGCAACGGAATACCCCGGACGTCGTTGCACAACTGCTCCGGGAGATGCGCGCCGCGAAAGACCGCGTACCGCACCGGGTTCCCGGCGGACACGGCGTCCAGGTCGTGGACGCGCACCTGGGAGTTGCCCAGGAAATGCCAGGCGCCGCCGTAAAAGGCCCAGAAACCCACATACTCCGTGCTGCCTTCTTCGCAGAGACTGCCCGAGTAACCGCTATTCCTCTTGATCGTGATCACGCCGCTGAGCATGCGGGTCTGCGGGTTGTAACCCACGCAGTCGAGCTCTTCGTACGTCGGGTTTCCTTTGGTCTGGACGAGGTTGTCAAAGAAAGAGAAGAGATCGGTGAAGAGCCCGAACAGGCCCAGGTCCGGGAGCCCCGGGAACGCCTTGTCCCCTCTTTTCTTCGCGCCGGCCAGTTGGGTGAGCAGCGTTGCGGTCAGCGGCTGTTGGATAAGCTTCTGCGCCTCGGTGAAACCGAAACGGTGCCCCGGGACGTCCTTACCTGCGTACCTCTCCTTGAGCGTCGCGTAGGAGAGTTGTTGCAGTTGCGCGACGGGCTGGAACGTCGCTCCAAGGTCGACCAGTTTGAGGATCGAGGGATCGATCGTTATCAGCTTGTCCTCGATGAGTGTGGCGATCTTCACCTGGTGCGGCTGCCGGGGGGCGATCTGCACCTTGACGGTTAGCACGTTGCCCCAGGTAGGAGTCCAGTCGGGGTCTTCGGGCGGCTCCAGGCTCCACGACAGAATGCCGCGCACTTCGACGACGTTCTCCACCGTGCAGTACTTCCGGGCTTCGTCCATCTCCATCTCGACGCTGTAGCTCACCGGCAGCGGGCTGCCGGCCGGCAGATCGTAGCTGGTGAACGAGGCGACGCCGAGGTTGTGCCAGCCGCCGGGCCGCCGGACGAAGAATCGGACGTACTCGACCGAGCCGTCGGTACAGGTGCCGCCGCTGTAGCCGGAGTCGCGCTTGATCTGGACGATCGCCTGCAGCCGGTTGCCCTCGGGATGCAGACCGATGCACGTCAGCTCCTCGTACAGCTTGCTCTGGCTGAGGGCCTTGACCAGGGGCAGCCCCAGCTTGGGCATGTTCCCGAAATGGTTGGGGTTTTTGAGCAGCAGGGTCTTGAAGTTGGCCCGTTCGTGCTCGATCCTCACCGCCGGTTGCACAGCTCTCTCGTCGGAAGCCGCCGGGGCGGCCCCTATTTTCTTTTCTTTCATCGGGCTTCTCCTTTAGTTTTCAGCTCGGGCGTCGACTGCCTCTTTCGAGGTCTTCGCGCGCTACGACGGATTTCTGACAGGAGAGAGTGAAGCTCCACCCCCGCCCGCCGGGCGAGGGTGGATGGAAAGGTTTTCAGCGGGCGATGAGGACGGGGCTCTGGTCGGAGCTCGTGGGCGTTTCGTGGTCTCTCTGTACGATGAAACCCAGCGTCACCGTCGTCCTCTCGTTGAATTCAATGTCGGCAGGGATCTGGATCTCTTCCTTGATCGACTGTCCCGGGCTGCAATAGGCGCCGCCGAGCTCGACGCTGATCCGCCGCGTCGCCGCGACCCGCGGCTCGAACTGCTCGAACTTCTCAAACTGCTCGATGTCGAGGGTGGCGTCGGTCAGGCAGCCGCCCTTCCAGTCTTCCCGGATCACGCCGCGGAGCGTATAGGACAGCATCTCGGGCGACCTGTCCGCGGCCAGGGCGGCAAACACGTTCTCCTTGTTGCCGTCTCCGTCCGGAGGAGGCAGGATCACGCAGTTTGGACAAGGTGTGACTCCGGGCATGGGGAAGAGCCACGGCTCGGCCGTGATGCTGAAAAGCCGGTCGGAGGGGCAGCGGGGAGGCCGCGCCGAGTTGCCGTTTCGAACCATCCTCGTCGCCAGACACGGTTTCGAAACGTCGGGTACTTCCGAAAAGCGTGAAGGCCCCGGCGGCAGGATCGTCAGGATGTCCGAAAGGAACGGCCTTTGCCGGTCCCAGTCGCATTCGAGCAGCGCCCGGCAGTCGGGAAGGTCCGTGCCGGAACAGGCGACTTCCCTGAATGCGGAGCAGAGGGACAGCCTGCGGGCACGCGGAGCGGGGTCCGCGCCGAACCAGAAATCCGCATTCCATTCCAAAGGGTCGCCACTCGCATCGAGGATCTTCATCAGCTCGTGGGCGTCGAGCTCGGGACGGATCATCCATGCGGCCGCGGCGATGGAGGAGGTGACGGCCGTGGCCACGGAGCTGCCGGTATACATCGCCGTGGGCTCGTCCGGGTTGAGGGCGCTCACCACGGCATGGTCGGCGTAAGCGACCCGGCGAGGCATCCCCCGAGGTCTGGCATTGGCCAGGGGCCATCCCCCGGATTGCACCCCACCTACCGCATAGAGGAGCGGCGTCTCCCGCGACGTGCCGCAGCTGTCCTCGACACGCCTGCCCTCCCATGCGGCCGGCAGGAGGGGGCCCGTGTTCGGGGAGGGGCCATACTGCCGGTTGCCCGCCGCCGCGAAGACCAGGACCCCGTGGCCGGCCGCATATTCCAGGGCACGGTAGACCGCCTGCGTCCCCACCTCCATCTCGGCAATGCTCTTTTCGTCGAGGCCGTGGAAAAGCTCGCCGTCCCAGGCGAGCGACAGGTTGAGCACCAGGTGTGGCTCCCGGTGGGGGTCCCCCAGCCAGGCGTCCACTTCGCGCTCGATCGCCTGGGCGAGGTCGATCTGCATTCCGATGAACCCCCCGTTGACCGTGTCGACCTTGACCTTTTTCGGATTCAGCCGATCGAACTCGACGATGGGGAGTGCCAGCCGGGTGGTGATCCTGGCGACGCAGCCGTCCGTGGGACCGGGGCCGCAGAGCAGGCGGCGGCCGATGTTGGCGAGGGTATAGCCGTGCCGCGAGCGGCCTGGCCTCGTCGGTACGCCCTCGCCGTCCGGCTGGGTATCCAGAAAGGCCAGCCGCACGCCCGGCCGCCCGTTGAAGCCGCTCAGACCCTCCAGGTGGCCGACCTGGGAGAGGAAGTGTGCGGCGAGAGACTCCCGTGCTTCGGCTTCCGGGCTGCGCGAAACGCCGGAGGGCGAGAGGGCCGCACAGGCGCGATCGAAGCGCACGATCTCCGAGCTCATGGGGGGCACGGCGCCTGGCTTCCGCGCCTCGTACACACAGAAGCGGCTGAGCTCCGCGACCACCTGGGAGCCTTGGCTCTCGCCGGCCTTGAAGGCGGAATACCCAATGCTGCCTGCATCCTTGCGTCCGAACAGGGGTTGCTCCTTCCAGCCTGCGATCTTCGGGCACTGGGTCATGGGGTGGCGTTGCATCCCGACCCAGCGCCAACTCGCACAGGCCTTCGCAACATCGATGGGCGAAGCCTTGGGCAGATCTGCCGTCGGCCGCCTGAGCGTCGTGCAGCCGGTCAGCCCGAATGCCATACAGAGAACGATCCAGAGGAGATGCCTTGGTCTCATGGCTCCTGTCTCCTTGTCAGTTGTAGACGCCAGAGGGGAATGGATCGCGGCGTCGTAAGAGATCCTTCGCCGCCGGCGAGCGGTTTCTGACAAAGAGAGGGGAACCCTGTTCAGGGTTCGAACACACGAAAGGCACTCCAATCCGCTCCGGAGCCGTGACGGCGCCAGGCAAGCTGCGCGCGTTGCAGCGCCACGGCGAGGTCCGGCTCCTGGTCCCACTGCCGGTAGAGCTCGGCGAAGAGCCCGGGCGTGGTGCGGTCGTCGGCGGGGCGGGTGGAAGCGACGACAGCCCGCGAGCCGGCGAGGAGGAAGGCGTGCGCCAAGCCGAGGCCCTCGACGGAAGCTTCTGCGGAGGAACGGCCGCCGTCGCAAGCCGACAGCACCACCCAGGCCGGCACCCGTTCGAGCGCCAGAAGGTCGCCGAGCGTCAACCGGGTCTCGTCGGCGAGGAGCAGGCTGCTCTCCCAGCCGCCGAACCCGGAGAAGGAGCCGTGGCCGGCATAGTGCAGGAGGTCGGCGGCGGCCAGACGGCCGCGCAGGGTCCCGGCGGAGGCCGCCGCAGCCCTCAGCTCCGTCAGGGTCCATGGCTGAGCGCGGCTCTCCAAGGCTTGCCTGACCGCCCTCGCCTCGGCGCGGGCCCCCGGCAGATCGCCCCGCGGGTCTGCTACCAGGAGGGCCCGTCTCCCCGGCGCCCGCGACGGGCTGGAAGGCACCGGGAGGTCCAGACCGTAGACCACCGGACGGCCAGCCACGAGGACGTCCCCGGCGAACGGCAGCGCGTGGAAGTCGACGCCCTCGAGAACGCCGCTGGGCAGGATGCGGAGCCGCTGCGACCGTTCGATCGCGGCGCGGAACGGCAGCAGCAACCGCTGCGACAGCTCCTCGGGACGTGCCAGGACATCCGGCGGCAGGTCGAAGCGGTATGCCTGGAGGATCCCCGCGCCCGCGGCGAAGCCGACCCAGCCCCGGTGGGCCGGATGGAGCGGCTGGTAGGCGAGGATCAACTCGCCAGGGCGCAGCGGCGGCGCTTCGTCCGGCCGCCCTCCGGAGTCTCCGAGGAGCAGGAAGGCGCGGTCGAGGAGCTGTTGGGCCGTGGCGGCTTCGGCCTGCCGCGCGGCCTGCTCGCGCTGGAGTTGGTCGGCGGGCAGCATCCAGTCGTTCCGTGCCCGCTCCTCCAGGGCTTGCCGCTTCTCCTGGTATTCAGCCAGGAGGCGCTCCCACTCTTCCCGGTGGCCGGGAGTCAGGTTTGCCAGGCGGTCGCTGCGCTCCAGCTGCCGGAGCAGCCGCGAGCGGGCATGGCGCGCCACGGCCAGGGCTTCCGCGGTCCGTCCCTGTTCCAGAAGGAGATCGATGTGCAGTCCCACGACCGACTGGCGCATGGCCATGAAGGTCTCCCGGCCTTCCTGGAGAGGGACCTGGAGGCTCTGCTCGTCCAGCAGCGCTTCGGCCTGCCGTAAGGCGGCCAGCGCGGCGGCCCGGTTCCCCAGGGCTTCATGAGCCCGCGCCTGCCCGAAAGCGGCCCGCCAGCTGTCGTCTGCGGAGCCCGCCGCCCGGGAGAGGTCCCCGAGATGTGTGAACAGGCGCAACGCCTCCAGGGGCTGCCCTTCCGCCAGGGTGGTCCGCGCCTCCAGGTCGAGCCACCAGAGCCTGTAGAACAGGGCTGCGTGGCGTTCGAGCCCGCGCGTCTCGGCGATGAGGTCCCGCGCCTGTGCCAGACGTCCTTCCTGGAGATGGGCCAGAGCCAGGTTGATCAGGACGTTGAGCCTGAGCTCGGGCGTGAAGCCGGCGCAGGTCTTGTAGATCGCCAACGCCTTTTCGAGGAGAGGTGTGGGGTCGCCGAGGCTCGCGCCGGCCTCGCGGGCCAGCAGCGCCGCCCAGGCCCGGTTGTTGAGCAGGTCTGCCTCTTCACAGGCATTGACGTATTGCGGCGTCTTTCCCAGGCGCGCGAAGAGCTCGGCGGCTTCGCGGGAGCGGCCCACTTCGAGCAGGAGGAGACCCAGCTGCTGCCGTGTCAGCCAGGCGCGGCGTTTGCCCCACAGACACCGTTCCGCGATCTCCACGGCGCCTTGGGTCGCGGCCAGGGCTGACCGGTAATCACCCTCCCTTTCGGCGAGCACGCCGCGGTAATAGCGGGTGAGATAACGAGACTCCGCGGGCTCCTTCTCCGGGAGCCGGACACGGTCCAGTCTCTCGCGGACCTCCGCGAACCTGCGGTCGTCGATCAGCTGCAGCCAGGGGGTCTCGCGGACCTCGCGGAGCAGATCGTGCGTCCCCTGCCGCGGCCGGGCTCCGGAGTCCAGGGCCAGCGACCACACCGCCCGTCCGTCCGGCAGTGTGACGAGCAGGTCGAGCCTCTCCGTCTCGGCAGGGACCTTGAAGGAGAGCCGCTGTCCTCCCCGGACAGGACGTGCCTTGGCGTCGATCCTCTCCCCTCCAGCCCGGATCTCGACCTGCGCTCCCGGGTGGTCCTCGACCCAGAGCCACAATCTGCGGTTCGGGTACAGGACGCAGACGGGGCCCGGCACGAGCACGGCCTCGCAGCCGTCATACTCCACGTCCAAAGGAAACGAAGGGTCAGGGGAGGTACAGGCCGCGAGAACAGCGGAGAGGAGGAGAGCGCCTGGGAAGAGATGGCGGCGTGCCAAGTCTACGGACCCCGGGGCTGGATGCGGACGTCTTGCGGCACGGCCACCCAGTCCCGCCGTCGGGCCGGGGCTGTGGGGGAGAGGGAGCGCAGGTTGACCGAGCCCGGCAACTCGCCCTTCCGGCCCACGACGGCCCACAGAGTCCAGCTCCCCTCCGGGAGGTCGCGGGGGAAAGAGCCTTCCATCCGGGCTGCTCCGCCGGCGGGGAGCTGGACCCAGACCTCCAGAGGGCGCATTTCCCCACCTCGGGCGAGGAAGCATTGCGCCTCCAACTCTCCGGTCCGGGGCGAGACCGCGGTATCCGGGCGGAGCACCAGCTGGAACGGATCGCCCGGCGCGAAGACCGGGACCTCCGCCGTCTCGTCCGGTCCGCGCTGGGTACGGATGCTGCCGGAGACCTCCAACTGGTACTCGGGGAGCGGCACCGGCGGCCGGGCGAAGACCACCAGGAGGGCGGCGGCTGCCGCCAGGGCCGCGCCCAAGCCGGCGAGCCGGGCGCGCCTCCTGGAGAAGGGCAGCAGCTTCGCCGGGGCGGCCGGGCGAGCCTGCTCCCGGATCGCCTGGACGACGCCGGCCTGGAAGTCGGGACCGAGCGGGCGGAAGGCCTCGTAGGCCTCGCGGGCCTCGTCGGAGGATTCGGCCAGGGCGCGCAGCTCCGCCTCCTCCTCCGGGGAGAGCTGTCCGGCGCTCAGGCGGTCCCAGCGCTCGTCGAGCCGACCGCGGTCTGCTGCGTCTTGCTCTCGGTTCACTTGGGCCAGCTCCCGCAACCAACGGTCGTCGTCGCTCATCACCTTCGCTCCCTCACAGGAGTTCGCGGCTCGAGCCGGGTTTTTGACGACTCGTCGAGCAACCGGCGGGCCAGGCGGCGCAGCCGGCTGCGCCAGGCGTAGACAGCGTCGGGGCTCATGCCGGTCCGCCGGGTCACCTCCTCGAACGGCAGCTCGCGCAGGAAGAGGAGGTCGAAGAGGTGCCGGCCCAAGGGGCTGAGCTCGCCAGTGAGCCGGTGCAGCAGAAGCTTGAGCTGCTCGCGCGACGCGGTGGTCTCTTCGGGATCGCTCTCCGGAGCCGGGGCCGACAGGTCCATGTCCTCGACCAGGGTGGGGTCTTCCTTCCACGGGCTCCGCCTGCCGCTGCGCAGGATCGACGCCGTCTGCCGCTCCGCGACGAGGCCGACGAAATTGGCGAGGCTCAGCCCCCGCTCCGGCTGCCAACTGCGGAGCACTTTGCCGTCGTCGGCGAACAGCACGAGGAAGATCTCCTGGGTAAAGTCCTCGACCTCCTGGCGGACGTTGCGCCCGGCGGCCGTCCCGGTGCGCCGCAGCAGGAGGCCGCGGGCGACCCGGCTCTGGATGACGGGTGTCAGCGTCTGGACGAGGCGATTGAGCGCCGGCTCGTTTCCGGCCAGCGCCTGCCGCACCTCGTCCTGTATGGATTCGTGGTCCATCCGCACTTTCGAGGATGATGTCTTTATTATAGATCCAGACGCGGAGCGCCGCTCCTTCCCTTTGATAGATAATCCCTCCGTGCCGAACTATCGCCTGACTCTCGAATACGAAGGGACCCGCTACCGGGGGTGGCAGGAACAGCAGAACGCGCGCTCGGTGACGGGGGAGCTGCGCCGGGCCATCCAGGAGGCCGGCGGGGTGGTGCGGGAGATCGGCGGCGCCGGCCGCACCGACGCCGGCGTCCACGCTCTCGCCCAGACCGCCCACCTGCGGCTCCTCAAGCCGGTCGACCCCGAGGCTTTCCGCCGCGCGGTCAACGACCTCCTGCCGCCGGACATCCACCTCCTCACCCTGGCGCCGGCGCCGGACCGTTTCCACGCCCGGCACGACGCCGTCTCCCGCTCCTACCTCTACCAGATCTCGCGGCGGCGCACGGCGCTTGCCAAGCGCGGCGTCTGGTGGGTCAAGCGCCCGCTCGACATCCGGCCCATGGGCGAAGCCGCGGCGCTGCTGCCTGGCCGCCACGACTTCCGTCTCTTCTGCGAGAAGCCGGCCGAGCAGACCAGCACCATCGTAGTGGTCGAGAGCGTCGCCCTGGAGACCGCCGGAGCCCTGATCCTGGTCCGCCTCGCCGCTTCGCACTTCCTCTGGAAGATGGTTCGCCGCGTCGTCGGCACCCTGGTCCAGGTGGGAGCCGGAGACCTCGACCTCGCCGGTTTCAGAGCCCTGCTCGCCGGCCACCCCCCCCGCGGCGGCAAAGGCCTCCCTGCCGAATGGACTGCCCCGCCTTCCGGTCTGTTCCTGGAGCGGGTGCTCTACCCGGGAGACCCGCCGCTCGGGCCGCTCGAGCCGGCGATGCCGGTGCCGGCGGAAGAGTAGTAAGACCCTATGTGGCGGTAGCCTCCGCCGGTCGCGTCTTCGCGCCCCAGATCAAGAGCCAGAAGATGATCGGCAATTCCGCGGCCTCGAGCGGCAGCGCGATGTTTGAAACCATTGCCGCGTACTGTGGCAGGAGCAGGGTGGCGAAGGCACTGGCCAGGTAGGCGACGCCTGCGATCATCAGCAGGTAGCCGAACACGCGGGGGATGAAGCCCGAGCGGATGACCAGCATCCCGAACGGGAACAGCCAGAGCCCCCAGAAGATGGAGGCCACAGTGATACCCCGGCCATGGAGATGGAGGAACAGGTACGCCAGGGCATCCAACTGAGGCTTCTCGAACACCGACAGGAAATCGGCGCCTCCCACGAGGGCCAGCACGGCGATTTCATTGAGCACATTGACGAACATGATCGGAACGGAGACCAGTGCCCCCAGGGCCACCAGATGCCTGGCCAGGCCCTCGTCGACCGGCTTGAACAGGCGGTAGAGCGCCAGGACCAGGAACACGCCGATGACCTGGTGGATGAGCTCGCTCGCAATACCGATGCGGAAAAGCCCCTCGGCAGCCCTGATGTTGTCGGCCGTCGCGGTCGCGTTCTTGGATACGATCAGCTGGCCGGGCGCATAGATGAGGCCGATGGGGGCGATGACTGCGAGAAGCAGATACAGGAAACCGGCCCATTGCGCTTGTTGCTTGAGTGACCTCACGTCCCTCTCCTTTCCCAGGCATAGGCGGTGCTATATCCTGGATACGCCGAGAGGGCGCGATTCTTACAGCCCGCAAAAGACAGAACCCGCCGCCTGAGCGAGGCGGCGGGTTCGCCGGTCGGTGTTGCTGCAAGAGTCAGCTTTCAGTTCTCGTGTCCTCCCCCGACGATCAACGTATAGTTGACCCCCGCTTCGGACTGGTCGGGATTGACCTTGTGGAAGCTCAGGGTATGCACGCCCGGGTGCAGCGGCTTCAGGAGCAGGAAGTATCCGTCGGCCACCGCGGGGAAGCGGTCTCCGGGAGCGAGGCCGAGATCGGTGATCAGGGACGGGCTGGGGACGTTCAGGGTGAAGCCCCCGGGCTGGCTCTGGGCGCGGAAGGCGAAGAGGTCCTCCACAGGAACGCCGTCGAGCGTAGCCTGGAGAGAGATGTTGGGCGCCACCGGGATGTCGTTGTTGACGTCGCACCGCACCTTCTCCACATCCGTCGCCATCTGGAGACAGGGGTCGCCCGCCGCCGGGAACTCCGGTGCGAAGCCCAGGAACACTCCGCCCAGGGACACGAAGATGGCCTTGCCGGCAGGGATCTCACAGGTCCGGTCGACGACACCCCCGAAGGTACTGGCGAGAAACCACACTTTCCCTTCCTGGTTCCTGTCACAAAACCTGCCATCGGGATCGAACGCCGGGTTGGTCGCGATGGGCTCCGCGGACAGCCAGTTGCTCCACCGGCTCGCGAGGTCGCTGTACGATTCGCCGAAGAGCTTCTCGTCGGGTTTGACGACCTTGTTGTTCCCGTGACCGTCGGCCGACGCCACCGCCGCCGTCATCAGAAGACCCGTTGCCACGACCACGCTCTGCCAAAATTTCTTGCTCGACTTCATGACTATATCTCCTTAAGAGTTTCGTTTTTCGTTCAGTGTTCGGTTGTCGCTGCGTTCGTGAAGGGCAGCAGCGATCGACTTCACTGTAGAAATCGAAATCCGCGGAGAAAAGACGACAGGGGGAAATGAAGATTTATTGCCGCGAGCGGTGGGGCGCGGCCTCGGCAGAGCGGGAAAGACTCGTGAGGGCGTCCCCGAGGAGGCTCCGGGTCTCTCCGAGGCGCCGGTCCCCGTCAGGATAGCTGCGCTCCTGGACTTCGAGCGCGTGACGGAGCAGAGGCGCCGCGTCGGCGGGGCGGCCCTGGGCGAGGTAGACGCGCGCCAGCCCCACCTCCTGGCGGGCCACGGTCGGATGGTCCGGACCCAGGGCCGGCCGGGAGATCGCCAGCGCTTCCATACTTCTCGCCTCCGCTTCCGCAAGTCTGCCCTGGCCTCGCAGGGCGCACGCGAGGTTGGCGAGGCGGTTGGCGTTGCCAGGGTGCTCTGGTCCCAGGCTGGCCCGGCCTATGGCCAGCGCCTCGCGGAACATCGTTTCGGCGGCCTTGTGATCGCCGCGCTCGTTGACGGTCAAGGCCAGATTGGAGAGCGCCGTGGCGACGTCCGGGTGCTCGGGGCCGCTCGATGTTCGCGTCACTGCCAGGGTCTCTCGAAACAGCGCCTCGGCGTCGGCCCCGTCCCCTTTCTGCCGCAGGAGGAGACCGAGATCGCTCATGCTGGTCGCCGTCTCGTGATCGGCCGGCCCGAGCACCTTCCGCCGGATCTCCAGGGCCTTGCGGAAATGCGACTCGGCCTCGTCGAGGCGCCCCTGGTCGAGAAGCGTCCGGCCGAGCTCGCTGTGGGATATGGCGACCTCCGGGTGCTCCTCGC
>Ga0307468_100000122_pt1 | contig 18637 bp, 17 predicted proteins | sample atmdna_FD_203085 | JGI IMG/M metagenome (GOLD analysis project Ga0307468, IMG submission 203085) | Hardwood forest soil microbial communities from Morgan-Monroe State Forest, Indiana, United States - atmos_gases AM2C_05 | ecosystem: Environmental > Terrestrial > Soil > Temperate forest > Bulk...
TGGCCGCAGATCGATGAAGATCTCACTGTTGCAGGTCTCCTTCGCGGCACTCCGGCCCCGAAGAAACAGCGCGGCTGATCAGCACAGACAGGAGTGTCTGTGCCACCTCACTTCTTCCCCCGAAATTTCACCGCTTGCGTGAGCACGTCGCGCAAGCGCTCTTCCCCCACCGATCCGAGACGCACGAGCACGGCGGGGTAGCCGCGATAGTGATCGGTGATGAAGAACGTTGCGGGATCCATCTGCATGAGGATGTCGCGCTCGTCGAAGCCGATGCGCAGCGCGATCGTTTCGCCGTCTTCGCGCAGGCGTGCGAGAAATTTCTTGCGGAAGCGAAATGCGAGCGTTCCGTACGACGTGCCTTCCTCGACGCCCGGAAACGAGAGCGCGATGCGGCGGAAGTCGTCGACGGAAAGTTTCGTCACCGCGTCCAGAGCATCAGCGCGATCGTGACGACGGCGGCGAGCAACGCCATCGCGATGAGCCACGGGCCGAGCTCGCGTTTGGTCGGGCGTGGCTGTTGCGTGATCGGTCCGGAGGCGGGTCGCGTGTGAGAAATATCACCGCCGGGATCGACGAGCGCGGCGGCGCGGTCGCGGCATTCCCAGCATTCGTTCAGATGCTGCGCGACTGCAAGGATCTCGTCGACCGGTGCACTCCGGCTGACGTAGTCCTGGATCTGCATCTTCGTCAGATGCTCGCTCAATCTCTCACCTCGAAGCCGAACGTCACTTTGGACATCCACAATGCCCGCAAACGTGACCTCCGTCACTCCGGCGTCAATGCAGTATGAGCGCTCGCGTGAAAAAATCGACATTCCTCCTCGCAACGTCCATGCGCAGCTTCGGCTCGCGCGGCACGTGCGGCGTGCGCGGATACGTGACCATCGTCACGTCCGCGCCCAGCTCTTCGAGCAGGCGAAAGAGGATGATTCCCTGCGACGTGGGCACGCGCTCGTCGGCCTCGCCGTGCTGGATCAGCACGGGTCCGGCTGGCTTCTTGAGGTGCCAGATCGGGCTTCGTTCGCGCAGCCGGTCGAGATCGAACGGCGTGAAGTAGTGCGCGATGAACTGGCGGATGTCGGTCGTGCCGTGAAACGTGAGGAGATCGACGACCGGCGCGCCGACGCTGAACGCGCGGAAGCGATCGCTGTGGCCGATCGCCCACGAGGCCATGAAGCCGCCGTAGCTCCATCCCATGATGCCGAGGCGTTGCGGATCGGCGATGCCATCCGCGATCACGGCGTCGATGCCGGCGTTTATGTCGAGCCAGTCCATCCCGCCCCAGTCGTTGCGATTTGCGATGCGGAAGCGAGAGCCGTAGCCGCCGGTGCCGCGCGGATTCGGACGCAGCACGGCGAAGCCGTTCGCGGCGAGCACCTGCGGCGCGTAGATGTGCCCGAGGTAGCCGAGGAAGGATTGATCGAATCGCGAGGCCGGGCCGCCGTGCACGAACGTGAGCAGCGGCACGCGCGTGCCTTTCGTGTAGCCGGCCGGCAGCGTGAGCAGACCTTCGATGGTCATGCCGTCTTTCGGATTCTTCCAGCGGATGAGACGCGTCTCGCCGAGCGTGCGGGTGCGCAACTCGTCGTTGTGGTGCGTGAGTTGATGATCATCAAGCCAGAGCTCGGGCGGATCGGTGAGCGTCTGGCGGGTGTACGCCGCGACGCCGTGGTGCACATCCGCATCGGTGATGACGCCATCGAGGTTCGTGACCTTCGCGAATGCGCTGTCGTCGGCGTTCACGCGAAAGAGTTGTGACGTCGAATCGAACGGACCGTCGAACCAGATCGTGTGCGAGTCCTCGCTCCACTCGATCGATTCGGGCGTGCGATCGTAGGCGGACGAAATCACGCGCGGCGCGCCGCCGCCCGCGGAGACGACGTTGATCTGGTGCTCGTACAGCCAGCCATCGATGCCGCCGCTGCTCGTGAACGCGATCCACTTTCCGTCGGGTGAGTAGTGCGGCTGATGATCGATGCCGATGCGCTCGACGAGCGGCGACAATGTGCCGTCGTTCACGGAGACGCGCCAGATGTCGGTGCGGTACATGTCATCGAGACCGTTGCCGGTGGCGCGATCGAACGCGATCGTCGCGCCGTCGGGCGACCAGTCGAACGTCCAGACAGAGAAATTGCCGCTCGTAAGCGCGCGCGATGTTTTGTTTTCGAGCTCGAGCAGGTAGAGATGTGCGTAGCGCGGATTCGCACCGACGACGTGCTCGTTCGTGTCGTCGGCGGGTTGTGCATCGAGTCGCGTGAACGCGATTCGTTTCCCATCCGGCGACCACGCAAAATCGCGAATCGGCGTGGGCTCGCTCGTCAGCTTCGTCGCCTCGCCACTCATCGCGATGCTCCAAATCGCGGTCTTGCCGTCGCGATCGGAGAGAAACGCGACGCGCGTGCCGTCGGGCGACCAACGCGGATGCGTGTCGTTCGCGGTGGACGTCGTGAGTTGATGATCGCTGCTGCCATCGGCGCCGATCAGCCAGACGTCGCCTTCGTACGCGCTCTTCACGAGATCAGCGCGCGTGACGACGTACGCGATCTGTTTCCCGTCCGGCGAGAAATGCGGATCGGAAAGCTGCGGCATCGTGGCGTAGTCGTTGATCGTGAGCGTTGCGGCGAGGACGAGCGGCGCGAGCATGGCGAGGAAGAATATATGGACTGCGGCGATCGCAATCGCCGCTCTTCGACAGTTCTTCGCGATGGCTGTACAAGAGCGGCGACTGCGGGAGAGCGTCTCAAAATGTGGCACAGACAGGCACAGACACTCCTGTCTGTGCGCACTCGGGAGGCCGGAGCCCAGTGTGCATCGGCTCATCCCACGCGGGGCGCACAGACAAGAGTGTCTGTGCCACACGAGACGACAGCGGACGTTTTGAACAATCAGTTCGCGTCGTGTGCGATCTGCAACAGCTTGCGTGTCGCGGGATGCTGCGGGCGCGTGAGCACTTCGCGCGGATCGCCTTCCTCCACGACCTCACCCTCCGCGAGAATGATCACGCGCGTTGCGAAATCGCGCGCGAAGTCGTCGTCGTGCGTGGTGAGCACCAACGTGCGTCCGCCGGTCGTGAGCTCGCGCAAGGTTTGCCCGAGCTCGTTGCGGCGTGCGGGATCGAGCGATGCGGTCGGCTCGTCCATCAGCAGCAGCGGCGGATCCATCGCCATCGCGCGCGCGATCGCCACGCGCTGCGCTTCGCCGCCGGAGAGCTCGCGCGGATAGGCGTCTTTGCGATGGGTGACGCCGAGGGATTCGAGGAGCTCGAGGGCGCGTGCCTGGGCGTTTGCGTGCGGCGCGTGCGCGACGTGAATCGGCGCGAGCGTCACGTTGTCGAGCGCGGTCAAATGATCGAAGAGATAGTGGAGTTGGAACACCATGCCGACGCGGCGGCGCAATTCGCGCAGCGTCGTGCGTACGGGCAGCGGACCCGGTTTGAGCACGACGCCGTCAACGTCGACGGTGCCGGCGTCGAACGGCTCGAGCGCGCTGATCGTGCGGAGCACCGTCGTCTTGCCGCCGCCGGAGAGTCCCATCAGCGCGACGAGCTCGCCGCGCTCGATGCGCAGGTTCACGCCGCGCAGCACTTCGCGCGAACCACGATTGAGGCGAAGCGCGTCGATCGTCAGCACCGCGCTCATTCGGATGCCGCCTTCCATCGCGATTCGAGCACGCGCGCGAGGCGCGCGAGCGGCAGCGACAGCGCGAGATAGAGCGCCGCGCAGAGAATCCCCGGAATCACCCAGCTGCCGACGTTCGACGCGAAGATCTGCGTCTGCTTCGTCAGCTCGACGACGGTAATCACGGAGACGAGCGACGAGTCCTTCAGCAGCGCGACGAAGTCGTTCGTCATCGGAGCGAGCGCGAGTCGAAACGCCTGCGGTCCGCGCACGAGGCGAAAGACCTGAACCTCGGTAAAGCCGAGCGTCCGCGCAGCCTCGAGTTGTCCGCGCGGCACTGCTTCCATCGCGCCGCGATAGATCTCGCTTTCGTACGCGGCGTAGTTGAGTCCCAATCCGATGAGCGCCGCAAGAAAGGCGGGCAAGCGGATCACGGACGAGAGTCCGTAGTAGAGAACGAACAGCTGCAGCAGCACCGGCGTGCCACGCACGATCTCGACGTACGCGGTGAGCAGCGTACGCACGAGCGCGTTGCCGTAGACGCGGCCCGTCGCGATCATCACGCCGGCGCCGATTGCGAGCGCCATCGCAACGCACGAGAGCACGATCGTGATGAGCGTCGCGCGCAGCAACGCGGGAATGTACCGAAGGACCAGGGTACCGCGGTTGGTTGGTACGGACTGCACAGGATTCGTTGCGGTAGGTTTTTCAGCGCTCAGCACGCGTGCGAAGAACTTCGCTTCGCTGTCGTCCCAGATGTCCCACTTGCGATAGATGCGCTCGAGCGTGCCGTCGCGCATGCGCGCTTTCAGGATCTCGTTGACGCGATCGCGCAGCGCAGTGTTTCCTTTTGCGAGCACGGCGATGTAGTAGCCGATCGCGACGGGCTTGTCGTAGTGCGTCGCGAGCCCGTGTCCGATGCGCTTCATCGAGCGCGCCGCGATGATGTGATCGAGCAGCACCGCGTCGAGACGTCCCTGCAGCAGGTCCTCGTACGGATGCACGTCGTCGTCGTACGAGATCGCGGTGATCCCGTACGTCTGCTGCGCTTCGAGCAGTTTGTCGTACGCGATCGTCCCACCCAATGTTCCGACGCGGCGGCCGTGGAGATCTTCCAGCGATTGGAATCGATCGCGATCGCCTTCGCGCACAGTGAGCACTTCGTGAAATTCGAAATACGGGATCGTCGCCGCGAGCGCCGCGCGCCGCGGAGGCGTGTCTTCGACACCGCTCATGCCGATGTCGAAGTCGCCGCGGTCGACGCTCTGATCGATCGAGGTGAACGCGACCTGCACGAATTGCGGTTTGCGCCCGAGTCCCTTCGCGATTTGCTCCGCGACTTCGACGTCGAAGCCACGCACGAGCGAAGGATCGTTCGGATCTGCCTCGACGAACGGAGCACCGCCCTCGGCATCACCGCCCCAGCGCAGCGGCGTGACGAGCAATACGAGTGTCAATGCGAGCGGGAACACTGGCGCGATGATAGCGGGTGATCGGTGATCGGTGATCGACGAGGTTCGACGAATTCGATGAGCCGCCTCGATCACCGATCACCGATCGCTGCAGTGATACTCTCCCGCCGCGTGAACGCTGACCTCTCGCTCGCGCTTCGACTCGCCGACGCGGCCGACGCGATCACCATGCGCCACTTCCGTTCCGCGACGCTCGCGGTGCGGACGAAGATCGACATGACGCCGGTGTCCGAGGCGGATGAAGAGACGGAGCGCGCACTACGCGAGATCATCGCCCGCGAGCGGCCGCACGACGGCATCGTCGGCGAAGAATTCGGGACGAGCGGCAGCACGGCGCGGCGCTGGATTCTCGATCCGATCGACGGCACGAAGAATTACGTGCGTGGCATTCCGGTGTACGCAACGCTGATCGCGCTCGAAGCGGATGGCGCGCTGGTCGCGGGGGTCGTCTCCGCGCCCGCGCTCGCGCGACGATGGTGGGCATCACGCGGCGACGGCGCGTTCTGCAACGACCGTCGACTGCACGTGTCCGCGCTCGCCACGATCGCGGAGTCGCACCTCTCGTACGACAGCATCCACGATCACGATCTCGCCGGAAACGCGGAGCCGTTCCTGCAGCTCGCACGTGATTGCGTGCGCACGCGCGCGTTCGGCGATTTCTGGTCGCACATGCTCGTCGCAGAGGGCGTGATCGAGATCGCGATCGAGCCGACCGTTTCGATCTGGGACATGGCGCCGGTGCAGCTCATCGTCGAAGAAGCGGGCGGCAAGTTCACCGATCTGCGCGGCAACGCGCGCTTCGACGGAGGCAGCGCACTGTCGACGAACGGGCTCGTGCACGACGCGGTGCTGCGCCGCTTTGCGTAAGTGTCATCCTGAGCGGGTGGCGGGTGGGCGCGAAGGATCCCCTGCCCGACGGAGCGCTCTTCGTGCATCGGCAGGGGACCCTTCGCAACCCGCCCGCCGACGAGAGTTCGGGCGGCCGCAGGCCGCCCCTACAATACGCCGCGAATGAATGAACAAGTCATGGTCGTCGCGCGCGAGGATCTCGCCGCGCATCTCGTTCCCTACGGTCTCGTGCGCGACGGCGCCGAAGCGATTCTCGATGCGATCGTCGAGCGGCATTTCTTCATCGATCGCCCGACCGCGGAGGTCTCGCCGCAGTACAAGCAGATCATCCCGTACGTCGTGATTCGCAACGGCGACGCGTTTTTTCTGCTGCAGCGCACGCCGAAGCAAACCGAAGCGCGGCTGCATCACAAGTACTCGATCGGCATCGGCGGCCACGTGAATCCCGACACGCCGGAGCTCATCGACGGTCTCGTGAAGGAGCTCGATGAAGAGGTGACGATCGACGGCGATTACGAGATCTCCTTCGTCGGAATCCTCAACGACGATTCCACCGAAGTCGGCAGCGTCCACCTCGGCACCGTGTTCGCGCTGGAGAGCGCCTCTCGCGATGTGCGCGTCGCCGAGACGGAGAAGATGGTCGGGCGGTGGGCGACGGTTTCCGAATTGACGGACGTGTACGAATCGATGGAGACGTGGTCGCAGATCGTGTTCGACGCGTACGTGCGAATGCAGAACGAAAAGCCATGAACCCGTTCCGCGTTCCGTGTTCCGTGTTCCTCGTTCTCATGGCAATCAACGCCATCGCCGCGGACCCGAACGTAATCCTCCTCGGCACCGGCTATCCGCGCCCCGATCCGAATCGCGCGGGACCTTCGACTGCGATCGTGATCGGCGACAAATGGTTCGTCGTCGACGCCGGTCGCGGCACGACGATGCGCATCGCCGGCACCGATTTGAAGTACGCGAATTTTCAGGCGGTCTTTCACACGCATCTCCATTCCGATCACACCGCGGGATTGCCCGATCTTTTCGACACGTCGTGGCAATTCGGGCGGAAGACGCGGCCGCTCGCGTTGTACGGACCGCCGGGCACGAAGCGCCTCGCCGATGCGATGCTCGAGTTTTTCAAGGAAGACATCCATCTGCGCCGCGATCTGCTCGAGAAGCATCCGGCCGCGGGCGCGACGATCCGCACGCACATCGTGCATGAAGGCATCGTGTACGACGACGGCGAAGTGAAGGTGACGGCGTTCGCTGTCGATCACAAGCCGGTGCGGTTCGCGTTCGGTTATCGCTTCGACGCGAACGGAAAATCGATCGTGATCTCGGGCGATACGCGCCCGACGCCGAACCTCATCAAATACGCGAAGGGCGCGGACATCCTCGTGCTCGAAGCCTATCTGCCGGAGTGGTTCGACAAAGTCGACACGCCCGCAGTCGCGGCGCGTTTGAAGAGCTATCACACGAGCGCGGAGGAAGCGGGCGCGATCGCGGCGGAGGCGGGCGTGAAGACGCTCGTGCTCACGCATCTCATCCCCGGCAACGACGACGAGACCTTTCGCGAGCGCGCATCGCGCAAGTTCAAGGGGACGATCGTGGTGGGGAAAGATCTGCTGCGCGTCGAATGACGAGCGCGCTCGCGCCGAGCATCCAGAGCGCGATGGGCAGAATCGACAACAGACTCCCCGGCCAGACGATCTCGCCGAGGTTGAAGCTCGACCAGAAGGATTCTCGCGTGCCTGAGGCGTGCTTGTGGAACGGATAGCCTTCGTCGGGCGCCCACGAGACGACGGAGACGTGGCCGGGCATGATCTTCCAGTCGTAGATCGGGCGCGGCGGCGTGTCGCGCGGGAGATGTCCGGTGATGAAGAGTGGGAAGAGATAGCGGTCGACGGGGCGCTCGATGATCCACGCGGGGAGCGGATTCACGGCGGTTGCGATGAAGTTGATCGCGATCGAGATCGTTGCGAGTGCGATCCAGAGCGAGCGGAATAGGTTCGCTGCGAAGAGCATCAGCACGCCGAGGAAGGGAACGATTGGCAGCACGTAGCGCGGTCCGATCGCGGCGCCGCCGTTCCAGCCGTTGAATGATGCGTTCGCGAGAAAGAACGCGATGACGATGAATGCGATCGCGCCGAGCTCGCGGCGATGTTCGCTGCGCCACATTTTCACGGCGCCGATGAGGGCGAGCAGCAGCACCGGCGAGATGAAGAAGAGTCCGCGATACGCGCTGAACGTGATTGCGAAGAGCGCGTGCGGTTGCGGCAGTTGGAAGAGGCCGAGAAAGAGTCCCTTGCCGATGAAGCTCGGATTCGACGTCTCGCTTGCGGTGCGCCACGGCGAGCCGAATGCTGCGTTTTGATCCGCGTGCAGGATCCGCGCGAGCGGCGCGCCGCCGAGCAACCAGCCCGCGATCGCGCGACGACGCTCGGCGATGACGAGGAATGCGATCGCGGGGAGAGCGACGATCGCGAGGTAGTTGCACAGCACCGCCATCCCCGCGCAGGCGCCGGAGAGCAGCGGCTTTCGTCGCGCGAGCGCGAATGATGCGAAGAGAAACAACGCGCTCGGCACATGGCCGAAGAAGACGGTCGAGTACGCGAAGAGATACGTGCCGAATGCGAGGACGAACGTGACGAGCAGGGCAGCGCGCGGACTCACATCGAACTGTCTTCGCGCGTAGAGAAAAAACATCGACGCGAGCAAAGCGCCGGGAACCGCGCACGTTGTGACGGTGCAGATCCAGAGATTGATGATCTGCGACATCGGTGAAGCCGGCTCGCTCTCGATCGCATGCGCGATCGCGTACGGAATCACCGCGAGCAGCGAGAGTCCGGGCGGCTTGTTCGAGTAAATGCGATTGCCGATGCGCGAGTAGTCGCCGGTATTCGAGGGCAGCCCGTCGATGCGGATCGTGTGCTGCTCGACGATCGCGCGCGTGAGATCGAAGCTCGAATTCTGATTCCACCCCGCGCCGCCGAAGAACCACGCGTAGGTGATGAAGACGATGACGAAGACGGCGGCGGCGAGACGGCGATCGTGCAAGCTCCGTGAATTATCACTCGCCCGCGAAGAACACCGGGTCCCCGCTCGCGTTGTCGACGATCGAGCCGTATGCGAACAGTTTTCCGTTCGCGTGTGCGTAGAGCGTCACGGCGCCGAGGGAGGCGATGTTGATGTTCGGGAAAAGCGAGGCGAGCGAGTACTGCACCTGCGCTTTCGCTGCGAGCGCGATCGTCGTCTCCGCGATTTGCGAGCCGGCGGGCAACTCTGTTGGCAGGGGGTCCTTCGCGCCCACCCACCACCTATAAGGACGACACAGGGATGACACTGCGCGGTCGGCAACCTCCGGCTGGCCTTCACCGCCTCAGCATCTTCAACACCGCCGTGGCCTCGTCGCGAATGTACAGCACTCTCTGAGGATCTTCGCAGCCGCCGGCACCCGTCATCGTCGATCACGACCGGTAGCTCGGATCGATCCGGTCCAGCCTCCGCAGCAGCGCCGGCCACGCGAGCGATCCGCCTGCTCCCTTCGTCACCTGTTTCGCCTGCGCCTGCGCGCCGGCGATGATGCGCGGATCGATCGGGATCAGTCCTGAATCGCCGGCCTGTGCGCGCAACTGAATCGTGCACGTTGCCTCGAACAGGTACATGAAGAGGAACGCATCCGGAATGTTGTCGGCGACCGTGAGCAGGCCGTGGTTACGCAGCATGAGGAAGTTCTTGTCGCCCAGGTCGCGGACGAGGCGGGGCTTCTCCGCGTCGTTGAGCGCGACGCCTTCGTAGTCGTGATACCCGAGGGACGCGAGCACGAACATCGATTGCTGCGAGATCGGGAGGACGCCGTCCTTCTGCGCCGAGACCGCGACGCCGTTGAGGCTGTGCACGTGCACGACGCACATCGCGTCGTCGCGCACCGCATGGATCGCGCTGTGGATCGTAAACCCGGCCGGGTTGATGTCGTAGGGACTGTCGGTGACCTTCACGCCCGCGAGGTCCACCTTCACCAGGCTCGACGCCGTGATCTCGTCGAACAGCATGCCGTACGGATTGATCAGGAAGTGATGCTCCGGCCCAGGCACGCGCGCGGAGATGTGCGTGAAGATCAGGTCATCCCAGTGATACAGCGCAACGAGCCGATAACACGCGGCGAGGTTGACGCGCTGTTCCCATTCGCCTTCGCTGAAAACGTTCATCTTTGTTGTCATCCTGAGATTCCATGGTGCGCGCAGCGTCACCACGAATGAACACAAAATGCGAGTGCGGGCCAATCTGACGATATGTTGCCGAGTGGCGGAGGGACCGTGTGGTGGTCGTTCTCTGTCTGTCGGCTAGACCGCGTTCCTGAGATTGACCCGCGCCGACCTTGGTATCACCTTCTGTTGCCAACAGCAAGAGAGCACGCGCAGCGCAAACGCCTGCTAGTCTTATCGCCCGAATGCCCGACCAGATCGTCGTACGAGGTTTGCGCAAGCAGTTCCCGAAAGTTCTCGCCGTCGCCGGAGTCGATCTCACGGTTGCCGCCGGCGAAGTCTTCGGACTTCTCGGTCCCAACGGTGCCGGAAAGACCACGACCCTGGAAATGATCGAGGGTCTCACCCGTCCCGATGCCGGCGAGATCTCGATCGGCGGGCTGAACTGGCGGCAGAACGCCCACGAGATCCGCTCGCGAATCGGCGTGCAGCTGCAGGCCACGAGTCTCTACAACAAGATCACGCCGCGCGAGGCGCTCGATCTCTTCGGCGGCTACTATCCGAAGCGGCGGGACACCAGCGAGCTGCTCCGGCTCGTGCAGCTCGAGGACAAAGCGGACGTGTATCACGTCACTCTCTCCGGCGGGCAGGCACAGCGGCTCGCGCTCGCGCTGGCGCTGGTCAACGATCCCGAAATCGTCTTCCTCGACGAGCCGACCGCCGGGCTCGATCCGCAGGGCCGCCGTTCGCTGTGGGAGATCGTCCGGGCGATGAAAGGGGAAGGCCGCACCGTGGTCCTGACCACGCACTACATGGACGAAGCGGAATCGCTCTGCGACCGCCTGGCCATCCTCGACCACGGCAGCATCCTCCGCTCCGGGACACCGGCCGAGCTCATTGCCTCCCTCGGCATCCCCAGCGTGGTCGAGCTGACGTTCGCCGGCGCCGCTCCCGATCCGCGTCCCTTCGCGAACAGTCTCGGGAGCGCCGTGGAGGCGCGCGGCGACCTCTGGGAGATTCCGACGACCGACCCGAAGACCCTGCTACCGCGGATCCTTTCGACCATCGAGAGCGAACGGCTCGAATACCAGCAGTTGCACGTCCGCCGCGCAACGCTCGAGGATGTCTTTCTGCAGCTCACCGGACGGAGCCTGCGGGAGTGAAGCCCATGGAACCGACGACGATGCCCAACCCGTTTGCCCTGCTCTGGCGCCAGTTCAGGATCGAGTGGCGGCTGTACGTGCGCGATCGCGCCGCGATGTTCTGGACGTTCGCCTTTCCGCTGCTGATGCTCTTCGGCTTCGGCGTGATCTTCCGTTCCGGCGACGCACCGGCCCTGACGCTGGTGCGCGTCGCGCCGGCGCACGAGACGGCGCGCGATCGGGAATTCGTCAAAGCGCTTCGGGAGGGACGAATCAACGTCGTAACCCTCGATGCGAAGCAAGCCGAGGAGCGGTGGAAGAAGGGGGATACCGTCGCGCAGCTCGAGAGCGTGGGGGAAGGATACCGGCTCCAGCTCAACAGCTACCTCCTCGCGCAGGGACAGGTGGTGGCCCTCGCTGCCAGTCAGGCCTTTCTCGTCGCGCAGGCGAGAGTGCATGGCGCGCGTGAGCCGGAGCGGATTCCGATGGCGATCGAGAGCCCGGGACATGTGCATGCGACGAATTACGCGGCGTTTCTCGTCCCAGGTCTGGTGGGTCTGAATCTTCTCAGCACCGGTCTCTTTGCCGTCGGCATGGTGACGGTGGCGTATCGCGAGAAGGGCAAATATCGCCGTCTCGCGGTGACTCCGCTGCCGAAATGGGTATTCCTCGGCGGACAGATCCTGCAACGCGTGACGTCCGTGATCCTGCAGACCCTGTTGCTGCTCGTCGCCGCATGGCTCGGCTTCCACATCACGAACCAGGGGTCGTACCTCCTCTTCACCGCGCTGGTCGTGTTCGGAACCGCGACGTTCATCGCGATGGGCTTCGCCCTTTCGAGCTTCGCCTCGACGGTCGAGACGTACGGTGCGGTCTCGAACCTCGCCTTCTTCCCGATGATGCTGCTGTCCGGCGTCTACTTTCGCCTGGACAGCGCCCCACAATGGCTCCAGAAGGCCGTGCTGATCCTCCCGCTCTCTCCGTTCCTGCGAGCGCTCCGCGCGGTCTACAACGACGGCGCGACGCTCCACGACCACGTCGCCGGCCTCGCGATTCTCGCCGCGTGGGCCGCGCTGTCCTTCGTCTTCGCGGTGAAACGATTCCGCTGGGTGTGAGGGAACGCGGGGCACCTTTTCGTCGTCCGTTCAGGAATCGTTGCGCCGCGTTCGGTGGGGCTGACGGGGCTCGAATTCGCGACCTCCGGCGTGACAGGCCGGAGGTCGTCGCAGCAGCGTACGTCTGAACGCCGGACTTCATGCACGGAAGGAGTGAACGGTGACGGTCTGCGTGCGTCCCGTCGCAGCAGAGTTCTTTCTTTTGCGTCAGTCGAACTGGCAGCTGATCTGGTTCCCGGGAGGCTCCGGAATCGTCACGGCTTTGATCTCCATCCACCGCTTCCCGACGAAGAATGCGGACGCGGTCGGAGCGCCGCAGGCGCTGTGGCTGAGGAGAAACCGGACCATTGTGGGCGCGCCGTCGTATCCCCACAGCAGTGCATGCGTGAAGGAAACCTTCTGATGCCGTCCACCCGGGATGCGGAATCCGACGAAGGTGAAATCAGCGGTGGCAGGTTTACTCTGGCCGGGGGCATTGCGCACGCCGACGACCGTGCTCGTGTCGGTGCACGGCACCTCCATTCCGAACTGGTCTCTGCAGATCGGATCTTTGAGGATTTCGATGGCGAGAAACACGTTCTGCGGAAGTCCGTTCGCCGTGCCGAGAAACTCGACGAATGCTTCCCCGATTGTATTCTGGCTGACGGTACTAGGCACCATGGGATACATGAACTGCAGGATGTTGGTCCAGCCGCATCCGCCCTGGAGCAGCGGATCGTAAACGACGGTGCCGTCGCCGTTTTTTGCGATGGTCTTTGCGTTCGTCGCGATGGCTTCGACCATCTTCGTTTCGGCATCATTGGTGACCGGGAATGCAATCGCCTCGACCTCGCGATGCTGAATGACTGCGGAGCCGCCATCGGGCATTCGCGCCCACACGCTGATGGTGCGGGTTCCTGAAGGAACCTGAACAAATCCCGGTTTGCTCTTGTAGTGATCCATGATGTTGATGCCGCTCGGGAAGTAGGCAGGCACGGCGACTTCGGAATGTCGCTGGGACGAGGCGCCGTCCAGCGAGAAACCGACGCTGATCCGCTGACCCGGCGTCCCCGAGTTCACCTGAAAATAGGCCTGCACGAGCAGGTTCACGTCCGTCGCCGACGTGACGTTGATCGTCGACGAGATCTGCCGCCACGTACCGTCAATCGTCATGGTGGAGCCGTTCGCGGTCGTCGCCGCGCCATTGGATGTGGGAGTGCCCTGTGCAATGAGCAAGACCTGACCGATGGTGACGGTCCCCGGCCCATCTTCGAGCCACGCCTGGACTTTCAGTCGTTTTCCTGCCGACGATCCGGGAAGGGTGACGTACACGGATCCGAATTCTTCGCCTTGGGGATACTGGCCCGGGCCTCGGAGCGTACGAACGTACTCGCCGCGAACCACACCGTCCATGACGAACCGGAAATTCAGCCGCGATCCGGCCGGGGCGGTCGCGCTCGAGATCAAGACCCAGGCGCGCATGACGACGTGTGCAGCTGCGTCGTTCGTGAAATTGATCAAGTTTCGCTGCGGACATCCCTCGGCGATCGTAGTGAAGCGGTTAGGATCGACGACGCTCTTCTGCGTGAGAGTATTCGGGACGACGCCGAAATCCTCGGTGAATGCGTAAGCCGAGTTCAGCAGATGCTTGTGACCGTCACAAGCGGTGCCGGGGTCACTGGTGCAGGAGATTCCTGCAAAGAGCGAGGGTGCGAACAGACACAGCACGACTGCAAGAGCGTATCGAATCATTGAGGTCTCCCTTGACGGGGAGGAAGGGAAAGCCTGATGTACACCCTGATGGGGATGCTTTCGGATCTTCTCAGGTTTCGGCTTCCCATAGACGGACGAAGCGAGGAGCAGGATCACACACTCGAAACGTAAGACTCTGTTCATTCTGTTCACTCCCATTTTTTTGAAGCCGTCGCTGTCGGAACCAATGTCGGCGTCCGAGCCATCGTAGATGTGGAGTTTTTATGGGAAATTCATGGAAAAGCAGGCGCGCATGGCGAGTCCCTCTGCCCGCTAGGGCCGACGAACCTCGAACCCACGCCTCCGGCGTGACAGGCCGGGGGTCTGAACTGAGCCGCGCGCTTTCGCCCAGACGCTGAAGTCGCACTCAGGAAGTCGTCGATTCGAGCCCGATCAGCTCCACCAATTCCTTCAATCGCTGACTTACCCCGCCGCGCCGAATGTGTGGTGTATTCTGTCCGCTCGGTGCCAATCGCCTCAGGAACGCGCCTCGGTCCGTACGAGGTTGTTGCGCCGCTTGGTGCGGGCGGGATTCTATTGCGCCCGCGATACGCGCCTCGACCGCAGCGTTGCCGTCAAAGTCCTTCCGGCGGAGCTCGCGCATCGCGCCGAGCTGCGCGCGCGCTTCGAGCGTGAGGCGAAGACGATCTCCTCGCTGAATGACCCGAACATCTACGCGCTCTAACGTCGACGACGACTACCGTCAGCGAGGCCGCCTTCAAGTTGTACAACGGCTGCTCGGTTTTCCAAGGGAACGCACACTATGAGCAGCAGGCCGTTGCGGACGCCTTCCTGGCCGTCGGGTATCCCCGCACGGACGCCGAGACTCCGTGTCCATGATGGCAGGCCGTTCCCGACTTCCCCTACCGCACCGCCGTCGATGACGGTGCCCATCGGGGTCGGGTTGGGATCGTCCTGGTGCTCCACCGCATGGACCGCCCAATCGGCAAGACGCACGCGGTGGCACTGGACGTGGCGCGGGTGGCTCTCGTGATCATAGGTCCCTGGTGGCTGCGTGCGACGGCTGACCCGAGCGACATCCACAGCCCCAGGCGACTCGACGATCCCGCCGACTGGGTTCGCCTCGAGATCGAAATGCTTCTCGGGCGTGGAGATGGCGTCTCGGTCATTCCGGTACAGACTTCGGCTCCACATGAGCGCACGCCTCGAGTTAGTTGCGGTCTCAAATCCGTTTCCGAGGATCGTGCCGCAAGCGTTCACGTCCGTCACCGTCGCGGAGAAGAAGCCCGGCGGCAGCGCAAGCAGGGTGGCTGCGCCATTCCCGATCGAGGTCCAGGGTCGAGTCGTGCCCGTAGCCGCGTCCATGTAGTAGCCGACGTGTTCTCACTCCGTCCCACCGGAGCCAATCGAATTACTGTCCGACCTTGAAGAACACGTCGTACGCCTGGCCGATCACGCGGTGCCCGTTCTTGTCGATCGCCACCGGCGCGCGGTAGCGGAGCTCGTTGTCGTGCGCGTCGCGGCGACCGCTCCAGCGGTAGCCGAGGTCGAGCGCCACCATGCCCTTCTGCACGAGGGTGAAGATCTCTTCGGGCTGCGAAACGCCGTCGTGATTCGCGTCGATCCACAGGCGCAGGTACGGCCACACCCGGTCGCCGGCATCGATCGTCCCGTTCGCGTTACCACCCCACAGGATGTCGCCCTCGTCGCGGCGGTCGAACGTGGCGATGGCTTCGAATCCGTTTTCGGCCATGGCCGATCCGAAGAGCTCCGTGCCGTTGTCGACGACGCCGTTGCCGTTGTTGTCGATCCAGAGGAACGCCTCGTCCGCGCCGGCGGCAGTCCATGCCGTGCGGTCGGGAATGCCGTCGCCGTCGAGGTCGAACAGCACGCCATCCGCGACGCTGGTGAGGTGCATGCCGTTATGCGCCAGGTCGATGATGATCGGGCTCATGTGGCAATCCTGAAGGTTCTGGCATCCCTGATTCGACGTCCCCTCGTACGGAACGTGGCTCGCGCTGTCTGCCGCCGTGCATTCCTCGGGATTCATGCCCGCAGCCGGCGAGACCGGGACGTTCATGATCCCGCTGAAGCACCCGTCGTCGTGCAGCCCGAGGGCGTGGCCGAACTCGTGCGCGATGATGTTGGTGCGCTGCGCGTCGCTCAGATTGTTCCAGTTCGCGGGATTGCCCGGGTCGCCGGCCTCCTCGTAAATCGTAATGCTGCGCGTGGACGGGTCCCACAGTCCGCGGCAGTACTGTGTATTGTTTACGCAGGTCGGACTGGCCTGGTGGCCGGAGATGTAATTGATGGCGAGATGGCCGGTGTACGAATTGTCGAAGTCGATTTGTGGATATTCGGCGTACATGGCGCAGCCTGAATTCCACATCGCCATGGCCGAGCTCACATTGTTGCCCGCCGGAAGGTTGTTCACTGTGACATTGATGCCGAAGTTGTTCGAATAGACGCTGGTCGAAGACGACGCACATTGCGCGCGTGCAGCAACTGCAGCCAACAGCGAGAGGGCGGCAAACGCGGCAATCCGCTTCATTCTTTTTCCATCCTTGATTGGAATCCGGACCGCAGAGAATCGAGCGGCACACGATGCTCGCCCGCAAGCTTCAGCCACGGCGGCACAATGACCGCCCGATCCTTCACTGGAAAGACGGAATCGCTCGCCGTGATCAGATGCGGCGAGGCGCTCGCCTCGCGGCGGCCGGCTACGAGAACGGTGTCGCCGGCCTTCGGCATCTCGTCATGCGGCTCCGTGCAGAGTGCGCGGTCATTCACGAAAATGCTTCCGCCATCGATGATGTACGTCAGACGCTCGCCGCTCGATGCGCCGCGAAGCGACTCCGTGACGCGCACCGCGGCCAGCGTGGCCGGGCGGTGCGTGGTGAGATCCCATCCCGGTGTAAGCGTCTCTATGCGTCCGACGGCGATCACGTTCGAGGGCTCGAGAAAGCGCGCCAGCTCCGGATACCGCGCCGCCGCGCCCGCTGACTCCGCGTCGATGTCGCTTTCGACCGGCGGGAGGCATCCCTTCGACGAATCCCACTGCACGGCGGCGATCTGCGCAAGCGCCTCGGCGTTCAGGGCGGTCTCAGCAACGAAGCGCGAGGGAGTCGCGCGATCGAGAGCCAACGCGACAGCGAGGACGGCGAGGAGCGGGGTCATTCCGAGGTCAACCGCCGCGGATTATAGATGGAGACCCATGCGACTGACAATTGTTATTTGCTACTTCGCGAGGCGTGCCGCCCGCCGATGAAGCCGGCGGGCTTTGCAGTCTGTTGCAGCCCCCAAAAAAACCGTGTGCCACCAATATCGGGGCTCCGCAAGGGTCATTCTTCAGTAGATCCGATCCCGCAAATTCATCAAATCGCTGGAGGTGCTCGTTGCGTTCCCTACTACCCGTCTGTCTGATCGCGGTGGTCCACTCGATCTTCGTCCCCACGCCGTCGTTTGCTCAGGAAAAACCGAAACGTGAGCTGACGGTCATCACCCAGAGCCAGACCGCGAGCTTCCTCGCGAAGTTCGATGGCGCCGGAGGGACTACCGATTCCGTCCTGTATGAAAGCGGCGGCTTCATCGGCCTCGGCACCACCACGCCGTCGAACGCGCTTCACATCCGCATTGCGAACGGGACCACCAATGTGCCGTTGAAGCTGGAGACGTTCGATCCGGACAGCATCACCGGCATCTCGCTCAAGAACGACGCGAGAAACTGGCATGTCCGCGTCGACGGGACCGACGGCGACAAGTTCAAGATCTACGATGCCACCGCGACGGCGTACCGCCTGTCGATCGACGCCAACGGCAAAGTCGGAGTCGGGACGAGCGACCCGAAGGCCTCTCTTCACCTGTACTCGCCGGCGACCTCCGATACGTTCACGGGGTTCGGTCCCGATCCCAGCGGCCTCACGGACACGGCCTTCAATGTCGGCTATGCGGGAAGCTCCTTCGGCCGCGGCGCGGGATTCCTCAATGTCCGCCCCGATGCGCTGGCGACCGCTCCCAATCCGTCGCTGCGCTTCGCCACGGCGAACGTCCAGCGGATGATCATCACGAACCTCGGCCGGGTGGGGATCGGCACGACCAATCCGGAAGTCCTGTTCCACGTGTTCGAGAACGCCGACGTCAATACCGTCGCGGAGATCTGGAACGACAACGCGGGCCTCAATGCGGTCTCCGTTTTCCGCACGCGGTCGAATGCAGCGCAAACGTCGTACGCCTCGCATGGCTCGGGCCGCACGCTGTCGCGATTCGGACTGGCGCTCGCCGGCTGGTCCGAGATTCTCACATGGCAGGGGAACGGCGTCGTCATCGGCACGACCGTGAGCGCGCCGGTCGTTTTCGGCACGAACAACGCCGAGCAGGTTCGCATCACGCCTGCAGGCAACGTCGGAATCGGCATCGCATCGCCCACGGCGAAATTGCACGTGAACGGCAACATCATCGCCAGCGGCACGATTACGGGAGCATCGTCGATCGGCGCCACGTCCGCGACGCTGGACACGCTGAACGTCAGCGGCTATGACCTGATGCGCGTCGG
>Ga0307468_100000123_pt1 | contig 18612 bp, 18 predicted proteins | sample atmdna_FD_203085 | JGI IMG/M metagenome (GOLD analysis project Ga0307468, IMG submission 203085) | Hardwood forest soil microbial communities from Morgan-Monroe State Forest, Indiana, United States - atmos_gases AM2C_05 | ecosystem: Environmental > Terrestrial > Soil > Temperate forest > Bulk...
CACCGCGATTAGTACGCCTGAAACTGACATCGTCTATCACGAATACACACGCCGGAACGACACTCCAGCAACCATTGAAGAGCTTGGATCGGCTTTTAGCCGGTCGGGCTTGGGGAGAGGAAACAATGGGCAGAGTCTATGACGCGCTGAAGCGGGCTGAGTCCGCACAGCGTCCCTTCAAAACATCTTCTGTTCGCCGCCACGGCAATTCGGACAACGTCGCCTACTTCCAACCGCGGAACGGCAACGATCATCCGTGGGAAGGCTCACCCTTTACCGGGATGCCGGGGGCAATCGATTCAGCGTTCACTGCGCACACGACGGAGGCGTCCGGCGGGCCGGCACTCCCCGGCGGACCAGCTTCTCGTGATGCTGGGGCAACCTTGAACGCTGTAGGATCGGCGCGCGCTGCCGAGTACTCGACTAGAGAGATCTTGGCCGCGCGCGTCGAACCACACTTAGTCGCCATCACCGAACCTCGTTCGCCGGAGTGTGAACAGTTTCGCGCTTTGCGTACCCATCTGTTACAGGCGCGTGAGCGCGAAGGCAAGCGAGCATTCGTAATCACCAGCGCGGGTGTCGGTGAAGGTAAAACTCTAACGGCCCTGAACCTGGCCTGGCTGCTGGCGCAAACCGACGGCGCCACGGCACTGGTTATCGACGCTGATCTGCGGCATCCGTGCACTGCCGATTACTTGAGCATTGAGGCCGAGTACGGCCTGTCTGAAGTGTTGACCGGTGAGATCAAACTCAACGACGCGATCCTCAGGCTGGAACCGGCGGGGCTGCACCTGTTGCCGGGCGGCGCGGCGCGTGAAGACGTGGCCGAGCTGCTGTCGGGTCCCCGGTTTGGTCGTTTGCTGGATGAAGCACGAAAGATGTTCGATTACATCATCATCGACGCCCCTCCACTCGGCGTTTTCACCGACGCAAACCTGCTTATCAACCGCGCCGACGCGGCGTTGTTAGTGGTGCGAGCCGCCAAAACGCGCTATGCGGTGGTCGACCAACTGCTCGAACAACTGCCGCGCGAGCGCATGCTGGGCGTGGTGCTGAATCGCGCAGAAACAAAACCCGAAGACACGGCTTACTACTACCAGGCGCGGCCCTCGCGAGCCGCGGTGGAAGCCGCCGAGGTAGAACCCGAGGCCGAACATGAGGATGAAGATGAACAGCCCGAGCTGATCTACATCCAGGAGGACTCTGTTTCTTGAGAGCTTCGCGATTCAATGCGCGCATGCTGCTATTGCTGCTGGCCGAAGCGATGTTGCTTTTCGGCGGGCTGGTGATAGCTGTGTACGTGCGTCTGGGTGCGATCGATGCTGAAGATACGTTGCTGCAGCGTAACGGATTTTACAAAGCGGCGCTGGCCACAGTTTTCTGTCTGGCCTCGTTTTATCTCTTTGACCTTTACGATTTCGTCGTCATGCACGACCGGCGTGAGCTGGTGCTGAGATTGATGCAGGCACTCGGCCTCGCCTGGGTAGCCCTGGCGCTGATGTTCTATGCCATACCGCAGGTGATGATTGGCCGCGGCGTTTCGTTTATCTCTCTGCCGCTGGCGCTGCTGCTGATGGTGGGCTGGCGCCTGGGGATTCACTGGATCCTGGGACACCCCGAACTGGGCGAGCGCATTTTGATCGTCGGTTCGGGCCAGTTCGCGGTAGAGATTGCCCGGGAAACTCTGGGCCGACCCGATGCTGGTTTTCGCGTAGTGGGTTTTGTGGATAGCGATCCGGAATTGGTGGGCAAGAGCCTGATTAATCCGAAAGTGATTGGCCTGACCTCAGATTTGCGGGCTATTGTGAAGAAGGAAAATATCGATCGCATTGTGGTGGCGATCAGCGACCGGCGCGGGCAGTTTCCCACCCAGGAACTCTTGCGACTGAGTCTCTCGGGTGACGTTTCGATCGAAGAGAGCGCGTCTTTCTATGAAAGATTGACCGGTCGGGTGCTGCTCGACATGATTCGGCCATCCTGGCTAATCTTCTCCAGCCGCGGGCAAAGAGCACGGATCAACGAATTTTCGCGCATCGTCCTGCATCGGTTGGTCGCGCTGATCGGGGCTTTGCTTTCTTTGCCCATTGCGATCATGACCGCCATCCTGATCAAGATCGATTCCCGCGGGCCCGTCCTTTACAAGCAGGAGCGCGTCGGTAAGAACGGCCGCGAATTCACCCTGATAAAGTTTCGTTCGATGCGGGTCGACGCTGAAAAAGACGGGCCCGTCTGGGCCAAGACTGTGGACGAGCGCATGACCCGCGTGGGACGCATCATTCGCAAGATTCGCGTCGATGAAATCCCCCAGTTCTGGAGCATTCTGCGGGGCGACATGAATTTCGTCGGTCCTCGTCCGGAACGTCCGCATTTCGTTTCTCAACTGGCGCAGGAAATTCCGTTTTACGAACAGCGTCATCTAATTCCGCCAGGGCTGACAGGCTGGGCGCAAATCAAGTATCCGTATGGCGCGTCGATCGAAGACGCCAGGCAAAAGTTGCAATACGATCTTTACTACATCAAGAACCAGAGTTTGTCTCTCGATGCGACGATCCTATTCGAGACTGTCAAAACGATTCTGTTTGGAAGAGGAACTTAGTGGCACAGACTTTTAGTCTGGGTAGAAACCGGAATCACAGACTAAAGTCTGTGCCACTGTTGGAGGTTGAAACCATGAAGAAGTTGCTAACACAAATCCTGATCCTGATGATCGCGATGGCGATTACGGCTGGTACGTTCGCGCAATCGCCAAGCAGCAGCACTCGCCAGCGCCGCACGGCGGCGGAAGCCGCGCAGGATTCTGCCGCCACGGACAAACCGGCGAGCGAATCGACTGCCAAGCCGGGCGATAAGGCTGAAGATCAGAGCAAGGATAAGCCGGCGGCGGCTACCGCTGACCCGCAGGCCAATCGCACCGGCGATTCGGCTGATGAAGCTGCGATTGTGCAGAACTACAACAACTTCTTCACCACTTATCAGCTGGGCCCGGAAGACATAATCTCAGTGACAGTGTTTGGACAGGATCGCTACTCGAAAGGCGGCATTAAGGTCCCGCCCAGCGGCCGCATTTCATTGGCGTTGATTCCGGACGGTATCTTCGTCAATGGGAAAACAGTCGATCAGGTGGCTGAGCTAATCAAGAAACGTTACGACGAATTCATTATCGATCCGCAGGTTTCGGTCTCGCTTGATCAAGCCGGATCTTATCGTTACAGCGTTATCGGTGACGTAGCCCAACCGGGCATCCGATTGATGACGCGCCGGCTCTCAGTAACCGAAGCCATTTCCGAAGCGGGTGGAATTCTGCAGACTGGCGACAAGAAAAAAGTCTTCGTGCTGCGCAAACAAGCTAAGGGAAATCTCACGCCGATTCCGGTAAACGTTTCAGCGATCTATCGGGGCCAGGCCCCCGACTCGGTCTACCTTTTGCCCGGCGACCAGGTCATCGTTCCCGGCAACAGCTTAAAGAAGTGGCAGACGCTGACCAGCTTCCTGCCAGTGCTTAGCTTCGCCAAGATATTTACCGGAGGATGGTGAGGAACCAGTGGGCTGTGGGCAGGGGGCAGTGGGCAGGGGGCTGTGGGCAGAAGAAACGCAAATGTGAACACTATGGTGGCAACGATTGCGGCTTTGCCGCAGCACACTGTGGAAAGGCTCTGCCTTTCCGCCCGGCTTCGTCATGGATTTAACAGCGAGGCTACGCCTCGCGCACTGCCCACTGCTCACCGCCCACTGCTCACTCTTGTCCTCCTGCCCACTGCTCACCGCCCACTGCTCACTCTTCTCCTTCTACTGCTCACTGCTCACTGCTCACCGCTCACTGCCTCCACCTGGACCCGCCAATCTTCGAAGACAATGTCCTGGCTGCGCGCAGTGTATTTTCTCGATCAGAATCGCGGATGGGTGGCCGGCAGCGGCGGCACGCTCCTGGAAACCAAAGACGGCGGCGTGACCTGGAAAAAACTGTTTCCTCTCAGCAAAGACAACCTGCACGATGTTTACTTTGCCAACGAAAACGTGGGCTGGCTGGTGGCTGAGCGCGACCTGGTCAAGCTCAAGACAAACGACGAACCTCGGTCTTATCTGCTGAAAACAGAAGACGGTGGTTTCAGCTGGCGCCGCATCTTTCTCAATGGAGTGGACTCCAACTCGCGGCTGGTGCGCGCTGTGTTCGCGGATGCTGAGCGCGGATGGGTGTTTGGCGAAACCGGCGTCGTGTTCGCGACCCGGGACGGCGGCGCACATTGGATCCGCCAGGCCTCGGCGACCAAACATCTTTTGCTCGGCGGGGCCTTCAACGATTATGCCCACGGCTGGTTGGTGGGCGCGGGCGCGACCATTTTGCAAACCAACGACGGGGGCGCGACCTGGCGTGCGGGCCTGGTGCGCGATGGCGCCGGTGCGCGCTTTACGGCCACAAGCTTTGTCGGCAATCGTTTGGGTTGGGCCGTTGGTTTGGCCGGCCTCGTGTTCGCGACTAACGATGGTGGCCTAACGTGGTTGCCACAGAGATCCAACGTCGAGATTGATTTGCTGGACGTTAAGTTCATTAACTCGGTGGAAGGTTGGGCTGCGGGCAGTGAAGGTACTCTATTGCATACGACAGACGGCGGCAGGCATTGGGCTACGGAAGCCAGCGGCACCTCACATGCGCTCCAACGTCTCTTCTTCGTCGATCGAGATCACGCCTGGGCAGTCGGTTTCGGCGGGACCATACTCAGTTACGGTCAGGCCGCGGCTCCAAAGTTGAAATCATAAACGCTGCCCAGCGGAATCATTCTCATTAGCACCTCGCTTCAGCGAGGTGATCCAAGCACGCCAATGCGCATGAACCGTTTCAACGGTTTCATTCGAAGCCGTTAAAACGGCTATTATCACTGAGCTTCTCGTAAACACCTCGCTGAAGCGAGGTGCTAGTGAGATTTCAAACAACCTCGCACTCGTCATCATTGACAGAGCGCTCCTTTAAGTAGTAGAAACTGCGCGCATTGCACCCAGAGATCTGCTCGCTTGCGAGCTAAAAACGATTTTCTAACACAAGAGGAGAACCCCGATGAAAAGATATCTACCCCTGGCTACGCTGCTGTTGATGGCGTTTGCTTCCCTGGCCTTCGCCCAACCACAGCCGAGCGCGTCACCTGCGCCCGCGGCTAAACCGAAACCAAAAATGAGCAAGGCTCAACTTCTGAAGAGACTATCAGCTATTGAAACGAAGCTTTGGGAAGGCTGGAAGAACAAAGACCCAAAACCATTTGAGGCCAATCTTTCTGCCGACAGTATGATCGTCGGAGGCAATGGTGTCTCGGGCAAGGCGGACTCGATCAAAGGAATCATCGGCGGGGATTGTCAGGTCACGTCTTATACGTTGAGCGACTGGAAGCTGACCATGATTGACTCAGACGCCGCCCTGCTGACGTATAAAGGCGCGGCGGCGGGAACTTGCGGCGGACAACCCATACCGACCAATTGGGCCAGCACTGTTTGGGTCAAGCGCGGCGGCAAATGGCGGGCGTTCACTCATCAGGAAACGCCGGTGATGTAGCAGACTAACCACAATCCTGGCGTTTGGATTCGGCGCCATCAAAGTTGAACTTCTCAAGGGCGGGCGCCAAGCCTGCCCTTTCGTTTCAACAACGCCTGATTCGCCGGCTGCCACGATCGCCGACCTCGTGCTTGCCTTTGCGGCATCGTCTTTGCAGTCCTCGTTGCAGCTTGGAATTGAACGGGCAATCTGCACCATAAGCGAACAATGCCCTCTGGATTGTGTTTGAAACCGGGAACGAAATCGAAAATGAAGGATTTAGAAATCAGATCAATCGCAAAGTCCGAAGCCGGGTCAGCGAACGATGAAAATCTGCCCTCGCTATTCGGCCGTCTCGGCGACGACCTGACCAAACTTCTCGATCTAAGACTTGACTTGGTAAAGATCGAAATCAAAGAAGAGGTCAATGCTTATGTTCGGGGCGCACTGACAATAATGGTTGGGGTCATCGTTGCCGCGGTCGGACTTGCTTTGGCAAACGTCGCACTGGCGTTTTTCGTTTCCACCTTCTTCGCTGGTAGCGACCTAAGTCAGCCCGCAAAGTACGGGCTGGGATTCGCACTCACGGGCCTTGCTTATCTCTTGATTGGAAGCGTGACGGCAATTGTCGCGAAGAACCGGGTGGCCCGACAGAGCCTGGTCCCTAAAAGAAGTGTGAAGGAATTTGAAAAGGACAAGCAATTGGTAAGAGCCGTCCTGGAAAATTAAGAATGGAGTGAAGTAATGGCTGAAACCAAAATACCCGCCCGGGCGATTCGCCTGAATGATGAGCCGGCCGACAAGGCGGCCATTCAGCTCCAGTTGCGACGGACGCGCGAATCCATGGCTGAGACAGTGGAAGACATTAAAGAGATCGCCACCGAACAATACAAGTCGGTCAAGAAAAGTGTGAATGGTGTCTTGAACTTTCGCGAGCAGTTTCAGAACGAGCCGCTGGTTTGGAGTCTCGGCGCGCTTTCCGCGGGATTCGCACTCGGCTACACCATGGGCTACGCCCACAAAGAGATGAAAGGATCCAAAGGCAAACACTCCGAGGTCAGCGCGTTTGCGAACAGCCTGGTCGAAGAACTCTCCACGGTAGGTAAAACCCTGGTGATGCCGACGCTCAACGTCAGGATCAAAGAGCTATTGGGTTTTGACTTTTCTGATTTGCTGGAAGAAATCGGCGAGACCAGTAACAGCAATGGGCGCAAGCATGCGGCCCGAAAGACCGGGACAAAAAAGAAAGCCAGAAAGAAAAACAAATCCAGGCGTAAGCAAGTTCGGTAGTGCCCTGATTTGAAATCTCTGCGCCACCTCTGCGTTCTTTGCGTCTCCGCGGTGAATGTATTTGAGCCTAATATTCACCGCAGAGGTCGCAGAGATCGCGCAGAGAAAATTGAAATTAGGTCACTAAGCAAGATCCATAAAGCCCCCCAGAAGACATTTAAGTATCAAACCAAGGAGAAGGAACAAATGGCAGCCAAAAAGACGAGCAAGAAGCGGGGATCAAAAAAATCCGGATCGTATGCAAAGAAGAGCACTAAGTCAGCTAAAAAGAGCGCCAAGAAGAAATCGGCCGAGAAGAGCGCGCCCAAGAGCGTCCTTAAGAAAGCAGGCAAGGTTGTCGGTAACGTAGTTCTCGAAGCCGTCAAAGGCGCCGCCGTTGGCGCCATAAAAGGCGCGGCCGACGCCGGTACCGCAGCCACCGTTGAGGCAAAGGGTTCGAGCAGTAAGAAGCGCTGATGTTCAGTCGGACTGTATGGGAGTAGCTTTGCCCAAAAGTGTTGTGACAGGAAGCACTCGATCCACGAAATCTCACGAAGCAACAGTTAGGGCCCGCACGGCGAAGGATTTCTTCGCCGTGCGGGCCCTAAATCTGATTGCGGGAGCGGCTGCGTTGATTAGCCGGTCACTTCAGTCAGCTTTGTCACCTTAATCGTGTCGCCATCCACAGTGCCCTCGACAGCGACTTTCACACCCTTCGCGGCCTTGGTGTTCTTCAGTACTTCCGCGGCCATAGTGTTGCCGGCTTCGTCCAACTTGTAGAGCTTCTTATCGGCATAGACGGCATATCCGGCTTTCTCGCAGGATTCCATCTTGGCGCAGCTGGTCGGATGTTTTGCGGACTCTTCGGCAAAGTTCTTGTCGTTCTCTTTACCGGCAGAACAATTATTGTCCAGGAGATAGCCGGTGAGTTTCACAGTCTTATCGTCCTTCGCGTACAAAACCACCGCGAACAAAATAGTAAAGGCGATTACCAGGGTCTTTCGAATCATAACTTTCCTCCTAAGTCTTCGTTGGGTCGGGCAGCCACATTAACAGATGACGGCGATGATGCCAACGTGTCAGAAGCCCGACCGTCAGGGAGGGCAAGTTAGGTTAGAGTCGCCCGGTTGTGGCTGTGCACAAAAAATCTTATTTCGTGTTCTTTCGTATAGCTTAGTGTTCTTTGTGTAGCGCATGGCTGCGTATCCTAAGCACACGATCCACGAAATCACACGAAAACCTCACAAAGCGAACCAATGTTGATCCTGGATGCTTCAGCGGTGAGGGCAGAGTGACTTTTTGTTCAAAGCCCCTGTCGTGTGTGGCCCTCCCTCACGGTCGGGCTTCTGACACGCTCTGGCTATCCCGATTCTGGTGCAGCTTTCTCTGGCCTCAAGTGCGGAAACAGGATTACATCGCGGATTGACTGTTTATTCGCGAGCAGCATTACCAGACGATCGATGCCCACCCCGATGCCGGCGGCAGGCGGCATCCCGTATGACAGCGCGCGAATGTAATCTTCATCCATGACCATCGCTTCTTCATCGCCGCGCTCGCGCTGCTGGACCTGATCCTTAAAGCGCTGATATTGCTCTTCGGGATCGTTTAGTTCCGAAAACCCATTGGCCGATTCCAGGCCGCCCACAAAGTATTCGAAACGCTCGGCAATGGAAGGATCGGTCGGCGAAGCCTTCGACAAAGGCGATACCGGTTTTGGGAAATCGGTGATAAAGGTCGGCTGAATCAGATGAGGTTCGGCGACTTCCTCGAAAAGCTCGACAATCCGAATCGCTGTTTCGTTTCCATCGAGTTGATGACCGTAACGCCCAATCGCTTCCTTCATCGTAATCCGTTGAAACGGTTGCGAAAAATCAATGTCATGCTCTCCGTAACGGACATGCGTGTGCCCCAACGCGGTATAGACGACCGAGCGTAAAAGCTTTTCGGCAAAGTCCATCATTTGATTGACATCCGCATAGGCGACATAGAACTCGAGCATCGTAAACTCAGGATTGTGTTTGCTCGAGATGCCTTCGTTGCGAAAATTGCGGTTCAGCTCATAGACCTTTTCAAAGCCGCCCACCACCAGTCGCTTCAGGTAAAGCTCCGGAGCGATGCGCGCAAAGAGATCGATGTCCAAAGCGTTGTGATGCGTTTTGAACGGTTTCGCCGCGGCGCCGGTCGCCAGAGGCGTGAGCATCGGCGTTTCCACTTCGACATAGCCGTGCTCGTCGAGAAAACGGCGAATCTCGCGCACGACTTTCGAGCGCAACTCGAATACTTCACGCGGCGTGAGTTCGTTTGCGTCCCGCTCTTCCAACTTTAAGCTGCCGGCGATCAAATCAGCGTAGCGCTGTCGTTGGCGAATCTCCGGATCGTTTATACCGTGCATCTTGTCCGGCATTGGCAGCAAAGCTTTTGCGAGAAACTGCAATTTCTCGACATGCACGGATAACTCGCCCGTCCTGGTAACAAACAAGTACCCGTCGACGCCGATAAAGTCGCCGTGATCCAGCAGGCTAAACAGCTCCCAACCGTTGACGTCGCCGCCTTCAGCATCGTTGCGCACTCCGGCGACATCCTGGCGGCGAACGTAGATCTGCAATCGCGACGTGCCGTCGGAAAGATGCACAAACGCGGCTTTGCCCATCACGCGCGGTGGCGCCGCGATGCGTCCGGCAATGCGCACGCGAATTTTCTTAAGTTCCGTATTGGCGGATTCCAGGTCCTCGGCCGACGGCTTTGCGCCTTCCGAAACGCGGGGCTCGAGTTTTTTGAACCTCTCGACGATTGAGGTGAGGGTGTCTTCGCCGCTCGCATTTCCGGTCACATTACTGCGCGCGAACTTGTTCGGATAGACGTTGCCCACAAGCTGCCGCAGAGCTTCGAGGTGCTCGCGCCGCGCCTGGGTCTGGTCGTTTTCTTCGATGAAAGGGACAGTCATAAAAGCGTCGTGATCGGAAACGATGATAGTAAATGGTAAATGGGCAAATCGTAAACAGGCGAAGGCTCGAGGTAAGTGTTCTAATCGGAAGGTCTCTGCGCTACCTTTGCGTTCTCTGCGTCTCCGCGGTGAATGTTTTGAAGCCATTATTCACCGCCGAGACGCAGAGGTCGCAGAGACTACGCGGAGAAAACTGAATTTGGATACACGGTTCAGCGAGGGCAAGCCCGCCTTCCCAACCTGAGAGCTGTATTGGCTTGAGCAATTCAGTGAAGTCTCGACAGCCTTTCAACCAAACTCCCAACGATCAACTATGAAAACCTCGCAGGTCGGGAAGAGGACTCGCCCCCGCTATTTTCTCCCAGCCTCGCATGCTAAATTGTTCGCAGATTGTCGGCCAATAAAATTCTTTCTTTAGACCAACTTCTCGCTGAGCGTGCGCGTCTGCGCGCAGCGGGTAAGAAACTCGTGTTTACCAACGGCGTCTTTGACATTCTGCATGTCGGACACGTGCGTTACCTGGCACAGGCGCGGGCACTCGGAGATGCGTTGGTGGTGGCGATTAATAGCGACATCACGGTGAAAGAGTTGAAAGGCGCCGGGCGGCCTTTGATAAATCAGGATGAGCGCGCCGAAATCCTGGCTGCGCTGCGCGCGGTCACCTACGTGACGGTTTTCGATGACCTATCGCCACGCTCGCTGATTGCCGAACTCCTGCCCGATGTTCTGGTCAAAGGGGGCGATTACGCGCTCGATGAAATTCACGGGCGCGAAGAAGTCGAAGCCGCGGGTGGGAGCGTCGTGAGTCTGCCTTTCGTCGAAGGTGTCTCGTCGAGCAGGATTATTGAGCGGATGAAGCAGTGATCCGAGGGTCTTGGATTAAACGCAAAGGCCGCAGAGGTTTTCGCAAAGGTCGTGGAGGAAAGCTTTCCTTTGCGTTACTCTGCGAATTCCTTTGCGTTACTCTGCGTTTAGAATTCGTTTGGTCAAGCTACTAAGTGAATGAGCGCGACAACGGAAACACCTTCAACATTACAAAGCGCGCTGCAAACCGTCTTTGACAGCCCTGAGTTTCGTCGCGTGCTTGACGAGATCAAACGCGGCGCACGGGTAGTTTCGATCAGTGGACTGGTCGCAGCTCCGGCGCGCGCGCTCGCTCTGGCCGCCCTCCAACGCGAAACCGGAAAGCAATTCGTCCTGGTGGTTCCGGCGCAGCGTGATCTGGAAAGCTGGGAACGCGACCTGAGTTTTTGGTACTGCGCGCTGCGGGGAGTAACTAACTGTGACGACGCGATGGCCATTCTGCCTGCTTCGGAAAGCGATCCTTATGCGGGTGGATCTCCGCATGCTGAGACGCTCGAGAAACGCGCCCTGGCATTGTGGCGTCTGGCCCGGCGCACGAAGCAACGCAGCGCCATCGAATCACACGCCCGTGCTACTGATTTTCTGCTGCTGACTTCTCGAGCCCTGGCGCGGCGTACGCTGGCTCCAACCGCAATCCTGGAAGCGGGTGCAGTGCTCAGGCGAGACGAAGACGTTTCCCCCGAAGAGTTAGTCGACAAACTGTCCGCCGGCGGCTTTGTGCGTGAGGATCCTGTGGGCGCGATCGGTGAATTCTCGATGCGCGGAGGAATCCTGGATGTGTGGCCGCCGGGCCGCGGGGCCCCGGTGCGCATCGAGTTTTTCGGCGACACGGTGGAATCAATTCGCGAGTTCGATCCCGAAACCCAGCTTTCCACTATCCAGTTGGCTGAAATCGACATTGCCCCGATGCGCGAGCTTCTGGTCAGGGCCGCTGACTTTCGCGAGTGGGCGACGCGGGCGCGGCGGCGTTGGCACGACGAGCGCTTTGCCCGCTCGTTACGCGATCGGACGATGTTTGCTGAAGAGGGCGAGAGCTTTCCCGGCTGGGAGTGGCTCATCTCAATTAACAACGAAGGCAGCGCGAGTGTTTTCGACTACATTAGCGACGCCGTGCTGGTCGTCGACGAACCCATCGCGGTCGAAGGTTTTCTCGCGAACGCCTTTCAGACCCTTGAGCAGCGTTACGCGGAAACGGACGCCGCCGATGACATCGGTCTGGCGCCTCACGAGCTTTATCTCGACGCCCAGGAGTTGCGTGGCCGGATCGATTCGATTCAACGCGTAGAAATGCGCGCGCTGGGTCGCACGGCCGCAAAGATCGATCAGGAACTTGCTCTGGATGCCGAAGAGCCCAAAGTGTCAGTTGGCAAAGAACGTGCAAAGCGAAAGCCTCTGTTTCTGTTTCCGCATGAAGATGCAGGCAGGATGCCTGCGCTCCCTGAAATCGAATGGAAGGCTCAATCGGTAATGCGTTATCACGGTCGCCTGCCGGACCTCGCGCAAGATGCGATTAATCGACATGCGAACTCTCAAGCGACCACTGTGTTCGTCATGCCCAGCAGCGGCGTCGCCGAGCGAGTCGCGGAAATTCTGCGCGAATACGAAGTCAAAGTACTGCTCGCTGCCATCGTTGATCGATCAGACGGCGCAGCCGCTGCCGATGCCATCGTTACCGCGGGAAAACTTTCGGGCGGATTCGAGTTGCCTTCCGCGCGTTTGGTGGTCCAGGTCGAAAGCGATTTGTTCGACGAGGCCGCAGAGCCCGCGCTGGAAAGACGCACCACGGCCATCAAGCGGGAAAAGAAACGACGCGCGCGGGCCGCGGCGTTTCTTTCCGACTTTCGCGATCTGAAAGTCGGCGACTATGTCGTGCACATCGATCACGGCATTGCGCGCTTCGGCGGCCTGGTAACTCTCGATCTCGGGCCCGCTCAGCCTTCGACGATGAACGCACTTGCCTCGGCAAGCCGCGGGGAGTTCATGCTCCTCTACTATGCCGAGGAAGCAAAACTTTATGTCCCGGTTGAACGGCTGGATCTGGTGCAGCGCTATTCCAGCGCCGAGGGCCATCAGCCGGCACTCGACCGGCTGGGCGGAATCGGCTGGCAGAAGACCAAAGCGAAGGCCAAGCGCGCCATGCGCGATATGGCTGACGAGTTGTTGCGGCTGTATGCCGAACGCAAGCTGGTGGCTGGTCACGCGTTTCCGCAGGACGCGCCCTGGCAACGCGAGTTTGAAGAAGGTTTCGAATACACGCTGACTCCCGACCAGGAAACCGCCATTGAAGATGTGAAGCACGACATGGAGACGCCCACGCCGATGGATCGCCTGCTGTGCGGCGATGTCGGTTACGGCAAGACTGAAGTCGCGATGCGCGCCGCCTTCAAGGCCGTGATGGACGGCAAACAAGCCGCTGTGCTGACGCCGACGACCGTGCTTGCTTACCAGCACTTCGATACCTTTCGCCAACGGTTCGCTCCTTTTCCCGTCAAGGTCGAATTGCTTTCCCGCTTTCGATCAACCAAAGAACAAAAGGACGTCGTCAAGCGAGTGGAAGCCGGCGAAGTCGACGTCGTGATCGGCACGCATCGAATGCTCTCGAAAGACGTCAACTTCCGCGATCTCGGTCTGGTGGTGGTGGACGAAGAACAAAGATTCGGAGTCGCCCACAAAGAGCGGCTCAAGCAATTGAAGAAGCGAGTAGATGTGTTGACGCTTTCGGCTACTCCGATCCCGCGCACGCTGAACATGTCCCTGAGCGGATTGCGGGACATGTCTTTGATTGAAACTCCGCCCAGCGATCGTCTGGCGATTCAGACGCAGGTGGCGCAGTCTTCGGATGCGGTCATCAAATCGGCGATCGATCTTGAATTGTCACGCGGCGGGCAGGTTTTCTTTATTCACAATCGGGTCGAATCCATCGAGACCATCGCGGCGCTGGTTAAGCGGCTGGTGCCGCAGGCACGCATGGCCGTGGGACACGGGCAGATGAACGAGAAAGAGATGGAGCGCGTGATGCTTGATTTTATTGCCTATAAGTATGACGTGCTGGTCGCGACCACGATTATCGAGAATGGAATAGACATCCCCCGCGCGAACACCATCATCATAAATCGCGCCGACAATTATGGTCTTTCTCAACTCTATCAATTGCGTGGCCGCGTCGGCCGTTCGAATCGAAGAGCTTACGCTTACCTTTTGATTCCCGCCGAACAGGAATTATCGCCGATAGCGCGGCGGCGGCTGGCTGCGATTAGAGAGTTTTCCGACCTGGGTGCGGGTTTCCGAATTGCAGCTCTCGATTTGGAATTACGGGGTGCCGGAAACATGCTGGGCGGAGAGCAGTCGGGACACATGGACGCGCTCGGCTTTGATCTTTATACCCAGATGCTCGAGCGCACCGTGGCCGAGTTGCGCGGTGAACAGATCGAAGACGAAACCACGGTTTCCATCAACGTGGCGGTCGACGTGGCGATTCCGGAAAGCTATATCGCCGACATGGGTCAGCGGTTGCGCACTTATAAGCGGGTTTCGTCGGCGCGCGACGAGGAAGCGCTGGCCGCTATCCGCACTGAAACCGAAGACCGCTATGGTCGCGTGCCGGAGCCGGTCGAGGACCTTTTCAGCTATGCGCGTTTGCGGCAGACGGCTGAGACCGTGGGCGTCGTTTCGATTGACCGCACCCGGGAAGGAATTGCCATCAAACTCGCAGAAAAAGCGCGGGTGGCGCCAGAAAAACTGCTGCAGTTAATCAGCGGCCGGGAAGGCGCAACTTTCGCGGCCAGTGGTGTTTTACGGCTGCAGCTTAACGAAGAAGAGAAGGACCAGGTGCTGGCGGTTGCTCGCCGCGTGTTGCTGCAAGTCAGGGCCGACGGTTAGAATGGCCGAACCAAACCAGCACCGGAGGTGCGAAATGTTAATAGCCCCGTCGTTTGGTTGTGATCCCCAGCTCCTTTAGGAGAAGCGAAACGTTACGATCCCTAAAGGAGCTTACTCATCGATACGGGCCCGTTCCCATTCTGCTCTGCCGGAGCTTATTTAAGGAGTATTCAATTGGTGAAATCTAAATATTTTTCGGCCGTCCTGCTCACCGTGGCGGCGCTTATGGCGGCGCCTTCATCGACGCGCGCCCAGGAAGGCGAGCCGGTCGTCGTAGACGAAGTAATCGCCCAGGTCAACGACGGCGTGGTCACCCTCTCGCAGTTGAAGCGCGAAATGAAAGAGCGCGTCGACAGCTTGAAGCAGAGCGGAATGAGCGAGTCACAGGCCGTCAGCGAAGTCGAGAAACACAAGGCCGAGCTGATTGCGACTTTGATCAACGAACAGGTGCTGGTGCAAAAAGGAAAAGAACTCGATCTAACTGAGCGGGTGGAAGCCGAAGTCAACAAGCGCATGCTCGATGTGGCAAAAGAGAACCACATCACTTCTATCGATAAGCTCGACGAAGCCATGCGGGGGGCCGGATTGGATCCGGTCGCGATTCGCCAAACGATGCGTATTGAAATAATGAAGCAAGCTGTGATGGAGGGCGAAGTTGACTCGAAGTTGTTTTTTAGTCTGACGACTGATGAACTACGCCGTTATTTTGATACCCACCAAACGAACTTCCTCAAACCTGAAACGGTAGAACTCTCGGAGATATTTCTTAGTCTCGCCGGCAAACAAGAGGCCGACGTGAAAGCCCGCGCGGCGCAACTGGTAACTCAATTGCGCGGCGGAGCGGACTTTGCAACTTTGGCTAAGGCTTATTCCGAGCGGGGTGGCGCCCAGGGCGGCAAGGTTGGCCTTTTTCAAATCCCCAACCTGCGACCGGATATCGCCAACGCGATCAAGAACCTGACAGCGGGCCAGATCAGCGATCCGTTGCGGTCGGATGAAGGCTATCAAATTCTACGCGTCGACACCCGCACCGCGGGCAGCAACACTCCGACCTTTAACGAGAACCAGGTCCGGGAGGCGATCACCAGGGAGCGAACGCCAAAAGCACGAGAAGACTATCTGCAGGATCTGCGGAATGATGCCTACGTAAAGATCGCTGACAGCTATCGCGACGCGGTCGAGCCGCTGCTCAAGATCGTGCCACCGGCGGCAGCCACCAAGCGGCCTTCGAAGAAGGACAAGAAAGAGAAGAGCAACAAGCCGTAAGACCGCTAAGGGCAAAGCGCAAAGGGCAAAGCGGAAAGGGCAAAAGGGAAAGAGATATCGAACGCCGCTGCTCTTAGCTCCCAGCTCTTAGCCCTCTGCTCTTAGCTCTTAGCCCTTTGCTCTTAGCCCTCTGCTCGCCGCGATGCGTCTCGATCAATTCTTGAAGCTGAGTCGCCTTTGCCCGCGCCGCACCTTAGCCCAGCAGCTTTGTGACGCGGGCCTTGTTTTGCTCAATGGCCGCCGCGCAAAGCCCGGACACGCCGTCAAAATCGGGGACGAAATTACTATTAGCCAGCGGCGGCGTGAGACTGTCGTACGGATTGTGAACGTGCCTGACAACGCAAATGTCTCTCGCCGCGACGTAGGTGGGCTGGTTGAAGTCTTGATTGAACAGCAGCTCGATTTTCTCGGGTCAGAAGCCCGACCGTAAGGGAGGGCCGGTGAGGAAAAGTTGTTTTCTCTGCGCGATCTCTGCGACCTCGGCGTCTCTGCGGTGAATATTGGGTTCAAAACATTCACCGCGGAGACGCAGAGTACGCGGAGGTGGCGCAGAGAAATTCCAATTAGGACACTGAAGGTTGCCCTTGCTGACGCCCGGGACACAGACGCCTATGGTTCGGACTCTAAAAATCGCTCTTACCTCTGTCATCTTCCTGATGCTCCTGGCGGCTGCTTCATCTGACCTCGCCTCGCGGCAAGCGCGCTCGCAAACATCTCGACGCTCGGCCTTGATGGCACCGTTGACCAAACCGCTGATCGTCGTCAAGAAAGGCCGTCGGGAACTGCTGCTGTATTCCAACGACAAGCTGGTGCGTACCTATCATGTGGGCCTCGGGCTCAGCCCGGTTGGCGACAAGGTGCGCGCCGGCGATCGCCGCACGCCGGAAGGCGATTTCTATATCTTTGTTAAGAATGACAAGAGCGCCTTCTATCTTTCGCTCGGTCTAAGTTATCCCAACGCTCCGCACGCTGAGCGCGGTCTCCGGGATAGCTTAATCAATCGCAGTCAATACGAGGCGATCATCAGGGCGCTGAAAGCCAGAAAAACACCGCCGCAGAACACGCGTCTGGGGGGTGACATCTACATTCATGGAAACGGCTCGCAGAGTGATTGGACCTGGGGCTGTGTGGCCCTGGAGAACGAAGACATCCGCGAATTGTTCGACGCCGTGACAGTCGGCACTCCCGTTACCATCCAACCGTGAGTCATCTTTCCGCGAACCCCTCTTACGATTCCCAGATCTTGGCTTTGCACAAAGTGAGAGCGTCAAAGAACAGCGTTGGTTGGTGTAGCTTCGTGAGATTTCGTGTAATTTCGTGGATCGTATGCCCAGGATTCGCAGTCATATGATCCACGAAATCACACTAAGCTACATGAAAGAACACGAAATAAGAGTTTTTGTGCAAAGCCGCACAAAAGTCGGCCCAGCGGTTACAGAACCGCGAGCGGGTAGCGAGCGGGATAAGAACTCAAGTCCGCCGGATCTTTGACTCAGTTGAGAGTTCAAGCTTCCCTTTGATCAGCAGCCTAAAGGCTGAACTCTGAACTCAAGTGACGGCCTCGATCCGGTAATAGTTCCCTAACAGCGTTCGGTTATCGGGCGATGATGAATCGGTCAAATTAGAATAGCTGCTCAAGTTGACACTACCGCGACCCGCAAAGCTCAGTAAAACCCGCTTTGTTCCTGGCTTTATTGTTCCCGGGATACTGGCATGTTGGTTGCTCTTAGCCCTGGGGACGTTATGAAACGAGGTAACCAACCATGAAAATTCTGAGCGGCTTTTTCGCTGACGATTTAGCGATCGACCTGGGCACAGTCAACACAATCGTCTACGCGCCCACAGAAGGGATTGTCTTGAATGAGCCTTCCGTTCTGGCGCTGCATAAATACACGGGTGAAGTCCTTTCCGTCGGGTCACAGGCGCTCAAACTGCTCGGCCGCGAACCGAATGACACTGAAGTTCACCGGCCGATTCGCCGCGGGGCCATCGACAATTTTGAAATCTCACAACAGTTCCTGCGAGCATTGATCAGCCGCGTGCAGCACAACGATCACCCCAAACGAAGTCACCTGGTGATCGGGGTCCCGGGATCGTCGACGCCACTCGAGCGACACTCTGTCAAAGATGCGGCTCGGGATGCCAAAGCCGGGCGCGTCGACTTGATTGATGAAGGGTTAGCCGCCGGGCTGGGGGCCGGGCTGGATTTCGAAGATGAACAGGCCCACCTGGTAGTAGACATCGGGGGCGGCACGACTAACGTCGCGATTTTGGCGTCGGGCGGTGTCGTCAGTTCCGTCAGCGTGCCGGCCGCCGGAAACGCGATGGATGAAGCCATCAGGGACTATCTGCGCGTGCGCTACGCCGTGCAGCTGGGCGAGCGAACTGCTGAACGCGTGAAAAGAGACCTGGGCTCGGCATGCAATCTGGAATCTGAGCGGGAGATGGAAATTGTCGGCAAGCAACTGGCTAATGGCTGTGCTTTGCCGATGACTATCGGCGCGCACGAGGTGCGTGGGGCGCTCGAGCCGGTCATCTCAGAGATAATCTCAACGGTCCGGCGGGTCATCGAAGACGCGAAGCCGGAAGTTACCGCGGATATTTACTACTCCGGCGTAACTCTGACGGGTGGAGGCGCGCTATTGACTGGAATGGCCGATCGCCTGCAAAACGATCTAAGACTGCACGTGAAAATGGCCGACGATCCCTTAACAACCGTGGCGTTGGGCGCAGGAAAGTTGCTGACAGAACCCGAAAAGCTTCAACGGGCATCGCTGAGACTGGATGTGCCCGCGTGGGAAAACGAAGAGAAGCTGGTAGCGAACTGGTAGACTCGTGAGATGTCGCGACGTAGATCCTCTGGTCCGGTCGT
>Ga0307468_100000124_pt1 | contig 18512 bp, 16 predicted proteins | sample atmdna_FD_203085 | JGI IMG/M metagenome (GOLD analysis project Ga0307468, IMG submission 203085) | Hardwood forest soil microbial communities from Morgan-Monroe State Forest, Indiana, United States - atmos_gases AM2C_05 | ecosystem: Environmental > Terrestrial > Soil > Temperate forest > Bulk...
CCACGACCAGGCCAATGGCGATCAGGACTACATAAAAGATGGCAAACCCTGCGAGAAACGAGCCTTTTCGCTTGAGATCCGCTGAATGCGATCCTGACTCAACTAAATTATCGAACATTTCTATCCTCCCTAGTCGGTGCCAAAGGGGTCAAAACCAAAAATGACTTATTACAATTGCATCACAAACCCATTTTGAAAGCCCGCTTGATAACTATAAGAGAAGGAAAGCAGTGGAGGCCAATTTCAGCACGTTGCTACGAGAATTCCAGCCACTGTGCAAGACAGAAAGAAACTGGCCATCTCAACATACAAGCCCCCGCGCATCCTACCCCTCTACAAGCCAGGGCACGATAACAAAGCGTATTTAGTTGGCCAGCAACTTTTGCAGTCTATGCCGCAATCACTTGCAAAGTCAAGAACAAATCCCGTCGCGAAAGACAGTGGTTTCGCCATTCGGAATGAGCATGTCGCCGGGCAACTCCCGCGGACGATTAGACTCCAACAGAGGGGATTCGGTTCCCGGCTCAGGCCGCGCGCGAAGGCTTTCCGACTCCGCTGCGAGCGCGCCCGCCGGGCGCGGGATTACGGCCCGCGGCAGTGCCGGACTCTCCCGCCGAAACGGTGGCTTTCTTGTTGGCGGCCTCGACTCTTCTTTCCCACCAGACCATGATCGGGCCCGCGACGGCAATTGTGTCGTAGGTGCCAAAGATAATTCCCATCAACAACGCCAGCGAGAACGGCCTCAAAGTTTCGCCGCCCAGCAGTACTAGTGCGATCACCGAAAGAAAGACGAGGCCCGATGTTATTACCGTGCGCGAAAGCGTCTGATTGATGGAAAGATTGGTCACATCATAGAGATTCATCCGGCGATACAATTTTCGATTCTCGCGAATGCGGTCGAAGATCACGATGGAATCGTTTACGTCGAAACCCACCAGCGTCAGCAAGGCTGCGATCACGGTTAGGTTGATCTCGATCTGAAAAATGGAAAAAAGCCCCAGCGTCACCAGTACGGTATGAAAGACAGCAATCACCGCCGCCGCACCATAGGTCCATTCAAATCGAAACGCGATGAAGAGGAGCATTCCGATTAGGGCGGCGATGGTTACTGCGACCGCCTGAGTACGGAGTTGTTTGCTGGCGACTTCGCCAACCGCGTCAGTGCCTTCGATTTTGTACGCGGCGTTGGCATCCGCTTCGAGCGTCTTGTCGGTCTGAGCTTCCGGACCAAATGTATTAAGGGCCTGTCTTACTCTGGTGCGAGCGGCATCCACACCAGCCTGAGTCTCGCCCTCTTTTACCTCCGCGCCCTGATGTGGAACTCTAATAAGGAAGCCGCCCTGCTTATCCAAAATTGGCTGAATGACGGCATCCCGTACGCCGGCTTGATTGATCGCGGCTCGGAGATTCTCCACTGGAGGTGGTTGTCTGAATCGAACAGTGACCACCGTGCCGCCTTTGAAGTCGACGCCTAAATTGAATGCTTCCGTGCCGCCGGGATGGGCCCGATGGCGGTAGACGGCTGAGACCATTCCGGCCAGCATCAGAGCGATCGAAATGCCGATAAAAAATCGGCGCTTGCCCAGCCAGTCAACGTTGATCTTGTGAAATAGTTGAAACATCTTAAGGTAAATTGACGACCCTGATTAGCCGATTAGCTGTCAAATGCTAAGCGACTCGACGCGTCTTCCTTTGCGACTGAGCAACCACATAAAGATGGTCCGTGAAACATAGACCGCCGAAAACAGATTGACCAAAAGGCCGATGACCAGCGTAACCGCGAACCCGCGGATTGGCCCGGCGCCGAACGCATACAGAAACAGCGAAGAAACTATGGTGGTCACGTGGGTGTCGATAATCGTAACGAACGCGTGCCCAAAGCCCTGCTCGATCGACGAGGGAATGGTTTTGCCCGAGCGCATCTCCTCTCGAATACGCTCGAAAATCAGCACGTTGGAATCGACCGCCATACCGATCGTCAGAATGATACCGGCGATACCGGGCAGCGTCAGGGTGGCATTAAACATGATCAGTCCGGCCAGCATAAGGATCATGTTGAGTAGCAGCGCAACCACTGCATTCACGCCCGCGCCGCGGTAATAGAGCAGCATGAAGGCCACCACCAGGATCAACCCGAGCAACGAAGCCCGCACGCCCGACCGAATCGAGTCAGCCCCCAGGCTGGGTCCGACAGTGCGTTCTTCTTCATATTGAATTCCGGCCGGCAGAGCGCCGGAGCGCAAGGTCAGAACCAAATCGTCGGCATCCTGTTTGGTGAACTTCCCGGTAATCTGTCCCTGATCAAAAATCTGCGACTTGATAAAAGCAATCGACTTGACCTCGTCGTTGAGTACCACGCCCATGTACTCGTTTACGTTCGCCCCGGTCCAGGCGCCAAACTTGTCGGCGCCGGTCTTCTTGAGCGAAAAATCGATCTCATACTCGTCTCCGCCGGCGCGTGATTGCGCCGCCGCCGCAGTTCGCAACTCGGCGCCGTCGATAATTGCCGGCAGTTCAATCACTACCCATTTGGGAGGTGGTTTGGCGCCGGGATTCGTTTCCTGGCCGGTCAAACTGGCGCGCTCAGTGTATGGAAGCACCCGTCGATTTGCGGGGACATTGCCGCCGCTGTTGAGCGAGGCAATCGCCGCTTCGCTGGTGTTATAGGTTTGAACTGAAGAGGGACTCGGCGGACTTACGACGTGGACAAGTTCCAGTCGCGACGGAGTTCCCAGTTGCTGCTTAACGTGTTCGGCATCCTGGATGCCGGGCATCTGCAACAGAATTTCATGCGAGTTTTGCGCGCCGTGACGCTGCAGGGTTGGCTCGGCGACACCGAAAGCGTTGATGCGGCTCTCAATAATTTTCAGAGCTTGTTCGGTGGCCGATTCCGCCAGCGTGCGCTCCGTCGATCCACTCAGGGTCCACGCCAGAGTATTTCCGGAAGATGAAAACGACCAGCCATCGCGATCTCCGATGTTGACCTTCTTTTCCACCGCTTCGCGAATGTCTTTATTCTTGGTTGGGTCGGCAACTTGCAAAATGACGCGATGGTTTCCGCCCGACGTCTCAGCCTTTGTGTCCTTTATTTCAAAGCCGGCATCCTTGGCAGCATTCTGGGCGGCGGTGGCGGCATCCTCGGTGAGACGCTTAAGGTAATCCTCAATCTTTACCCGCATTACCAGGTGTGCGCCGCCCTTGAGATCCAGTCCCAGATGAATATTCTGCCCTAGATTCTGCTTGATGCCGGACCACGTTAGATCTCTGAAATGAGGACGGCGTCCGTGTGGGCCGATAACTATGTAAAGACCGACGAGGGTGACGATGCCGATGATTATGGATCGCTGGAGCAGGTTCCGTTTCTTCATAACACGCAGCACAGACTTCAGTCTGTGTTTATTCTTTCGAGGTCACAGACCGCAAGTCTGTGCTACTTCTTTTCTTCTTCGGTATCAACTCCCGCTACGGCGGTGCGAGCAATCTCGAGCATGGTCTTCTCGGCGCTTCTGATCAGGAAACTGGTGTCGCGCACCGCGGTAATCACCCCGACGATCCCACCCGTGGTGATCACCTTATCGCCTGCTTTCAACTGGGCAATCGTAGCCTGGAGCTCGCGCTGTTTCCGCTGTTGAGGCCTGATTAGCAGCAGATAAAACACGCCAAAAACAAGCAGCATTGGAATCAGAAATCCAAATCCGCCGCCGCCTTGAAAAAGGAATAAGTGCATAAGTGGTTTTAGTCCAGGCCTCTCTCGCAGCTCGTCGCTGACAGGGGCATCTTACGGCAACCGCTAACCGGTCGCGAGCTGACAGGCGTCCACCAAACTCAGACGCAATCTTGTCCCAATCCTGAGCCTAGCTGCTCTGTGAACTCTCGCCGAAATTTAGCGAATTGACAAGAACGGATAGCTTGCCTCACGCGTCGCATAGTGTCAAGGAAGAACGCCAGATTGTGGTGAGTCAACAGGATACTCGCCAGCATCTCGCCCGATAAATAGAGATGCCGAAGAAATGCCCGAGTATGACGCCGGCAGACTGAGCATTGACAAGACTCATCCAGGGGCCGCTGGTCCACCGCGAACCTGGCATTCTTGATGTTCAGTTTGCCCAGAGAAGTAAAAGCCTGGCCGGTGCGGCCGTTGCGGGTCGGCAGGACGCAGTCGAACATGTCCACGCCGCGGGCGACGGCTTCGACCAGATCCTCGGGCGTGCCAACTCCCATCAGATATCGAGCGTGATCCGAGGGCATGCGCGGCGCGATCTCTTCAATCACTTCAAACATCACTGGTTTCTTTTCTCCAACGCTGAGCCCGCCTATGGCATAGCCGTCAAAGCCGATCTCCACCGTTCGTTCCAAACTCTCGCGCCGCAAATCCAGATGCGAAGCGCCCTGGATGATGCCGAAAAGTGCCTGACTGTGGCGCAAGTTGTTACCTCGCGGCGCTCCCTCACCCGGATCCGGCCGCAAGTTATCAACTTGCGCTACAGCAAGTGCTTCTTTCGATCGCTGCGCCCAGCGCAGGGTCAGTTCCATGCTGCGTCTGGCCTCTTCGGGGGTCGCTTCTCCCGGCGCGCATTCGTCAAAGGCCATGGCGATCTCGGCGCCCAACGCAGCCTGCACCTGCATTGAGATCTCCGGCGAAAGAAAGCAGAGCGCCCCGTCAATGTGCGACCGAAATTCAGTTCCCTCTTCAGTGATTTTGCGCAGCGCGCCCAGACTCCAAACCTGAAAGCCGCCGGAGTCAGTCAACATCGCACGCTCCCAACCAATGAACTTGTGCAGACCGCCGCAGGCCCTAATCGTTTCTATCCCCGGTCGCAACCAAAGATGATAAGTGTTCCCCAGAATAACGCGCGCGTCGAGATCGTCGGCCTCAAGCTCTTCGAAGCGCATGCCCTTCACGGTGCCGGCCGTGCCGACCGGCATGAAGACTGGAGTCTCGATCACTCCGCGACGGGTCTTAAGAATACCCGCCCGTGCTTCGCCTTCTCGGGCTATGACTTCAAATTCCAGTGCCTTCGGATCCATTTTCTTCGCGATGGCTTTGCGCCAAAACTCTTAATTCGGGTTCTTTCATGTAGCTTAGTGTGATTTCGTGGATCGTATGGCGGCGAATCCCAGGCACACGATCCACGAAATTACACGAAATCTCACGAAGCAACACCAACCAACGCTGTTCTTAGACGCTCTCAGTGGCCCGCTTCGAACCGGCTACCGTTTTTGCTGCTTTGCGCTTTTGCGCGAGGCGCTTTCCTGCCTTCGCCTGCCCTTCGTCTTATGTCGCTCGACAATTCTGATCGGCGAACCAAAGAAATCGAACTCTTCCCGCAGACGGTTCTCCAGGTGACGCAGGAAAGAAAAATGCAAACCCGGCTTTCCGCCGGAGGTAAAGACGACGATGGTCGGCGGCCGGACGCCAATCTGAGTAATGTATTGCACGTGCAAACTTGAGCCACCATGCGTTTTTGCCGGCAGGATGCCCGATCTCTCTCTAATCTCTCTCTGGAAGAAGTCGTTCAAGCGAGAAGTCGAAATGCGAACCCGGCGCGCTTTGTCGGCCCTGACGGCGAGGGGCAGGAGTTTGTCCACGCGCTGGCCTTTCAAGGCTGAGATCGTGACCACCGGGGCCCAACTAAGAAACTTCATCTGCTCGCGCACCTTGCGCTCAAACGCCGCCGGCGTCCCGGTCTTCTTATTCTCCAAGGCGTCCCATTTGTTCAGCGCCAGAATGATCGAGCAGCCTTCCTCAAAAGCATAGCCCGCAATGGCGGCGTCCAACGCGGCAACTCCCTGCCCGGCATCGAGTAGCACGATCGCCACGTCGGCCCGCTCCAGACTCTTGCGGGCCATGACCACCGAAAGCTTTTCGGCCATCGCCAGGGTTTTGCCTTTGCGTCGAATCCCGGCGGTGTCGATGATGCGAAAGATTTGTCCGGATTTCTCGAGCAACGTATCCACAGTGTCACGCGTCGTCCCAGCTACCGGCGAGACAATCGCCCGCTCTTCACCCATCAGCCGGTTGAGCAAAGACGACTTGCCAACATTAGGACGGCCCACGATGGCGAGGCGCAACTCCTTTGCCGGGAGCGCGTCTTTTGCTGGGACCGCGGACGTCTCGTCCGCTTCTTCGATCGGGCTCCTGCCCCGAAGTTCTCTTTGCGCCTTTGCGTCTTTGCGTGAAATCTTTTCGGAGCCGTCGGTCACGCTCGGGTCAGCGCCCCGAAGATGCGCAACCAACTCATCCAGCATTTCTCCAATTCCATTTCCGTGTTCGGCTGAAATCGGAAAAACATCAGAAAAGCCAAAGCTGTGAAATTCTCCGGCGTCGCTCTCCAGAACCACAGCGTCAGCTTTGTTGGCCGCGACCAGTACCCGCTTGCCGGTCGAGCGCAACAAGCGCGCCAGTTCCTGATCCAGCGGCGTAATTCCTTTGCGCGCGTCCACGACCCAGATAAGCGCCGCCGCTTCATCAATCGCAAAGCCGGCCTGCTTCAAAATATTTGCCGGAATTACCGCCTCGTCATCGGGGACGATGCCGCCCGTATCCACCATCGCGAATCGGGTAGTGCGCCAGTTCGCTTCGCCATAAATGCGATCACGTGTGATGCCCGGCTCGTCGCCCACAATGGCGCGCCTCTGTCCGATCATGCGATTGAACAAAGTCGACTTGCCGACGTTGGGCCGGCCGACTATGGCAACGAGCGGTAATTCACTGCCATCGTCTGTCCTGGATTGCACTGTCACTTCAATTTCTCTCCGAGTCGACCCTCGATGATAGCGCAAACGGTTGCGGGCCGTTACTTTGGTAAGTCATAATTGCCGCTCATAACACAAACGGCCATCAATCAATTCAAGCCGCACTAACTACGAAGGGTAAAGTGAATGACTGAAGAAACCACCAACGTATCCTATGAAATCCGCGTGTCCGCCGGAAAAGCAGGCACCGATCCCGAAGCTCCCGACTGGGAAGTGGCGGAACTGGAAGACGGCATCGTGAAAGACAGCGCCGACATTTATGACAATCTGACGCTCGCCGAAGCGAACCAAATCGCCGGCATGTGGACCAAGAAAAAAGAAGAGGCCGAAGCGGCATCTTAAGAGCGTTGATTTCCTTTGCGCCTTGGCGTGAAAATCTTTTTGCATAGCGGTAGCTCACGCAAAGCCGCCAAGGCGCAAAGTTTTTTAGCCGACTACCTTCATGACTCATCAACCTGCTGCGCTCACCAAAACCAACGTCGACGCGAATCCGATCCGGCAATTCCAGGTATGGTTTGAGGACGCGCGCGCCAGCGGACTGTCAGAGCAGGACACGACTTCCATGACCCTGGCGACGGCGACCAAAGATGGAAATCCGGACGCCAGAATCGTTCTGCTGAAGAGCTTTGATGACAGTGGCTTTGTTTTTTATACTAACTATCAGAGTCGCAAAGCCCGGGAATTGGGCGAGAGTCCGCGGGCCTGTCTGCTTTTCTATTGGTCAACTCTTTGGCGACAGGTGCGCATAGAAGGCGTGGTGGAAAAAGTTTCCGACGCAGAGTCGGACGCTTATTTCCAGAGCCGGCCGTTGGGCAGCAAGCTGGGGGCGTGGGCATCCAACCAGAGCGAAGTAGTGCCCACGCGTGACGTTTTGGAAGCGCGTTTTGCCGAGCTGCAAAAACGGTTCGGCGACAATGTGCCGCGCCCGCCGCACTGGGGCGGCTATCGCGTCAAACCCAACGCGATCGAATTCTGGCAGGGACAAGACAATCGCCTGCATGATCGTCTGCGTTATAGTTTGCAGTCAGACGGTGCGTGGGTGATTGAACGACTCGGGCCCTGACTCTCAGAAATATAGGACTTATATGTCCGATAGGTCCTATATTCCTATAGGTCCTATTAATCCAAGTTTGGATTCTCCGCCACAAAATTCACCAGGGCGCCCACATAATCCGGAAACCGGGGACAAATAATTCCCCGCGGCTCGAGCAACTCACGGGCCCGAGTGGTGTCGTAGGTTTGCTCGAGAAAGAAATACGGAACGGCAGAATGTGGCAAGCCTGTGAGCCTGGGCGCCAGCGGTAACATCAGCACGGGATAGACGATGCCGGAGGGCACCGTAGTAAGCGAATCGCGCCCGCCGATTACTTTTGAAATCTCATCAAACAATTCCTGCGTCGTTAGCGGCGCGGGATCGGCTATCTGTACGGTCGCGCCAATCGCCCGATCGTCTTTTGCCAGCGCCACCATCGCCTCGATCACAAAATCAATCGGCACCAGATTCAGACGCACCTCGCGATTGCCGATATTCAAGAGCGTCAACGCACCGGGCCACCGGCGCAGATAATGGATCAAGTAATAGATGCCGTCGTATTTTGCCGTTTCACCAGTCCGCGAGTCGCCACAGACGACGGCCGGACGATGAATGGTAATCGGCAGCTCTGATTTCAGCGCGTTCACTTCCAGCTCAGCCAGATACTTCGTCTCTTCATAATGATTGCGAAAGCCCGTGTTATGGTGCAACTCAGTTTCCATGATCACGCCTTCACGCTTACCGGCAACGTAGCAGGTCGAAACATGATGATACCGCCGCAGGTTTCGAATCGACTTAGCGAACAGGCTGACGTTCAGGGTGCCTTCGACATTGACATGCGCGGCCACGTCGCTGGAGACAGCCAGGTCATAAATTGCGGCCAGGTGAAAGATGGTAGTCACTTCCTGGCGCGCGCGTTCCAAGTCAGTTTTCGAAAGTCCGAGGTCGGGTTTGGTTATGTCGCCTTCAACAACTTGGAAATCTGTAGCATCGACGCCGGCCTCTCTCGCAATTTGATCCGCAACTTCCGCCGCCATCGCCAGGAACATCGGATGAACCAGCAGGATAAAGCGCGCGCCCTCGACCGCCAGGCGCTTAACTAAACGAGTGGCGATAAATCCAGGAAAGCCGGTAATAAATATTGTCTCGTTAAATGGCATGACGAAGGTTTGTACAGTTAATACGTTTTCTACCGCTTGACGTGGGACGGCCCTCTCATTAGCACCTGGCTTCAGCCAGGTGGAACCGCCGCTGCCGACCATCGCAAACCGTCTCAACGGTTTTGCTGAGTAAGCCGTTAAAACGGCTCTTCGAAAAGATTCTTGATCGCAACACCTCGCTAAAGCGAGGTGCTAATGAGATGAAATCCCGGTTCTTAACAATGACCATCTACATCTCAAATCGTTGTCTCAACGTTCTTCGCCTCAAGTATAATCCAAAGGCTTTGGCTCAACACATTACGCGTCTACCAATAACCGAAAGGTGTCACGCCATGATTTCAAATAGTGTCCCCAAGCGCCGAATTGTGCGTGCGTGGATATCGTTACTCGCGATCATTCTCGCCGCCGCCGCTGTCACGCTTGAACTCAACCCGAGCCGTCTGGCGGCGTCGGCCCAGGAACAGCGCGACTGTCCGGTCCGGGTAACGTTGCTTCAGGTAAATGACGTCTATCAGTTCGCGCCGGTCGACGGCGGCACCCGTGGAGGCCTGGCGCGCGTTTCAATGCTGCGGAAAGAGATCATGAAAGAATCGCCGCATACGCTTTTTCTGATGGCGGGTGACACAATCTCTCCCTCAATCGAATCCAATACTCACAAAGGCAAGCAGATGATCGAGGCGTGGAACGCCAGCGGCCTTGATTATGCGACCTTCGGCAATCACGAATTCGACTTTGGACCTGTTGTGCTCCAGGAGCGAATGCGCGAGTCGAATTTCAAATGGCTGGCTGCAAACGTGGTCGACAAAAAGTCCGGGAAACTATTCGCCGACACGCCTGAGTTTGTGGTTCGCGAATTCGACGGCGTGAAAGTCGGCCTCTTTGGGATCTTGCTGCCGGAAACCTTGCAGACTTCGCGACCCGGCCCCGATGTCGAGATTCAAGATCCCTGCGCCACCGCCACCCGCGTGGTTCCCAAAATTCACGCTGCCGGCGCTCAGGTGATCGTGGCCCTGACGCACCTTTCGATGAACGAAGACAAACAACTGGCGCGCTGCTCCGGCGTCGACGTCATCATCGGCGGCCATGAACATACTTTGCTGGAATCGATGTCGGGCCACGCGCCAATTTTCAAAATGACTTCCGACGCGCGCGAGCTGGGCCGGATCGATCTCAACATCTCAAAATCCACCGGGAAGCTGGAAAGCATCGATTGGCAGATCATTCCGGTGACCGACAAAGTAAAAAACGACCCGGCCTTCGCTTCACTTGACCGCAAATACGGTCCGCTTTTGAAGAGCCTGGAACAGCCAGTGGGGCGCACCGCGGTCCAGTTGGACATGAAGAGTGCCGACGTGCGAACGCAGGAAACGAACATGGGCAACTTCATCGCCGACGCTTTTCGACAAGCTACCGGCGCCGATATCGGACTGGTCAATGGCGGCTCGATTCGCGCCGATGCGACGATTCAACCCGGGGTGTTGACGAGACGTGACGTGCTTTCGATTCTGCCCTTCAATAATAAGGTAGTGAAAATACAACTCAGCGGCGCCCTGCTGCGCGCCGCGCTGGAACACGGAGTCGCTTCGATCGGACAGGAAGCGCAGCCCGGCCGTTTTCCGCAGGTGTCGGGCTTGCGTTACGCCTACGACGCCACGCGCAAACCCGGAGCGCGACTCACCAGCGTCACGGTAAACGGCCAGCCGCTCGACGACAAACGGAACTACACGCTGGCGACCACGAGTTATGTCGCGCTCGATGCCGGCGATGGCTATGAAGTGTTTCGCCAGGCGACGGTCTTGATTCGTCCGGAACAGGCGCCGCAGGAAGGGGACATCCTGATGAAAGCGATCCGGGCGCTGCGGGCGATCGCGCCCAAGGTCGATGGGAGGATCAAGCGGCTCGATAAGGGGAAAGATCAAAGTTCGTGCAACTAGAACGAGGAGCCGGACATCATGTCCGTCGACGACCCAGCCCGAGACTTTGCTAAAAAGAATCGTCCTGGAAGAGCTTTCGCGCGTCCAGGGTGATGGGCAGGTACCGTCAGCATCGACGATCCCTGGCTTTTCTTCGATGGTGTTGCTGCAGGAGCGGGAGAAGCATTCTTCGCGTTCAGAACGGATCGACATATAGCGATGGTGGCATTTGCGCGGGGCGCCTCGCCCTGAAAACCACGCGCCAGGTCAACGGATCGTTCGTAGTCGTAGTTAGCCGCCTCGCCGAAGATTCCTCTAATATCAAAATCGGCAACGGGTTCTCTGCTGGTCAGAATCTGACTCCTGGTCGTGATGGTGAGATTAAGTGCAGCGCCTTCACCCACAAAACCGTCGGTTGCGTTAGCCGCCTTGACAGCATCGAAGATGGCGTCCCACATTCGCGAGGGCTCGATCAGGCGCAGTGCATTCGCGATGCCAACCAGGGCGCGCGGTCGATCCAGATCCGAACCCTCGATGCGACCAGCCTCGGAACTTGCCTCATCAACCAGCAATAGAGATCTGTCATGATCAGGCTTAGCCAGAAGTTTCGCCGACTGGGTCAAGATCCATACCCGTTGGATGTGAGTCACTTCTCCTTTGCGAGCCAGTTCCAGGGCCTTCTCGATCTCCTTCTTCTTGATAGCTGCGGTGGCCAGGCCCCAGTCGACATACGCTTGCGCTCGTTTCCGAAAGTCGCTTTCGTCAATCTTACTAACATGATCCCGAGCTTTCAGTTCCTCCTTGTTGAGCGCGAGCAACGCCAGTTTGAAGTACAGTTCGTCCCGCTCACTTGAGGTCTTAGCTCGTTCGATCTGGTCGCGCAAAGGCTGTTCCGCCTCGGCAAGTGATTTGTCGGGAGCAATCCCTCTTTGTAACGATTCATTTTCCGTATTGCGCAACTCTAAGCTGACCAGGGAACTGAGTGCCTCAAATTGGCTATGCATTGCAGTTGCGATTTCTTTCGGTGCGTGTAAATCAAATAGTGGCATGAGCCGTTTCACGACCATATACTTACCGATAATCCCTGTCGTACTCTGATCCTGCTCGGGAGGAGGTTGGGGCCGCAATAGAATGCCGGCGGCGGTTTGAAAAAAAATCAGTCTCAACTGTGGGCTGACACTCGCCGGCGGAAAGGATGAGCGTACCCACGAACTATCGGCGCCGCCCTGAATGTTAAAGACAACGTACGTTTCAGGTGTAAAAATATAGGACGAGAGCAACGAGACCGAGTTCGCGTCGGCGGCTGTATTGCTAGCGGTAATAGCCAGCAGGGTCGCATAGCGCTGGTCAGCGGCCGGGGCATCTTTCTCACGCAGTTGGGTGAGAAAATCCAGAGTGGAGATAGTGACGCTGCCAAGCACAGGGTCGGCAAATTGCAGCGCACGTTCGATGTCACCAAAGCGCAAGAGTGATTGCGCAAGGTCCAATCTCTGCTGCAGTGCTTCGGGAAGCGCCCATAAACTAGGTTTCGAGTTTTCCGTCCTGGGCACCTCTTGATCCTTCATTTTCTGAAGAAACTCCTCAGCTAGCAGGCGGTCACGTCTGGCGACCACCGTCAAGACTTGCCTGCGGAGGCTAAGAGTCTCCTTGCTTTCTCGGTCTGCGGTGGCCGCGGCATCCCAGGCACCGCGGAAAAAAGTGCGACCTTGCTCAGCATCCATGTCCCACAGGGCATCTGCAATTCTCGCCAGGGAGCGAGCGCGCAGCGCCTGATCGCGAAAGCTTCGCGCGTCACTGGCCAATGAAATCAGGAGCGAACGGGCCTGCGACTGGCGCTCTCTTTGAGTTCGATCGGCTTCTGTCTGCGCAACGGATTTGTCATTGCCGCCGCCATTGTCCAACTGAGTCTGTGGAGTAGCCAGGGGTGACTGAGCGAATGCGGAGCTTGCGAGTGAGATCAAGCCGACGGCAACAATGACGGACAAAGGAGATCTGTTCATAATTTCTCCTTGCCAAGGGTACAGCACCAAGTGCGCATTGATCTATAGTCCCGAAACGTCGCCATTATCAAATTCGAAAGTAAGATGCTGGAGATAGCTTTTACGTCACGTGCTTTGAAAGGGCCATCGCCCGAATCAAGTCGAAAGGCTATAAAGTCCCGTAGCCAATTCTTGAATTCGGATTGTTTTTCGGGAGTGACGGTTGCATCAACCCACGTTCGCCTGATGATTCCATCTTCAAGAAAAAGTTTTATCGGCACCTGGTTTATCTCAAGAGTCCTGGCCACATTCGAACCGTTGTCATAAACAGGATCGAGCGCATACTTGCTTTGAGCCAACTTGAGCACCGCGTTCTTGTTGCCAAATGGAATAAGGTAGAAGAAACGAACGTCCTTGCGACTATCGATGACCGTTTTGAGGAATTCGTTTTCCTGATCGCACGGCCCGCAATCCGGCATCATAATGGCCAAAACGATCTTCCCGTGTCTGAGTTTCTCGTCATCCAGCGATTGGCCGGAACTACTAACAAGGTTGGTCTTCGGTAGCCGTTGATTGATAACCTTCGACGCAACGAACAACGGTATGGGTGCGTTTTTGTTCTTCACCCTTTTATAGAAGAAGAAAAAGCTGACACCGAAGACCACAATTAGAATTGCGCCGATCGCCAGAGCTTTAGTTTGCGGTTTCATAAAGTTTACTCGGCGCAATTCTAATTGTGGTCTGAAGCCCAGCGTCAAACCAAATTAAGCGTTGCAAGAGCGAGTTGATCTTCCTTCGTGTGCGTGTTTTGGACCGCCACTGATTACTTAAGCCTCGTCGACAGCTGTGCTTCGACTGCCAGCCCTCGGTTCATACGTCCGCACCGCAGTCGCTCCACACTTTGAGACAAATGTCCCAGGGAACTACGGGTTCGCTGTCTTGACTTTAGTAATCGATCAGGCCGTCGTCTTTGATCAGCTCCCGCCTTCTTCGATCACTACTACCTCGACACGTTTGCAGCAACCGCCGTTCATGCAGCTCATATCATAAGAGCAACTGGTTCCTTGTGGTATCCCAGCACACGTGCACATGTAAGTCCCACAGTTTACGCCCCATAATGGACACTGCGCGTTTGCCACAGCTGGCGCCAGGAAAGCGGCAGCAAGAAACATTAATCCGCAAAGAACGAGGAGCCGAGTTTTGAAGTATTTCATCGTGAGACCTCCGTTGTCGGTTTGCAGTTCAAAGTAAATGACCAGCCGTTAAGTGAACCTTAGGAGACCCGTCAGGAGCACGCCTCGGTTAACTCGCGGAAAGCTGTTTCCGCAGCGGCTGTTCCCAAAAACCCATAGTTCACGAAGGCTCGATCAAGCGTTGGGCCAAGCCTCTGAGTTTTTGAAATAACTATTGCAAGAAACTAAGACTTCTTCGTTCAAATGATCAGTTCGCGCCTTCTACTATGATGATTTCGTCGCCGCCTTTGCAGCAGCCGCCGTTTTGGCAAGAGCGATCATAAAGGCATCTGTCCCCTGATTGTGTCCCAGCGCAAGTGCAAGTCTTTCCGCCTCCACATTGTACGGTCCAGTCCGGACATCCCCCTTCGGCCGCAACCGGCACCGGCGCCAGCAAAGCGGGGGAGAGAACCATCACTCCGCACAAGACGAGAGTTTTGAAGTATTTCATCGTGAGACCTCCGTTGTCTGCTTGCTCAATCTAAAAAAGAACAGCCGTGAAAATAGTTGCTTTTCGCGGTGAGAGCAATAACAGATGTCACGTTTTGAGACTTTATTTTCAGGACTTTCAGCCAAAAATTTCGGGTTGCTCCTTCAGCAGGCAAACGCTGCATATTCGCATTGTGGAGCCAGCAATCTTGACGATGTGTACCTTGCCCTCTTCGACATAGCGGTAGATAGTTTTGGAACTGACGTCCGCAATTTTCGCCGCTCGACCAATCCTCAGCAGGTCAACATATTGTTTGCAGGACGGGCACCAAACTTGATCGCCGCGAATGATGGGGTGAGCCACCTGGTTAGCTAAGGACATGAGAGACCCCTCCTGGTATGGAAGCGCTGACGAGACGCGCTTAGTTGGAGACCACAGGCTAACTGACCAGTATTGCGGGAGACCGCAGAGGCTCAAGAAGTTAGTCGTTGCGTTTACGCACGAACCGGATAGGCAAGCGAAGGCTACTCCCGAACGGCCCGCGCTGTCAATTAGTTGTTAGAAGAGAGGCCTAAACCAACTAGGGTTAAACCTTGCGTACATGACAAGGGCTGAAGGACGTGACGTACAGTACCCTAGATCGCATAGACTCTGACTAATTGCAGAAGGCGCGCTCAGGCGGACAGGATGTCCACGCTCCTTTTTGTGCAGAGCCAGACGCGATAGAATCTCGACTCGTGATTAACCTCGTCCGCACAGCCACCGGGATTCTTTTACTGCTCGCCATGACGGCAGTTGTATTTGCTCAATCGGGGCGACGATCGTCGAAGCCGCCGCCGCCGCCGGTGGTAAGCGCGCCCGTTGAGACAGCCAGGCCCGCGGTTGAGCAGACCAACACCAGCAAAGTAAAGCTGCTGATTGGCCGCCAACACAGTAAGAAGCATCAGGCCAGCGAAGACGTCATTTATTCAAATCTGATTCAACATCTGAACCAATTCGCGGATGTTTCAGTCACGGAGATCGGAGATCTAAAAACTGATCAGGCAGTAAAGCGCGCCCAGCAGGAACTAGAGACTTACGTGGTCGTGGTTCAATTTGAAATCGATGTCTATCAAAACGGCAAACTGGTGTTCAACTCTCAAAACCTGGAAATTAGTTCCAACGTGTATGCCCCGAAAATAGGCGACCGAAAGTTTAAAGAAAAGACCTACTATCAACCCATGGGCCGGATGGGCTCGCGAACAACTACGCCTGCGGGGGTGCCGGTTAAGATGACCCCGGAAGCTGCCGGCATCTCGGTCGCGGAACAAATACGCAATGGAGTGTTGCTCGTAATGCGCGAGCAATCCCCAACCCTGAAGCTGCCTTAATCCCTCGCCTCGCGGAGATGGTTGAATGAAGAGGATCTTCCGCAGTTTTGCGCTCGCGGGTTTCAGCCTTCTGGCTGTCTCACTCCAGGGCCAGAGCCGCGCCGATGCCGATCTGCTCAACGAAATCTCAAGAATCAAAGCCATCGACAATCACGCCCATCCGCTGAAGTACGTCGCCCCGGGCGCGCAGGCTGACGACGAATTCGACGCTCTGCCGCTCGATGTGATGGAGCCGTTTGCCTTGCCGGTGCGGTTGAGCCCGACTAACACGGAGTTTATCGGCGCCTGGCGCACCTTTTATAGATATGCGCACAACGACCGCAGCGAAGCACACCTGCGCGAACTGCTCGCAACCAAACAACAGGTCGCGAAAGAGCGTGGCGATTCGTTCCCGGCCTGGGTCCTGGATCAACTCAACATCGAAACGATGTTCGCCAACCGCGTGGCCATGGGCCCGGGATTACCGGCGCCACGTTTTCGCTGGGTGGCGTTCGATGACGCGCTCATCTTTCCCTTGAGCAATGAAGCGGCAAAACGTTTCAATCGTGATTACAAAGCCTTTTATCCCGGCGAAGAGCGCTTGTTGAAACGATATCTCTCGGATTTGAAAGTCAATGCCCTGCCCCCGACGCTTGATCAATATCTCAGGCAGGTCGTGACGCCCACTTTGGAGAGACAAAAACAGAACGGGGCGGTGGCGATTAAGTTTGAGGCTGCGTATTTACGCAAGCTCGATTTCGACGATCCTGACGAAGCCCGCGCGCGAGCTGTCTATGCCAGGTTTGTGAGAGGCGGCGAGCCGCCCGCGGCCGGCTACAAGTCGTTACAGGATTTTCTCTTCTATTACATCGCTCGCGAATGCGGCCGCCTGGGGATGGCGGTGCATATTCACTGCTTCGATGGCGCCGGCAAGAACTATCGGCAAACTGGCAGCAATCCCCTTTTACTGGAGCCGGCTTTCAACGATCCGAGTTTACGAATGACGAATTTCGTGGTGGTGCACGGCGCCTATCCCTTCACTCAGCAGATGCGCTCGTTGCTTAGTAAGCCGAACGTCTACGCAGATTTTTCCGGGCAAACCTTTATTCTCTACCCGCGCGAGTTGAGTGGGATCCTGCGTAACTGGCTGGAGTCTTATCCTGACAAGGTCCTGTTTGGGACGGACGCGTTTTCTTTCGGCCCGGAAGTCGACTGGCCGGAAGTCGCCTGGCTTTCAAACAACACGGCGCGTCAAGCGCTGGCATTGGCCCTGACGGGAATGATGAATGACGGCGAGATTACACGTGAACGGGCGCTGGAGTTGGCGCGCATGGTCATGCGCGATAACGCGATTAAGCTATACGGCATGGGTGTGAAGTAAGGTTCTTACAGGCAAGGATCGAGTGACCAGCGACCTAATTTCAGTTCTCTCTGCGCGGTCTCTGCGACCTCTGCGTCTCTGCGGTGAATATTAGTTCAAATGCATTCACCGCGAAGACGCAAAGAACGCAGAGGTGGCGCAGAGAATTCAAAGCAGGGCACTACCCTCTTGGGACCCTTGATTTTCGTTGACTCCCAATCTCATTTGTCATAATGTCTCGTCACCTCGCATTCCTGTTTCTTTGGTGAGCATTTGACTGGGTTGGTTTAAGTAACGCGAATTCAATTTAGCAGGTTGGGCCTCAAGAATCTGCAAAGCAGCATTCCTCCGGTACCATCCTTTTCGACTTCACGCTCGCACCTTAAGGAGAACAACATCAATGGCAATATTTTTGGGTTTCGATCGGTCGGAGTACCCCGGCGATGACATGATGCAACGGCTGCGCACGGAAGCCCAGATAGACTTTACCGGTTTTTATCTGGCTCCGGCGCCGTCACATGGCAATAAGGGATGGATGACTAAACGGGCATTTCTGAAAGGACTGGGTTTTGGTTTTGCTCCCGTTTATGTGGGCCAGCAGCAATCGGCTCCCGGATCACTCATTCTTACAGCCGCTCAGGGCGTAACCGATGGACACAACGCCACTCAATTAGCCGAGACCGCCGGCTTTCCCGAGGGTTCGGTGCTGTACCTCGATATTGAGACGGGTCCACCGGCGCAACCAAAGTTCTTCGTCTATTACAAAGCATGGGTTCAGTCGGTAATAGACAACTCTTACAAACCGGGCGTCTACTGTTCACATAAACTGGCAGCCAAGTTCATAGCTGCTGATAACCGCGCAGTTCCCTGGGTCTTTCAACTCGCGGCAATTGGCGGGAACTTTACCCCACCACTGCCGCGACCCGATCCATCTCACTCGAATTTCGCGGCCGCAAAAGTTTTGCAGTACGCGCAGAATGCCCAACTGAAATTGGGAGCTACGATCCTTAAACCTGTCGACCTCAACACGGCGCTGATGGCTGACCCGTCGGTGGTCTGAGATCGCAGATGAACTGCGGCTTTTGACGCCCGAGGTGCGGAAGGCCTCCGGCTTAGGGTACTTACATCGAGTAGTGCCCTAACTTGGGTAATGACATACTTGACTCAGCGAGTGGCCCCGCTCAAGTTCGATGCGACCGCGGCCATGGCTCTGCCACTCTGATGCGCGGCAAGTCTCGGACTTGCCGACACGTGCCGATTAGTCCAACCGGTCTATGACCGTGGTGGGTCGGAGACCCTA
>Ga0307468_100000125_pt1 | contig 18252 bp, 16 predicted proteins | sample atmdna_FD_203085 | JGI IMG/M metagenome (GOLD analysis project Ga0307468, IMG submission 203085) | Hardwood forest soil microbial communities from Morgan-Monroe State Forest, Indiana, United States - atmos_gases AM2C_05 | ecosystem: Environmental > Terrestrial > Soil > Temperate forest > Bulk...
GGCGCCCGGGGGCCTGTCGGCGAAGCACGAATTCCATCCTGGCTATGCCGTGCCCGGCCTGCTGCACGACGAGGGCCTGGTGCCGCGCGCCGTCGCAGAACGGCTCGGCCTCGCCAGGCACGGCCTTGCTTTCCGTCCGTCTCCGCCGATCTATATCGCGGAAGCGAACGGGCCAGGGATCCTGCTGCCAAGCGACGCCGCTGGTGCCATGGATGCGATCGGCCGGCGCTCGCAGCACGACGCCCAAGGCTACCAGCGCCTGCGCGCTTTCCTCGGCCGGATCACGCCGCTCCTCGCCGCAGTGCTGGCCGACGCGCCGCCGTCTCTGACGCCGCAGTCGGCGGGTGATTTCTGGCAGCTCGCGCGGCGCGGCCTGGCGGTGTGGAAGGTCAAGCGCCGGGACCTCCTAGAGCTGGCGCGTGTGGCGCCGATGTGTATCGCCGACTTCTTGAACGAGCATTTCGAGTCGCCGCTCCTGGTTGAAGCGCTCGCCGCGCCGGCGGTCGCCTCCACCTGGTCGGGTCCCTGGTCGGCCGGCACGACGACCAACTTCCTGCTGCGCGAATGCGCCGGCGGCGAGGCGCTGGCGGGCGGACCGCCGGCGCTCATCGCGGCGCTCCTGGCGGCGGGCCGCGCCGCCGGGACCGAGGTCCGTACCGGCGCCGAGGTGGCGCGCATCCGCCTCGAAAAAGGCAAGGTCCTCGGCGTCACCCTCGCCTCCGGCGAGACGGTCGACGCGCCGGTCGTGCTCTCCTCGGCCGATCCGAAGCGTACGATGCTCACCCTCCTGGCGCCGGGGACGCTGCCGCTGCGCATCGAGGAGGAATTCCGGCGGCTGCGTTGCCGGGGCAGCGCGGCGAAGGTCCATCTGGCGCTCTCGGGTCCGCTCGAGCTGGCGGGCAGCAACAGCCGGCTCAACGAAGCGATCCGCATCGGCGGCGGGCACGTCGACGATCTGGAGCGCGCTTTCGACGCGATCAAATACCGGCGCTTCTCCGAGCGTCCGCAACTGGAGATCCGCGTGCCGACCGTCGCCGATCCAAGCCTGGCGCCGGCCGGCCACCACGTCGTCTCGATCCTCGCGAGCTTCGCGCCCTACAACCTGGACGGTGGCTGGACCGCGGAGGCGCGCGAGCGCCTGGGCGATGCCGTGATCTCGGTGCTCGAGCGGCACGCGCCGGACGTGCGCCAACGGATCGTGGCGCGTGAGGTGTTGACTCCTGACGATCTCGAGACGCGGTTCGCCATCACCGGCGGCCAGCTCCACGACGGCGAGATGGCGCTCGACCAGCTGCTGGTGATGCGCCCGTCGCCGTCCGCCGCACGCTATCGCACCACCGTCTCCGGTCTCTTCCTGGGCGGCAGCGGCAACCACCCCGGCGGCGGCGTCCGCCCTACCGCCGGCCTCCTCGCCGCCGAAGCTGTCCTCGCTTCGTAAGCCGTAAAGCCGACGGCGAAGTCGGTCTGGTGGGAGAGGGCGGCCAGGCGACCGTGCTGGCCAAGCGGGGACGTCCCTGGGCGGCAACGCCGTCGACGGCTGGGTGCTGCACGACCTCTGCAGCCGGATGGGCCAGGAGCTGACCTATGAAGAGGGCGACGAGGTCGATCGCCTGTAGCGGCGGCTGATGCTCGCCGAGACCTGCCGGGTCAAGGAGGCCGTGTTCTTCGAGGAAGAGGCGGCGTTCCTGATGAGCCCGGGAGGCCCGGCCTCCCGGCACGCGCCGCGGCCGGGCAGCGGGGCCGTCAAGCTCACCCGCGACCGGCTCCGGGAGATCCTGGAAGAGAACGGGTTCTACCGCAGCCTGTCCGCCTCGCTGGACGAGGTCTTCGAACTGAGCGGAGTCGCCACGAGGACGTGGAAGACGTGCTTCTGGTAGGTGGCTCGACGCTCCTGCCCGGCTTCTTCTCGTGGTTCGAAGATCGTTTCGAGCGGCGCCGGGTCCGCGCCTGGCAGCCTTTCGAGGCGGTGGCTTATGGCGCCGCCAACCATGTCCTCGTCACGGTCGAGATCCAGGGACCGCCGGGATTCCAGGGGGTGAGGATCTTCCGCGAGACGTACAAGCCGCGGGCGTGCGAGATCGTGGTCGGAGACCCGGCTTTCGACGATACGTTCTTCATCGAGGGACCGATGCGGCTCGTCTCCACGCTGCTCGATGCGGGCACGCGCCTTCTGCTCACCAGCATCAACAAAAAGTCCCGGCTGGAAATCTCCGGCGGCAAAATCCTGACGGAGTTGGGGGAATGGCAGGTCGCTGACATGCTGCCCCTCCTCGTCGACCTCGGCCGCCGGCTCGTCCAGCCCCTGGACGTCGCGGACGTGGTGCGGCGCATGGCCGCGAACGCCGGCGACGATCCCGCGACCGGGGTGCGTCTCCAGAACCTGCTACTGCTGGTCCGGGAATTCCCGGGGGACCCGGTGACGATCGAGGCGCTCCGCAGGGCCCTTCTGGACGAGAGCCCTCAGATCCAGCTGCGGGCGGCCAAGGAGGGCGGCGATACCCTGTTGAAACTTGCCGAGAACTCGATCGGGATACCTGGAGCGCCCAGGCCGTCGCGGCCTTGGACCGGGAGCTGCCGCTCGACCGCCTGCAGACCCTCCTCACCTCCGCCCTGCGCCGGCGCCAGATCCAGACGGCCCGCGCCTGCCTCGATGTGATCGGCCACCACGGCGCCATATCCGCCGTCGACATGCTGGTCAAGGTGCTGGAGCGCGAAAACGGCGAGCTCGCCGTCGCCGCAGCCCTGGCTCTCGGGGAGATCGGGGACGCGGCCGCCGAACCGCCGCTGATCGCGGCCCTCCACAGCGCGACAACGCCGATCTCCAAGTGGCCGCGGCGAACGCGCTGGCCCGCATCGACTCGACCGCGGCCGTGCTGCCGCTCCAGTAGGTGTCCGAAGGCTCGGCGCGCGACTCCGACCTCCACCGGGCCACGCGCCAGGCGATCGCCGAGATCCAGGCCCGCCTCCCCAGTGCTTCGCCAGGACAGCTGTCGATCGCCGGGGACGAAGCCGGCCAACTGTCGATCGCGCCGGCCGAGGCGGCCAGCTTTCATTGACTCCCGACCTGGCCGGACAGTTGTCGATCCCATCAGGGGAACCGGAAGAGCTCGCGCTGGTTTCATAGGGAGGTCCCGGTATGTTGTGGTGGTGGTCTCTCTTCCCGCTCCTGATGAGCGGCGCCGTCTGGCTCAGCCATAAGGAGAGCGTCGCCCGCCTGCGGGGCTGGTAGGAAACCGTCAGGTCGTGGGGCCTTGACCCTGGAGGAGAGCTCCGGTCCCTGGGCGTTGGTCTTGAAGTTCAAGGCACGGACGGGGCCTCTGGAGGCGCGGATCAAGGTCATCCGTCATGGCATTCGCGTCGTAATCACGGTGAAGGGACCGCCGGGCTTTGCCGGTGTGCGGATCCGTCGCGAGCTCTACAAGCCGTCCCCGGCGCATGAGATCGAGGTGGAAGACAAGGCTTTCGACAACACATTCTTTGTCGAAGGGCCGGTGCGGCTCGTGTACACGCTGCTCGATATGGAAACCTGCAGCCTGTTGTTGAGTATCCAGGACGGCAGCCGCATGGAGATCTCGGGCAGCGAGATCCGGTCGGAGATCGCGTTCGGCCAGATCCCCCCTGATCATGCCCCTCCTGCTCGAGCTCGGCCGGCGGTTCGCCGAGTGCGACGACGTTGCGCAACGCATCGCCGGGAACGCCCGCCAGGACCCCGCAGCCGGCGTACGGCTCCAGAATCTCCTGCTCCTGGCCCGTGAATTTCCCGGGGAGCCGGCGACCCTGGAAGCGCTCCGCGCAGCCTGCTCGGACCCGAGCCTCCAGATCCGGCTGCGGGCGGCCAAGGAGCTGCGTGCCGAAGGGCGCGACGTCCTTCTGGAGATCGCGGAGAGCTCTGAGGAGGACGCCTGGAGCGCCCAGGTCGTCGCGGCCCTGGATCAAGAGGTGCCGTTCGAGCGCGCGACGGCCATCCTCGCCAACTGCCTGCGCAGGCGCCGTATCGAGACGGCCCGCGCCTGCCTGGAGGTGCTCGGCCGCAGCAGCAGCGCGCCGCGGCCGTCGACATGCTGGTCAAGGTGATGGAGCGCGAGCGGGGCGAGCTCGCCGCTGTTGCGGCCTCGGCGCTGGGAGCGGCCGGGGATGCGGCCGCCGAACCGCCGTTGATCGAAGCCCTCCAGCGCGAGACCAAAGGCCTTCGGGTGGCCGCGGCGAACGCGCTGGGCCGTGTCGGCACCGCGGCGGCCGTGCTGCCGCTCAAGGATGCGGCCGAGGGCTCCTCCGACCCCGACCTCCTCCGGGCCACACGCCAGGCGATCGCCGGGATCCAGTCCTGCGCCCAGGGCGCCTCGCCGGGTCAGCTGTCGCTGGCCGGGACCGAAACGGGCCAACTGTCGCTGGCGCCGGCCGAGGCAGGCCAGTTGTCCCTGGCCACGGACGCGGACGGTCAGCTCTCGCTGCCGCTGGGAAAGCGGGGATAGAAGTCGGCCGGTCTTACCCGCACAAGCCCAGCACGACTTCCACGCGACGGTTCTTCTAACGCTCCTGGGGGTCGTTCGAGTCGTCGGGGTTACCCGATGCTTCTGCCTGCTCCATAAAGCCTGGGAGCCACGGGTTGATCTCGGCGGCAATGCGGGAAACCGGACGGCTGGGAGTGGGGAAGTCTCCACGGGAGAGGATCTCGGTCACGAGATGCAGGGCGGCGTTGACCGAGATTGCGCAGAGCAGGCCCTTTGGGGCTCCGACGGAATCGAGGAGGTCACGCTCTCCTTGGGGTCCGCAAAGGGCGATGCACTTGAAGGCCAGCTCCGAATCGAGTAGCGATCTGGCCTCGTCCTCCAGGGCCGGCGTGACCACTGTCGCATCGATCAACACCAGGGGGGTGAGGCGAATCAGAAGCTGTACCGACCGCCACCAGCCCTCTTCGTAAGGGCAGCGCAGGCAGTCGAGAGTCATATCCCTGGACTTCGCTCGCGTCTCGGCGTTTTCGACGTTGAGGCAGCTGACCACCCGCAACGGCCGAGCTACGTGCAGCAAGGTCCAGTGCCACTCCAGATCAGCGGCGTCCGAGGTCCCCAGGAACACAACGGCTGGAGGCGTGGCGATCCGCACGATGCCCCAGATCTGAAAAGCTACGACTGCGGCGAGGACAGCCAGAGGCCGAACGGAAGAGAGCCACCAGCTCACAACCGCCGCTGTGAGCCCGACGTACAGATTGCGCTTCCACGCTGTGAAAACAGTAGGCCCCGCCCAGGAGCCAAAGGTCAAGAGGAGCATGATTTTGCCCGCCTCGCGGTTCTCAGGGCTGGGGATCCGCCGGGTCTCATAGAGCATGCCGGAAGAGAGCGTCAGATAGAACCCCGCGCCGAACAGGGCGAGCCATTGCACGGTCACTCCGAGCACCCAGAGCCCACGCTGGAACCCTGAGACTTGGGGGAGGGTGCGCCAGAGATCGAAGATGAACCCCACCAGGCAGCCGAGGCCGACCAGCACAATGACCACTGCGATGGCCGACCCGCGCGGCGAAACTCCACCCCGCGGGATAGGCCGGCCGAGATGAAACTCGTCGTCCGTCAAGGGCGGTTTGGGTCGATTCTTCATGAACCGCGGAGACTCACCCGGCCGGGAGCTCGACTCCCAGCCGCCTCTCCACAGCTTCGGCGGCCTTCCGGTCTTGCAGACCCGAGATGACCGGCAGCCCTTCGCCGCGGAGGGTGAGCGTCACGCCGACGCGCTCCTGGTCCCGTTTCAGGTCTTCTTCGCTGTATCGGCTGGTCAGGCGGAGGATGCGCTGGTTGCTCGACCCCCGCCAGCGCAGGCCCGGCTCGGCGTGCTTGGGAAGGAAGGGTCCGTCGACCAGGATGTCGACCAGGCCGAGCAGAGCGTGGGCCTCCTCGTTGCCCGGCCGGTGGAACCAGGACAAGGGGTGGCCGCTGTACAGCATCACCGAGAGCCCCAGCGAGCGCACTGCCTCCAGGAACGGCCGCAGTCCCGCCGCCTGATCGGTCGGCTCGCCTCCCAGCAGGGTGATCCCCTCCGCCGGACCGTAGGTGCCGGCCGCGACCTGACCCGCGACCACGCGCAGCTCCGTCAGGCTGGCCGGCCTCCCCCCGCGCGGGTCGAGGTAGTGGGGATTGAGGCACTGATCGGTGCAAGGGCGGACGCACCCCTGAAGGAAGAGCAGCCAGCGCAGCCCCGGGCCGCTGTCGCGGGCGAGCAGAGGCGGGCGGAGGGAGCCAGCGATGCGCAGCCCGTCGCTCATGACAGCGCCTCCCGCAGGTACTCCGTGACGTCGAGGAGAGAGGGGCAGCGGACCGGCGTGATCCCGGCCTCCTCCAGGGACTCGGAGGCGCGATCGATCACATTGCCCAACTCTTTCTGAATGGTGTCCGGGCTCCGCCCCTGGAGCCGCAGGCGCGCCAGCTCTCCGGTGAGGTCGTCACAGGTGCAAATGGCGACGCCGCCCAGAGTCTTCTCGATGGCTCGAGGGAGAAACCACTGGGAGAAGCGGACGGCCCCTTCCTCGTCCAGGACCTTCATCTCGTAGTCTGAAAAGCGCCGCGTGATTGCCTTACGGTCCTCCGGCTTCACGTCAGGAGGCGGGAATTTCGGCAGATTCGCTGTCAGAACGAAGACGGTGTTCCACAAGGAAATCGGCCGGTTCTGGGTCAGGATCGGGTTCATGGGTGTGTACTTCCGATCGTGCACGATGCCGTAGAGTACCTGCATGCTGCTGCCGAAGTCCCCATGCGCGATCTTGTTGGCCTCGTCCAACACCACGACAGTGAACCCCTGCGTCGTCACCAGGTGAAGCCCCACACTGGTCAGATGATCGCTGTCTTGGTAGCCCGCAGGCGCACCGAAGAAGTAGGCGCGGAAGTTGGTCGCAGGGTCACCTCCCCCACCCCCTCCGGCTTCCTGGCAGAGTACGGTAAGCGGGCTGTGGCCGTACACGAGATCGCCCAGCACCATACCCAAATGGGATTTGCCCGTCCCTCCTTCTCCCCATAGAAAAATCGTGCTGGCTTTGAGCCAGCGCTTCTCGACCGCGGCGTGGAAATCCTGGGGATCGAGGATGTTGCGCCCCCGGTCCTGCATGAACGTCATGGTGTCCAGGAGTTCCGTCAGCGCGGCGTTCTCCCGCGCGCCGAAGTATTCACGGTCCAGAGCGCTTCGCAGCACGGGCAGCTCGATGCGGGACCAGAACTCGCGATCGATGAGATCGTGAGGCTCCGGCCGCGGAGGCGGCAGGGGGCGGGCTGCGGCAAAGCGGAGCCGCGCCACCTGTCCAGAGGGGGTCTCGCCGCGCAACAGTCCCCGGAGGTTACGGTTGGGATAGCTCCTCCTCCCTTGCGGCGAGTCGCCCGGCGTCCCATCGCGCGGCTCGAAGCCGCGGTCGTTGACGAACAGGCGTTCTCCCCAGGGGTAGGACCCGCAAGGGTATTCGACGCGGATCAGGTTGCGCCCGTGGTACGCGCAGAAGGGCCACTCGCCCTGGTAACGGTCGGGTTTCCGCGGCAGCCCCGCACCGAGAAAAGCATCGACCCGGTTACGGTTGCGGCTGTAGATCACTACGTCGAGACGCCCCTTCCGCTCGCTCTGGGCATCGATCCAGGCAGGGAACCGGGCCATATGCCGGATCCCTTCTTCCGAGATCTCGTGGTGATCGGCGGGCGCGGACTCCGGCGTGGCGTAGTCGAGGACGGAGACCTCCAGGAGCAGCAGCGTCCGGTGCGGCCGCTCCTGGAGCGTCTCGATGATCTGCATCAACTCACGGTGCCGGTCGGGGAACTTCCTCCCCTGCTCCGTACAGGTGATCCGGAGAGGGAACTCTGAGGCCGTCGTGGAGTTGGAGGGCTTCTGTCCGAAATCCGCCCACCGCTCGGCGCGGGCGCCCCTCCCCTTGCCCAGAGGATCGGGCCGTCCCCCGTCGGCCGGTCGGCTCGCCTCCCGCCCCTCGGCCATCGGCGGTTTGCGATACCACCAGGTGCTCCAGTCGCCTCCCCGCTCGGCCGTGGCGCCGCCCGGCAGCGACAGCCGGAGGATCTCCTCCGGCGGCTTGTCGAGGTTGTTCTCGTTCCACTTGCGGCTGGCGCTGATCACCACGATCTCTTCGTAGCGCCGGCCGCCGTTCTCGGGCAGATCGCCGCCTAGGGCGAGCAGCAGGGCCTCCAGGAAGGAGACCGCCGGCGCCCTCGTGACGCCGGCGTAGAAGTGGTGGACCGGCGGCTCGCCGGCGGGCACGGCGGCGACCACCGCGCCCCACCCCTGGCACGCCTGGAGCAGGTTGGCGACCTCCGGGCGGAACGGCGGGTGCTCGGCGCTCATCCCATCCTCCGGGTCTGTTCGTCGGTCTTCTGGGCGGCACCGGCGGCGCGGGCCGCTCCGGTCTCCGCGGCGATGTCCAGGCGCGGCTGCTCCCGCAGGGCCATCAGCTCGGGCAGGCGTTCGGCGAGGCGGCTGGCGGAGCGCGCGCAGCTCGCCTGGTCCACATGCTCGTAGTGATGGATGCGCAGCGAGCCGTCGAGGGCCACGGAGCAGTCGATCTTCTCCCCCCGCGCCGTACGCAGGTGAACCTCCACAGGCTGCAGACCCAGCGCGCCGGGCCGGACCTCCTGGATCGAGACCTCCTCGCCCAGAGCGGTGCGCAGCTTCTCCTCCAGGTGGTTGCGCACCAGGTCGAGACGGGCCTCGTCCAGGCGGTCGAAGTCGCGGACCTGGGTGGCCAGGTCGGCGACGCGCACGCCCACTACGTCGACCGCCTCGCCGATCCTGTCGAACCGCACTTCATGATCCTCGTAGTGCTGGACACCCTCGATCCGCACCAGCAGACCCTCGAGCTCGCGGCGCAGCGGCTGGTCGAGGGCCGCGCTCCCTTCACCCACCAGCTCGCGGCGGTCGTCGGCGGAGAATTCCAGGGACTGCAGCAGGCTCTGGACTTCGGCCCGGTAGACCTCCCGCAGGCTGCGCAGGCGCGACTCCCGCCAGACCGCCTCGGACTCGAGGGCGCGCGCCTGGTCGTGGGCGCGGCGGGCGAGCTCGAGCCCCTCCACGCGGTCGGCGCTCCGCGCCCGCTCCAGCAGGGAGCGCAGCGGCGCGTCGTCAAGGCCTAGCGTCTTGAGGCGCTCGCCGCCAGCGCGGTCGAGGAGGTCGCGGGTCTCCCGCAGGAGCTTTTCCCGGCGTTGCCGGGTCCTCTCTTCATCGCGCGCGTCGATGGCGATCTCGCTCTGCAGCGACTTGGCGGTGGCTTCGGCCTGAGTCCGGCGGAGCTCTTCCAGGTCACGGACCTTGGTCTCCAGACGGGCCGCGGCCGCGTCCAGGTCGCGCGCCAGGGTCGTCTCGGCCTGTTCGACTTCGGCGAAGGCGCTCTCCATCCGGCGGACGTGCTCGCCGAGCTTCTGCCGCCGGTCGGCCGCCTCGGCATGGATCTGCCGTCCCAGACGCTCGACGGCGTGCCGGCGGGCCTGGGCGGCGGCCAGCTCGCTCTCCGTGCGCGAAGTGTCCGCCGCCGGGATCTCCAGGCGGTCCACGAGACGCCGCAGCCGGTCGTTCCGGTGGCGGGAGAGGGCCCGTTGGTACTCCGAGTAGGAGTGATAGACATGTCCTTCGACGCTCCAGCTCATGAGATCCCTCCTTCGAGATCCAGATCGGGGTTCCAGTTGGGGTTGGCGAGACGCAGGGAGAGCTGCCGCCAGCGCGGCAGGAGCTGCCCGATAAAAAGTGCGTCGGCGTCCGGCGGGCTGAACAGGGGGTGATGGAAGACCTCGCGCCCCTCGTGACGCACGACCAGGGGAGACGCCCAGGGCGCCTCCACCAGGACTTCGCCGTGGCGGCTCCGCAGGAAGAAGAGGTAGGACGACTTGCGGTCTTCAGGGACGGTCCATACCCCTTCGGTGCCCTCTCCCAGATAGTCGATGCGGCCGAAGCGGAGCTCCAGGTCGTCCCACAGGTGGCCGAGCTGATAGCGGCTCTCCTCGTGCGCCACGGCCCCGTCCAGGGCCTGGCGGGCCTGCAGGACCTCGGCGCCGAGCCGGTCGCGCACCGCCTCCAGCTGCGCGGCGCGGGCGGCATGGCCGTTCCACCGCCGCAACTCCGCGGCAGGATTGCGCACGTGCCGGTCGATCATCGCCAGCATCTCGGCGCTCTCCAGCCGGAGGAGTCGGGCGATGGCCTCGGTCTGGTCCGGGAGGTCGAGCATCGGAGCGCCCCGGAGGAAGCTCCCGAGCCATTCCGCCTCGTCCAGGAAGCGGCGCGACAGCGCTGCGAGGGTGGCCTGCCGCCGTTCGAGAAGGGACTCGACCACCAGCAGGCTCTCCTCCGCTCCGCGGCCGACCGACAGGCATTCGGCGGGGGAGGTCTCCGGATCGGCGACGGCGGCACGGCCGGCGGCCAGCTGGTCGGCGGCGGCCGCGAGCTGCCCCAGGAGGTCCATGGCCTCGGCCTGATCGTGGTCGAGACGGCGGGAAAGCGACTCGGCGCGTTCCACGGCGCGGCGGGCGGCCTCGCGGATCCGCCGCTCCCGCTCTTCGCGCTGGCGGGCCAGCTCTTCGATCCGGCGCTGGAGCTCCTGCCACTCCCGGCGGTGCCGCTCCTCGGCTTCGCGCAAGGCCTGCTCCAAGCGGCGGTGCTGCTCCTCGGCGTGTTCGCGGAGCCGCTCGAGGCGCTCCAGGGCCTGCTGGCGCTCTCGCTCCAGCCGCCGGTCGGCCTGCTCCAGGTCTCGCTGGATCTGCCGCAGCACCTCGCGCTGCCGGCCCATATCCGCCTCCGCCTCCCCGAGGGCGCGGCGCAGCCCTTGGGCGTCGGACTGCAGCCGCGAGAAGCTGCGGTCGCGATCGGCGAGAGCGCTCTCGAGCTGCTGCACAACGCGGTCCCGCAGCTCGGAGGGGACGACGCTCATGGCTGGCTCCGGCGGGCCTCGAAGAGGGTGTCCAGATGCTCCAGACAGCGCAGCCGCAGCTCCTGGCAATGGCGCAACAGGCGCAGGGTACGGAGCCGCTCTTCGGGGACCTGGGCCTCGCGCAGTCGCTCCCGGAGCTCGGCGTGGAGCTGTGCCAGGGCCGGCGGGCCGCCGGCCAGAGCCTCGGCGAGTCGCTCCCGGGTAGCGGCGGAGACCCCCGGATCCAGTGCCGCGGAGAGCCGGTTTTCGAGCGACCCGGCGAGCAACTCGGCGGGCTCCAGCTTCCAGGTGGCCCGCCGCTCCGCCTCCTGCACCGCCTCTTCCAGCTCGCGCGCCAGCAGCGCGCAGGGTCGCAGGGCCTCATCCCGACCGGCGGGGATCTCGTCCAGACGCCTCAGAGCTTCGGTCTTCCTCATTGCAGGGCTTCCAGCATCTGCCCCTCGAGCCGGGCGCTGGCGGCGAAGCGGCCGAGGGTCTCTTCCAGGAAAGCGAGGAGGCCCGCGATCCGCTCCAGCTTGGCCGCGGAGTCTTCCATGCCCGGCCGCGGCAGGTCGTCGAGAATCTGTCCGAAACGTGAAGCGCCCCGCTCCAGGTAGTCGGCGATGACCGCCTCGAGTGCCCGGATGCGTCCGATCTCCTGCTCGATCTCGGCTCCCAAGGCACTGCGCGGCACCCCGATATCACCCTGGGTGACCTCGAGCTCGTCGATGGCTCCGAGGAGGGGGAGCACGGTCTCTTCCAGGGCCGCCGCGGCGAGGTTGCGCTCGTCGATGTGCTCGGCCCAGCGGGTGCCCGGCTCGAAGGCCCGGCCATGGCGGTGGTGCCAGTCCTCCAGCCACTCCACCCAGGCCCGGGAGCCTTCATTGGCCAGGGCCGGGAGGCGCATGGCGAGGGTGCGGCAGCGCTCCCGCAGCTCGCGCTGGGCCGCGTCGAGACGGCGCTCGAGCTCCACCTCCTCGGCGGCCAGCGCCCGCCGCTCGCCCTCTAGCTCCGCCACCTCCCGTCGGAGCTCCTCCAGACGCCCGGCCCGCTCGGCGGCGCGCGCGCGCAGGTCGTCCAGACGGGCCGGCTCCGCATCGAGAGCGAGCAACTCGTCGCGGCGTGCCTCGAGCTGCCGCTGTCGCTCGTTCAGGCCGGAGCGGCGGCGGCCCGCCGCCTCTTCGAGGGCCGCCGCCAGCGTTTCGGAAAGCGATGCACGGACTCGCGCGGTCACTTCCCGATCTCCTCGAGCAGGGCCCTGTCGGCCGCGCACCGGTCGCGGCACGCGGCGACGTCCTCGCGCAGGCGTCCCAGCTCTTCTTCCAGGTCTGCGATCTCTCCTTCCAGACCGGCGGTCTCCGTCGCGATGTGCCGCGCCTCGGCAAGCTCCCGCGCGAGCCCCTCGCGCCTGGACTCCAGATGGGCCACCTCTGCGGACAGAAGGCGTAACTTCTCGTCCTCCTCCGCACCGGTCTCGAGGACAGGGGCGGCGGCGCTGCCGAGGGCCGTGACGGCCTTCCGGCCCAGGGTTTCGTCCAGAGCGCCCACGGCGAAGGCGGTGCGCAGCGCCCGGGCGTTCTCGTCCGCGGTCCGGCCGTCGGCCCAGGCGAGGAGCCGGCGGACGCACTCGTCCGGCGCCTGCCGGTGGGTCTGGAGCAGCTCCATCAGCGCCGTCAGGCTCATGACCACTCTCCCGGCACCAGCCGCGACGGCAGCTCCCGCCTCTCCGCCATCCGGCGCAGGACCTCTCCCAGCGCTCGCCCCAGGTCTTCCGGACCGTCGGCGCTCTCCAGGATCAGCTCCGGGCCGTAGCGGCGCAACGCGGCCAGCGTGTTCTCGCGGAGAGTCTGGTAGAGCGCGTAGTGCGGCCCGAAGTGAGTGTTGCCGGGCGGGTCCCCCGAATGGCGCAGGAACAGCCACCCCACCGGGATCTGCAGCCTGCCGAGCTCTGCCAGGGCGCGGCGGAACAGAGGAGAGAGCCGGGCGTTGGTGCGCAACGGGCGGTCCACCAGACCGAGCCAAACCGGGTCCTGCTCGTCGGCGGGCGGCGGCGGGGAGTCGCCCACCACCAGGACGGCGTGCCGCTCCTGCGGGCTCTCCAGCGTCGCTCCGGCAACCTCGACGATCAGCTCGTCGACGGCGTCGAAGAGATCCAGGCCGCTGGCATAGCCGAAAACGGATCCGGTCAGGCGCCCGGCCAGGTGCTGCGGAGCGCAGGCTCCGGCCCGTCCCCAGCGTGCAGGAGCGATGGGCAACCCCTCCAGACGGTCGATCCCCGGCTGGGGGGTGTCGGCGAACCACCAGAGCTCGATCCGGGCAAGGCCCTCCAAAGAATGGAGCTGGTCCGTCATCGCCTGGGCTAGGGCCCGGCGGAGGCTCAGGTTCCACTCGCTCCGGGGATCGTCGCCCACCCGCAGGTCGTCCCGCTCGTCCGTACCCAGCATGGCCCTCTCGAAGGCCCGGGGCCACGACTCGAGGTCCAGGGTCGTGCGGTCGAAAAGCAGGTGGAGCCGGGCCGGGGGACGTTGCCGCGCCGGCCGCCGCCCGTTCACCTTCACCACTTCGACGGCGGAAGAGAAGCCCTCCGGACGTACCACGAGCCGGTCCACTCCGCCGTCCGGCTCGAAGTCGAGGCACAGCCAGCCGCCGCCCAAGGGTATGCCGGCGGAGGTTTGGAGCTGGAAGGGCACATCCGTCTCGCGGAAGCCCCGCCGCTCGTCGAGGCGGACCCGGAAGCTGTCCCGCGGCGCCGGGCTCTCGACGCGGATCCGGCAAGGGAGCGTCCCCTCCGTCTCTGCGGTGCCGGCGCCGTGGATCTCCACCCGCAGCTCCCGCGGCGTGAGGGGCCGGGGCGGGGGGAGGGAGCTCCAGCGCCCGCCGCCCTCGTGGAAGGAGAGCCCGCTCTCCCCGGCGCAGACGACGATATGGGGCACCTCGTCTTCCAGCGCGGCCTGGAGCTCCTGGTACCCCGCCTCGTCCATTGCGCCTTGCGGCCCGGCCAGGAAGACCAGGCCGTACCCGGACCGCCGGGAGGCGCGAGAATAGGAACGTTCGTCTTCGACCCGGAACGTTGCCGGACGGCCAGGGTCGCGCAACCAGGGGCGCACATGCACCGCGACGGCGGGCAGACCGGCGATACGAGCGTCGACCAGGAGCCAGCCCTGCCGCTTCTCGAGACGGCGGGCAAGCGCCGCGTCGAGCCCGAGCAGGTCCTGGGGGGAGTCAAGCAGCGTCCGCAGATCACTCATGTCCTTCTTCCCTTTCCTCGCTTCCGGCATCTGCCACGGCGCCGGCCTTTCCGTCCGGGCGGCTCCGCCCCGGAGTCGCGGGGGCCAGCGCCTTCCAGCCCTCGAGCTCGGACAGGCGGTCCGCCAGTTCCCGGTGGCGGGCGAGTTGGGCGGCTGTGTAGCCGTGGGACGGGCAAGAGACCCCGGCCTTCTGTACCCGCTGGAAGACCGCGTCGACCAGCTGCGGCGAGGCGGTCGGTTTGGAGCTTGGACCGGTGAGAAGAGCGTTCACCAGGCCGATGGGGTCCATGGACGGCACCAGGGCGGCGAGCACCGCGGGGCGGATCGCCGACAACGGGGTGAGCGGACCGACCTTGGAGAGAAGGTGAACCGCCAGCTCATGGATCTCCCAATCGGCGTCCGGCAGCAGCTCTTCGACGAGCTCCGCGGCCTGGCGGTCCTCGCCTTCCAGCGCCCGCGAGCGGGCCAGCCGGGAGAGGATCTCGATACGCTCGTCGATATCTGCGCGGCCGGCCAGGATTGCCACCCAGGGCAGGGCCGGCCGCAGGACAGCCCCGTCGATGCGGCGGGGCCGGTCCGGCGCGAAGAGGCCCACGACGCCGGGCGGCAGCTCGTGGACCTGGCAGAGCCAGGCGCGAGCGGCAGGGATCTCGCCGGGCCCGAGCCGGCTCAGCCATGCCTCCGCCCGCTCGGGAGACAGCGCCCGCCGCAGGAAGGGCAGCCAGACGTCCGGGCAAGAGCCCCGCAGGGGTACCCCGCCGACGCCGCGGAGCACCGCCGCCAGGGCTTGCGTCTCGGGCCAGAGGTCGGCCAGGGCGACCAACTCCTCGGACCTGTCCCCCGGGATCACATCGCCGGGGCGGGCCAGTCCCAGGGGGGCCAAGGCCTGGACTTCGGAAATCGAGCGGACGACAGGAGGCGGACCCACGCCGACGCGGGCGCACAGAACCTCGCGGGCGAAGGGCGAGAGAGACGGCAGCTCCCGCCGCTCCTCGGCGTCGAGGACGGCGAGCACAGAGCCTGTCCAGCCACGGCGCGACAGCTCGGCGGCGTGCTTGAGGGTGTCGAGCGCGGGGAAGACGCGGGCCCGCGCGCCGAGGGCCAGAGCCAGGTCGACGGGATCGGGCTCTTCGGCCGGGAGGCGTCCCGTGTCCGCGAGCTCGGCGAGCTCCCGGGCCTTGTCCCCGAGGGCGCGGCCGAGGGCGACAGCGGCCTCCAGGTCGCTCCGCGAGCGGACGGTCGCGATGAGGTCGCGCAGCCCATCCAGAGGAGACGGCAGCCCCAACTCGCGGGCGGTCTCGACAGCGGCCTCGGCCTCGCCCGGATCCAGCGGAGCGCCGGCGGGCAGGGGGAGCTGGAGGAGCACCCGCGCCCACCCCTCGCCGACCCCGCGGTGGCGCAGGAGCAGGAGGGCCGCGTCGGTCAGCTCCCGGGATTCCCGTATGCGGCATACCCACTGCCGCGGCGGGATGGGAGATCCCCATCCCAGAAGCCCACGGGCTGCCAGCTCTTCGAGCACCGCCAGAACGATCTCTCCGGAGCCGTCCTCGGCACCGTCGGTCAGCGCCGCCCGCGCCGTCGGCGAGAGATCGGGGAAGGCATCATCCACGATGGAGCGGCCAAGGGGGCGCCCCCCCAGGTCGCGCTGGAGCAGCGCGAACAGCTCGCCGCCGCTGGCCGTGGCGCGCCGGAAAGTCACCAGCCAAGGCACCAGGGCATCCTCGACGGACTCGAGCGGCGGTCCGTCCTCCCCAGGGGCCAGGGCCCAGCGCAAGGCGCGGCGGACCTTCTCCGGAGCCACCCCGGAGAGCCGGCTCCATTCCTCGGCTGTGGGCCGGCGCCGCTCCAGCAGGCGCAGGTCCTCTTCCTCCTCCGGCCCCAGAACGGGCTGCCCCCATTGGATCGCCACAAAGGGTGCGAGCTCCGGCCGCCAGGGCGGCGGCGTTCCGCCGCGCATCCGCACGGCGTAGACCACCCCCAGGTAGCGGTCGGGATGGTCGGTCAGGATCGCCCGGGCCGTCTCCGGCGAGTCTACACTCACCGGCAAGCCGAGACGGATCCGGTCGAGCAGCTCGCCGTCGAGGCGCGCGCCCGCAGAGCTCCTGGAGGCCGGCAGATCCATGGTCGCCGGCTCCCCCGAGCCGGCGCTCGCCAGCGCACGCTCTTCCAGAGCGCCACGCGCCAGGGCCGGCCAGTCCGGCGGCGCCGGACCGCCGTCGACGCACAGCACCTCGAGCGCCAGGACGGGACGGTAGGCACCGTCAATACCCTGGCGGAAGGTGCGGGCGAGGAAGATCTCCTCCTCCGCCGTCTCCGCCACCAGAGACAGCAGGGCACCAGTCTCGTTGGAGGCGCGGACCACCTGCTCGCAGGCGGCGGAGATCCGCTCCGGGATGGTGTTGCGGCCGCCCACCCATTCGTAATCCCGGTCGGGCGAGCGCTTGCCGAAGACGGCCACGGGGCGGGCGGTGACCGGGCCTTTCACGGCGCCACCCCCTTGCGGTGGCCGATCTTACCCAGGATGTACTCGAAGGGTCGCTCCACCAGCGCCGGCTGGATGTGCCACGGCACCAGACGCCCGAACTCGTCGTAGAAGTGGGCGGGCCGCGCACCGTTCCAGCCGTAGACCGTCACCGGAAACACCGCACCCTGGCGGAAGTGACGGGTGAAGCCGTCCATGGACTCCCGCAGCTCGCGGGAGAAGTCCTGGCGCTGAGCGAACTCCAGGGGGGACATGGCGAACAGCGCGAAGTCCGCCATGCTCAGCTGGCTCTCGCACTTGGTGATGACCAGCGCCGTGGGGCGGTCGGTGTCGAGCTCCTGGAGGGCGTTATCGACGGCGGCACGGCCGGCCACCGCGTTGGTGCCCGGCCAATCGATAAACATCATGGCGGCATCAGCGCCGTAGAGGGCATCGGCGTCCTCGCGGCTGGCCAGAACGTCGCGGGCGTTGCCGCCGTGCATGTCGCGGAACCGTACGGTGAAGCCGTCCCGATGCCGCAGCCGGTGGTGGATGGCCATCGTAGTGCCCGAGACCAGCCGGTTCCCCTGCAGGGCGTTCCAGGTGTCCTGGAAATAGCGGAGGGCCATCCGGGTGTCGGGGTCTTCCCGCACCACCCAGGCGGGCCGGTGCTTACCGAAATAGGCCGCCAGCGTCGTGGTCTTCCCCACCTGGGTGGCGCCCCAGAGTGCCACTGTGCGGGTGGCCGGATCCGTCGAAGGCGCAGCTGGCGTGTGGCCTGCGTCCGCGGTGCTCATACGGCCTTCTCCAGCCGTCTCCAGGTCTCGAGCAGGCGGTGGTAGACGCGGGTGGGGACATCCCGGCCCGCGACCTCGAAGTCGCGGAGCGCTTCCAGAAGCTCGCGGCCAGCGGCGGAGCTTTCGCTCTCCGGCAGGGAGGAGAGATGACGCATGTACTCCTGCGCCAGGGGAAGGATCGAAGTGCGGGCGAATTCCAAGTGCGTCTCCAAGTCATCGGCTCGTAGCCGCAAGGCCGCCCTCAAGGCATAGAGATCTGCGACGGTCTGCCACCAGTCCCGAAAGGCTTCCCGGGTGGGAGCCGCCGGGACGAGCGGTGGAACCGGAGGCAGGGCGGCGTCGTCTCCCAGCCGGGCGGTCAAGTTCCGGCACTCCTGGTAGACACTTCCGAGAGCAGGATGTTTAGGCGTCGCCAGTACCTCCCGAAGCTCCACCGCATCCACCTGAAGATCCGCGGCATACGAGCGCGCGGCCTGCTGCGAACCCTCGATCAACTCGATCAGGAGCAAGGCGCGCCGGGCTTCCTCTCCCAGGTCGGCCGGCGCTCCGGCCAGACCCAGTTCCCCGGCCAGCGCCGGCCAGCGCCGGGCCTCCTCCCGCGCCTGAAACAGCAGCCGGTGCAGAGCGCTCCAGCGCGCCGCATTGGGCAGGACGGTCGCCGAGAGACGGGAGAGGATCTCGTCCCGCTCTCGGGAGGAGGGCTCCCAGTCGCGATGACGGCGTGCTTCCTCCACCCGGGCCGCCAGGCGATCGCCGTCGGACCCGGAAGCGGCCTCCGGCGTCTCGGCCGGCAACCCGAGGTTCCGTGCCCGCCTCAGCAGCACGGCGAGATCCGGCAGCTCCGGCGCGGAGCCTGTGGGCCACTCGCCGCGTTCGCAG
>Ga0307468_100000126_pt1 | contig 18104 bp, 22 predicted proteins | sample atmdna_FD_203085 | JGI IMG/M metagenome (GOLD analysis project Ga0307468, IMG submission 203085) | Hardwood forest soil microbial communities from Morgan-Monroe State Forest, Indiana, United States - atmos_gases AM2C_05 | ecosystem: Environmental > Terrestrial > Soil > Temperate forest > Bulk...
ACATCGATATTTCAGAGAAGGTCATTCAGCTCAACAGGCCGGTCGAGAACAAGCTACTCGAGCAGATCGAGTACCTCGGCAAGAAGGTCATGGACGAACTCGGCCTCACCCCGGAGATCATGAACGGGACAGCGGACCGGAACGCCATCAACAACTACATGGACCGCACGATCGAACCCCTGGCTGATGGCCTGAGGCAAGAGGCCAAGCGGAAGTTCCTCACGAAGACCGCAATCACTCAGCGACACTCGATCGAGATCTACACCGACCCGCTCAAGATCATCCCGATCGACGAGCTGGCAGAAGTGGCGGACAAGTTGATCCGAAACGCTGTTGTCACGGCAAACGAGTTGCGTCCGAAGATCGGTTACCGTCCTTCGAACCAGCCCGGAGCCGACAAGCTCACCAACCCCAACATGCCTGACGAGGATCAGAAGCAAGCCACTGGCGAACCTGATGCTCCACCCGTCAAGCTCGTCCCTCCACCCGATGAGGAGGTGGCAGATGCCTAAGGACTACCTGGGGATGCGTACGAAGGAACCCGCTGACAAGGAAGACCACGGCATCAAGGGTCAGAGGTGGGGAGTCCGTCGTTCGGCAGCACAACTCAAAACGGCCATCACAAAGCGGGCGGCCAAGGGGGAGGAAGTCACTCCCACTGCGAAGGCGAAGGAGGCACTCAAGCGAGTAGCCACACCTAAGCCTGCTGAAGAGAAGGCCGAGCCGGCTGAAAGTTCGGCGGCTCGATACGAGCGACTCAAGGCTGAGGCCAAGTCTGGCAAGGCAGCGTCCATGACTGACGCGGATCTCAAGTTCTTCAATGCTCGTACAGAGGCCATCGCCAAGATCACCAAAGCCACTGAGACCCAGCCGAACTGGCTGGCTACCACTCTCAAGGACGTTGCGCAGAATACGTTCAAGCAGCAACTTCAGAATGTGGCGTCAACACTGACTGGGAACTTCATCAATGAGGCTTTGGCAGCCAAGAACTCTCCAACACTGGAGGAGGCCATCGCCAAACAGATCTCAGACATCAAGCGGAAGGACGCCATTGAGGCCGGAGTTTCCAAGGCCTTTGATTCTTCCTACGTTGGCACACACAGGAAGCCGCTTCCAGGTAACGCAAGTTACGTGGGTGCTCGGCGCAAACGGATCTGACCAAAGGAAGGTCAACAGATGGAACCGGATTTCTCTGGCTACGTCACCAGGTACGACGTGAAGTGCACCGATGGTCGAACCATCGCGCACGCCGCATTTGCCACCCAGGCAGACAACACGGCCACGTCCAAGGTGCCGCTGGTCTACCAGCACAACCACACTGACGTGAGTCAGGTCCTCGGATACACCATCCTCTCCAAGAAGGAGGACGGCATCTGGGGTGACTCATACCTCAACGGATCGGCCAAGGCGCTCGACGCCAAGGCGGCAGTCGAGCACGGCGACCTCACCAGGTACTCGATCTGGGCGAAGGATCTCGAAGAGCGTGGCTACATGGTCCACGACGGCGTGATCCAGGAGACCAGTCTCGTCCTGGCCGGAGCAAACGCCGGCGCGGAGATCCAGAACGTTCTTCGGCATGGGAACATGGACCCCGATGACCTCATGGTCGTCGGTGGCGAGCTCATGCACGCGGACGAGAAGAAGGAGGAGCCCCCGAAGGAGGAGCCTCCCAAGGAAGAGCCTCCCAAGGAGGAGCCTCCCAAGGAGAAGGGGAAGACGGTCGGCGACGTGCTCGAGACTCTCTCCGACGACCAGAAGACAGCAGTCAACAGTGTCATCGACGGCATTGTCGAAGAGGCAGTCACCGAAGCGCTCACCAATCAGGCCCTCAAAGAGGAGCCAGCTCTCACCCACACCAGCATCGACTCCTCCAAGAAGGGACCGAAGATGACACGCAACCTCTTCGACGAAAGCAAGAAGGGCCAGGGTCAGCCCGAGCGGCCCCAGCTCAAGCACGACGACGCCATGGCCCTCCTCACGGAGGCCAAGGGTGCTTCCGAGTCCGGCGGCACCGGCGTCAACTCACTCCGTGAGCTCATCCGGTCCTCGAAGGGCAAGGAGCTCATGCACGCCGACGACTACGGCCTGCAGAACCTCGACATCCTGTTCCCCGACGCCCAGGCGTTGATGAACAGCCCGAAGTTCGTCGACCGTCGTCAGGAGTGGGTGAAGGCCTTCATGGGTGGCACCGGTCACTCGCCCTTCTCCCGCATCAAGACCCTCTACGCGGACATCACCGCCGACGAGGCCAGGGCCCGAGGCTACATCAAGGGCAACCAGAAGGTCGACGAGGTCTTCCCGGTGTTCAAGCGCACCACGGGACCGGCGTGGATCGTCAAGAAGCAGCGTCTGGACCGCCAGGACATCATCGACATCAAGGACTTCGATGTCGTCGCCTGGATCAAGGTCGAGATGCGTGGCAAGCTCGACGAGGAAATCGCCCGTGCGGCGCTCTTCGGCGACGGCCGTCCCACCATGGTCGGCGGCGAGATGAACCCGGACAAGATCCTGGAGCCCACCGGCAACTCGGGCGACGGCATCCGATCCATCATCAACGATGACGACCTCTACAGCACGTCGCACTTCGTTCCGCTGGCGGCCGACGCCTCCGGGACCGAGCTCAACGTCGTGCTCGACCAGGTCACCGAGGCCAAGGAGTTCTACCTGGGCTCCGGCAACGTCACCTCCTTCATGTCCTACCGGCTGGCGACGCGTCTGCTCACCATCCGTGACGACTTCGGACACCGGGTCTACCGGAACATCTCCGAGGTCGCCGGCGACATGGACGTGGCGCGGATCGTTCGCGTCCCGACGGAGCTCATGCCCGACGACGTCCTGTGCATCAACCTGGACCTGTCGGACTACAACTTCGGCACGGATCGCGGCGGCGAGATCTCGCTGTTCGACGACTTCGACCTCAACTTCAACCAGTTCCACTACCTGATGGAGACCTACCTGTCCGGCGCCCTGGTGGTTCCGTACGCGGCCCAGGTCTTCCGTCGGGTCGACCCTGACACCAACGTCGAGGTCGAGGAGATCACGGCTCCGGCCAAGGCCAACAACGTGGTGACCGTCCCGACCCAGACCGGCGTGCAGTGGCGTCGGACTGACACGGGCGCAGTCGTCGCCGGTGGCCAGACCATCACCCTCAACTCGACGAACCTGAAGACGGTGTCGCTGGAGGCGGAGCCCACCACGGGCTTCTACTTCGACACGGACGCCGACGTGAAGGACACCTTCACCTTCCGGTACAGCCAGCCGGGCGCGTAACCTAGAGCGCCATGCGTTACTCCGGCTTCCTCGGCGTTGTCGAGGAAATCGAGGTGCGCCCTGGCATCTGGGAAGACCGGATCACAGAGCGGGAAGTGCTCGGAACCATGAGGACCCGGACGGAGACGCATGCGGTAGAGGGCGAGATTCACCCGAAACTCTCTTCTACTCGTAGCGTCTCCGTCGGGGCGTTGGGGATCGGGCCACGGGACAATTCTTCGATCAAGTATGTGACGTATGCGGGCAAGCGGTGGACACTTTCGTCCATTGTGGATGAGCCCCCGGACATCCGTCTGTACTTCGGAGAGGAGTACCATGGCCCGGTCCCTGACTGAGCTGAAAGAGACGTTGGAGGATGCGACCACGGCCGATGAGGTCTACATCCAGCCTCCGACGACTCTTCAGTATCCGTGCATCATGATCGAGCGCGATCAGCGAAGCGACTACAAGTTCGCTGACAACAAAAAGTACCTGCTCAAGAAGGGTTACACGATCACGATCATGGATCGTGCCCCTGACAGTCCGATTCCGGACCAGGTCGAGGCTCTACCTCACTGTGGGTTCGATCGGTACTTCAAGACCGACGGACTGCATCACTTCGTCTTCCAGTTGTTCTTCTGACCGAAAGGTTTCCAATGTCTGAACTCGTTTGGGACGAGCTGGACCAGCGCTACTTCGAGCGCGGCGTCAGTCACGGTGTCCTTTACACCCCCACAGCCGGCGTCTACAGCGCGGGTGTTGCTTGGAGCGGTCTCACCACCGTCACCGAGTCGCCCGGAGGCGCCGAGTCGAACAAGCAGTACGCGGACAACATCGTGTACGTCAACCTGCTCTCCGCGGAGGAGTTCAACGCCACCATCGAGGCGTTCACCTTCCCCCTGGAGTTCCTCGCTCACGACGGCGTCGCCAAGACGGCCAACGGGCTCCAGATCGGCATGCAGTCGAGGCCGACGTTCGGTTTCTCGTGGCGGAGCCTCAAGGGCAACGCCGAGGACGAGGACCTGGGCTTCATCACCAACATGGCGTACGGTCTGCAGGCCTCCCCCTCGGAGAAGACCAACGCCACGGTCAACGAGTCGCCGGAGCTGAAGCAGTTCAGCTGGTCCATCTCATCGACCCCGGTCGCTGTGACGGGCTTCAAGCCGACGGCCATCATCAAGGTGGACTCCACCGACCCCGATGTCGATCCGGAGGGCCTCGAGGCTCTGCTGGATGTCCTCTACGGTCGAGGTGCTGGGCCCAGTGCTCGGCTTCCTCTTCCCGACGAGGTCGACACCCTGCTGGCCGGCACTCCGTAGTCCAACATCGAAACAGAGTAGGAGGAGAGAGTGCTTGAGTTCAAAGTCCACGACGGAGATCGTGATGTCGTGCTGCGGTTCGAGCATTCTCTCCTCTCTCTGTCAAAATGGGAGGAAAAAAACAAGAAGCCTTTCTTGATGAAAGGGCAGAAGAACCCGTTGGAGTTGCTCGAATACTTTGAGGACATGCTTCTTCCCCCGGAGGATGATCCGAATCTCATTGTTCTCCTGAAGCCGGAGCAACTTGACCGGCTTTCGGAGTACATCAGTGAGTCTCGCACTGCATCCAGTGTTCCGGTCGATGTGAAGACCATTCACGACGAGGAAACCATCACCAGTGAATTGATCTACTACTGGTTTACGGCGTTGCGAATCCCATTTCACCCAACTGAGACTTGGCATTTGAGTCGAGCCGTCATGCTTGTACAGATCACTGGTTACAAGCAGAAGCCAGCGAAGAAGCGCAAGCCTCGAGAAGTAGCGAGTGAGATGCTCGCCGAGAATGAACGTCGTAAGAAGCTGTTCAAGACCAAGGGTTAGGAGGCCAGGTGCTTACGTGGGATAAGCCTGATCAGCGTTACTACGCACACGGTCTCGACCGAGGTGCGCTATACATTCCCGGTAAGGATGTACTGCCGTGGAATGGTCTTCAAGGCTTTGACGAGGGTTCTAATGGTTCGTCGGCTGTCATGTATCGAGACGGAGTGATCTATCTCGCTGATACGGACGCTGGTGACTTCACTGGACAGATCTCTGCGATCTTCTACCCTGATGAATTCGGAAAGTGCATCGGCATTCCCGAAGCAACTGATGGTCTGTTCGTCGACAGTCAGAAGCCCAAGCGTTTCTGCCTCTCTTACCGAAACTTGGTGGGGAGCGGGACCAATGGCGACATGTTCGGCTACCAGATCCATCTGGTCTACGGATGCATGGCCACAATCGGGACCCGTAGTCGAAAGACGATCGGAAACAGCCCGGAGCCCAGTGCTTTCACGTTCGATGTCGTGTGTACTCCGGTGAAGTTGCCCGGGTTCAGGCCTTCGGCTCACTACATCATCGACACTCGAGGAATGTCACCGTCGAAGGTCACTCAATTGGAGACGATTCTCTACGACGATGCTTATGGGTGGCTTCCCGACATTGAGACGTTCTTTGACCTCATGAACTACGGTGCTGCGATGGTTGTGACAAGTCACGCCAATGGCACCTTTGATGTCGAAGGATCCAACGACAATGTCTTCATGACCGACGTCAGTCACTTCCAGCTCAACAACATCAACTCCACAGTCCCCAATGCCGCCGGCCAGTACACCATTTCTCCGGGCGGCGACACCACGGTCGTAGTCGGCTAGGAAGGAACGCCAATGGCCACAGTAACTGGCATCACCGCGGCGAAGGCCGACGAGATCCTGGGCATGTCTGTCATCTCAGGAACCATCAACGCATCTGGTCACCTGATTCTCACTCGAGGCAATGGCCAGCAGATCGACGCTGGCGACTTCACTGGGATCATGACCACCATCATGGAGGATGCAGTTGCAACCGAGGTTGCGGCTGAGGTTCCGAATGCCGTCGCTGGTACCACCGTCAACAAGGGCAACGTCACTGGTGCCATCACCATGACCGAGTTCAACAACGTGAATCTGGTCAACGCCATGGTTCGTCTGGTTGCCACGGGTAACCTCACGTTCAATGTGTCGGCGTTGCCTTCCTCACCCAAGCCCAACACACAGTTCGCCATGAAGATCCAGCAGGATGCGACTGGCGGACGTACTCTCACCCTGACGGGATTCAAGAAGTCCCAAGGTGCACTTGCACTCACTCCGGCTCCGAACGCGATCGACATCCTCGTGTTTCTCTACGACGGTGTCTCGTGGTACGCCGGAATGATGGGTGTTGACTTCAAGTGATGAAGGCGATGATGCGTCCCCCGAAGACGCAGTTCAAGTCGATCTTCATATTCAACGATCCACTCGTCGCTCAGGTCTTCTGGGACCGACGTTACTCCATGATGGCCGGTTACACCGACTACGACGTCTTCATTGTCGGCGCAGCGGGTGGTCGATCGGGCGATGCATGGGGCGAAGTCTCAAGCGACAGGGCATACGCCAGTGGTGCAGGCGGTGGTGGATCTCTTCGTCTGAAGGGCAAGCTCTCTGCCTTGGCCTTGGATGTGTCGATCATCGGTGTTGGTGCTGAAGGTGCAGCCGGAGCGACTTCGGCAAGCAACGAGGCTCCAGCAGGCCATGGTCAAGCTGGTGGATCATCGGTGTTCCAGAATGGTGTGATCTATGAGGCTCATGGAGGTGGAGGGGCCCTTGGGGCGGACTTCAACATCACGACCTCCTCAGATTTCACTGCTGCGGGCGAAGGTGGCGACGGTGGAGGAAACAGCGCGGGTCTTGGTGCCGGTGGAGTAGGTGGACGTGCCACCAAGTCGGATCCAGATGGAGACGTTGCTGGTACTGCGCCAAGCATCGGTACCTGGGCCGTTGGCGGGGTAGCACCTGTCGTCGGCGGAGGTCATGGTGGTGGCGGTGGCCCTGGCAAGGTCAAGGTCGCTGGTCGCGGTCTGATTGCTCCCCCATACGCGGGATCCGATGGAACCTCTGGCGCACCAACATGGTGTACCGGTTTCGGAGGAGCCCCAGGCACCAACGGTGGCGGCGATGGTGGAGGAGCTGGAATCGGTGACTTTCTGCCGGGAGTACCTCTCGAAGCTGCCGATATTTACGGCTCAGGCCAGAGTGCGGCACCCAATAACCCGGGTGGCGTAGTCTGCATCAAGGTCTCCTAGGAAGGAGCCTCATGCTTGAAATCAGTGCAGAAGGAAGCACCGCCTCAACTGAGGCTTTCCTGAAGAGGATGCAACACGGTGACTTCTACTCCGCAATCGGGCCACTGGCTCAAAAGGGAGTAGACGCTTTGATCAGTGTGACTCCGGTTGATTCCGGTGAGACGGCGTCGTCATGGTCATACGAGATCACCCGTGAAGGTGGTGGGATCTCCATCTACTGGAAGAACACCCACAAGGTCAACGGATTCAGTGTTGCCATCGGGCTCCAATACGGTCACGGTACCGGACAAGGAGCCTGGGTGGAAGGTTACGACTTCATCAACCCTGCGATAAGGCCCATATTTGATCAGATCGCTGAAGCTGTATGGAAGGAGGTCCAGAGACGATGAGCTCAACTGATGATCGCGTAGTACGGATGCGGTTTGACAACGCATCATTCATGAAGGGCGCTGCTGACACAAGCAAGTCTCTTGCGGACCTCAACAAGTCGGTTGAATCAGCCGGCAACACCAAGGGCCTCACCAGCCTGTCTGATCAGATGAGCACGGTGCAGGTCACGGCATCGAAGATGTCGATTGTCACTGCAGCCGCTATCGGTACGATCACCAGCAAGATCACGGCGCTCGGCCTTAGCACACTCAAGGGTCTCACGTTCGATCCGATCAAGTCGGGCTTCCTCGAGTACGAGGAGAACCTGAACAAGCTCAACACCATCATGAATGCGACAGGTGCGTCGGAACAGAAGGTCCAAGGGATCCTCGACAACCTGAACCGCTACTCGGACAAGACGATCTACTCGTTCAGCAACATGACGACGTCGATCCAGAAGTTCGTCAACGCGGGTGTTCCTCTGCCCAAGTCGGTGGAAGCCATCAAGGGTATCGCCAACGCGGCTGCATATTCTGGTGCAACTACCGAAGAGGCCAACCGGGCCATGTTCGCATTCAGCCAGACCATGGGTACTGGCTTCCTGATGCTCAACGACTGGAACCAGATCGAAGCCGCCAACATGGGGACGATCAAGTTCAAGGAAACACTGCTTGACACCGCCGTAGCCTCAGGTGAACTGACGAAGCGCGGCAACATGTACATCACCTCGTCCGGAAGGGCGATCAGTGCTACTGAGGGCTGGCGAGATGGCCTTCAGGACCAGTGGGCAACCACCGAGGTTGTGACTGGTGCGCTGGCGAAGTACACGGACATGCAGACCAAGCTTGGAAAGGCAGCCACCGAGTCCGCGATGGAGTACAGGACGTTCAGTGCGTTCTTCGACTCCTTCAAGGAATCGCTCGGATCTGGCTGGGCCAAGATATTCAGTTCGCTGATTGGTGGACTGGATGAGGCGACGGCCTTCTGGACTGGTCTAGCAGACGCTGTCACGGGAGTCACCAATGGCTTCTTCGACTTCGTCGGTTCTGCACTCAAGACGTGGCGCACACTGGGTGGTTTCGAGAAGACCATTCAAGGTTTCAAGAATCTGCTGGCACCAATCGGTGCTCTGTTCCATGTCATCGGTGCTGCGATGCGAGCAGCATTCCCCAGCGGGGACAAGGGTGCCGGCAAGGCCCTCTATGCGATGTCAGCTGGCTTCGAGGCAATCACGCGACCCCTCCAGTTGTTCGCGGATCTTATCGAGGGCACTACTCCGGTCGTCGCTACGTTCTTCAGGTTGCTCCACATCATTGGTGCAGCCATTGGAGCAGCGGGTGGCAAGGTCGCAGACTTCGTCAAGGACCTCCTCGGAATGGTCCACATCGATGCACCGTCATCCAGTGGAATCATCGGCTTCGTCAAAGACCTAGGTCATGCTATATCTGACGCGATCAAACAGATCGACTCACTGATCCAGAAGGGTGCGTCCATAGGACAGGCCTTCGGATCCATCGACTTTGGAATGCCGAAGTTGGCCCTTCCGGACATGCCGTCCATGCCCAGTATGCCCAAGATGTCCATGCCATCGTTCGGTGGCGGCGACGACAAGGCTGCAGGGCAGGTCAAGATTATGTCCGGTTCGGTTGCCGACCTCACAGGCAACATGCACAGGCTTCAGAGTGTCTCGGAGTCTGTTAGCAAGAGTGGTTTCTTCTCGTCAGAGAGCATGCAATCCGCTAAGGAAGGCTTCAAGGACCTGGGCGAAAACGCCAAGGAGAACGTGGCTACGGTCGCGAGTTCGGGCGACAAGATCAAGTCTGCCTGGGATTCCGTGATCGACTTCCTCGGTGGTGTCAAGGACAAGATCGTTGCGTTTGTCTCGGGCATCTCCATGGACGATATTGTGTCGTCCTTCAACATGGCGTTCTTGATGACGATGGTTGTCACTGTAGCTCGATTCCTCAACAGCCTCACGAAGGCATTCGAGGGATTCGCTGGTGTGGGTCCGGCATTCACCGGTATCCTGAACCAGGTAAGTGGGTCCATGAGCGACTTCTCAGAAGCAGCGAAGAAGGAAGCTCAGGCCAAGCAGATCATGGCAGTAGCGGTCGCCTTGGGCGTCATGGCTGCTGCATTGTTCCTCCTCTCAACCATCCCAGCAGACAAGCTTGCTGTGGCGTTTGCCGGTCTCACTGGCGTCGTGCTTCTTCTGACCATCACCATGAAGCAGATGGGGAAGATCATCGATGACCTGGACGGCAAGGGCATCAATCTCAAGATGATCGCTTTGAGCATCTCAATGGCCGCCCTCGGGTTTGCCATGATGGAGCTCGCGATCGCCATGAAGATCATGGACTCTGTCGATATTGACGGAGTCGTCAAGGGCCTAGTCACAATGTTCATCACGATGAAGCTCATGCAGAGTCTTGGCAGCATGGCTGGTACGGCAGCGAAGAACCTCATTGCAGGTGGAGCGGCAATCGCTCTCGTTGCTGGTGCTATGCTCATTCTCGCCTCAGCACTTCTCATGTTCAAGCTGGTGGACTGGGAATCGATGGGTAAGGCCGGAGCCGCTCTAGGCGGTCTGACGCTCGCAGTTGGTGCACTGGCACTAATACCCTACGCGGGTATTGCGAAGGTCGGACTGGCCCTTCTAGGGGCCTCTGCGGGCATGCTAGCCCTCGCCAACGCCCTGATTCTGTTCAAGTTGGTCGAATGGGAGTCCATCGGGAAGGCCGCCGTTGTCCTACTGGGATTGACGATTTCTTTGGGCCTTCTCATGATCGTGGCACAGCCCATGAGTGTTGGAATGTTCCTCGCTCTTGGCGCTGCGATGCTCTACTTCTCATTCGCACTGAAGAACCTCAACGACGTCGAATGGGCGTCGATCGGGAAGCTTGCTCTCGTCTTGGGCATCCTTCTCCTCGCGGTTGGACTGCTCACGCTTGCACTCACTGCTTTGGCGCCGGTCATACCGGTGTTGTTCTTGTTCTCTCTAGCCATGGTTGCGCTAGGCGCTGCGTTGCTTCTGTTCGCTGCTGGTATGTCCATAGCTATGGCTCTGGCTGCTGCAGGAACTGCGGCGTTTGCTGCGCTGGCCATTGGTGCAGTAGTCGCGATTGTCACATTCTTCCAGACGTTGGCTCACGAAGCCCCGCTGTTGAAGAAGGCATTCCTTGAGATCCTCGAGCAACTGATTGACGGTATCGTCAAGGCCGTACCTATGGTCATCGACGGCATCCAGCGTCTGTGGGACGCGGTCATGAAGGAGCTCGGTGGTGGCAAGGGTGGCGGAGGGGGCGCCAAGGGCGCTCAGATGAACGCTGCCGGAGGTACCTGGATCACCAAGTTGGCTGACGGTATCAAGTCGAAGATGCCTGAGATCGTCCGGAAGGGTGCCGAACTCATTGTCTCGTTCCTCGTATCCTTGAGGAGCAAGGCTGGAGACATCGCCGCTGCTGGCGTGGGTGTGGTGGTATCGATCATCAACGGCATCGCTAGTAAGATACGCGACATTGCCAATGCTGCAGCGAATCTCATCGTCAAGTTCATGGAAGCCATTCGTGCTGCTGACCACAAGATACTTGAGGCCGGCGTTGATCTGATAGCAGGATTCCTGCACGATCTGGCTGACACAATCCGTAGCGGTAGTGCTGCGATCGGTGCTGGAATCACGGACGTGGCAGATGCCATGCGTGATGTCGGCGTTGACATGATTCAAGGCATGATCAACGGCATCGGAGACATGTTCGATGACGTTCAGAGTGCTGTCACACGGGTGGTAGGAAGTTTGCCGGGATGGGCTAGGAAGCTCCTCGGTGAATCGTCGCCATCCAAGGTCTTCCATGACATCGGTAAGTTCCTGGTAATTGGTCTGACGAACGGTATTCAGGACAACGCTGCCCTTGCGATCCAAGCGGTGGCGACCATGATGACCGGTCAGATCGCCATGGCCGATGACATGATGAACAAGTACATTCAACGACTCGATCAACGGTCTTTGGCTGCTCGAGGTAAGGCTCAAGGTCTTGCTGCGGCGGCGAAGGCGGCTCAAGCAGCAGCCAACAAGACCAAGGGCAAGGACAACCGTGCAGACGACAGAGCTGCCAATCAGTTGACTCAGGCAGCCAAGAGGGCCGACAAGGCTGCAGACGCTGCTGAGAAGAAGGCCAAGGCTGAGCGTGCCGCAGAGGCGCGTAAGAAGCAGTGGCAGCAGGCTGATGAACTGGGTCGGGCAAAGATCCGTTCAGCAGATGCTACGCGTCAACTCAAGGCAGCGAAGGCGGCAGAGCAGGATGCAGAGGCTGCACGTACGGAGGCCAATGCACTGATCCGTCAGTCACGTGAGAAGGACGTCACTGCCAAACAGCGTGCCAAGTTCCGTAAGGATGCGGCAAGACTGCGTAAGCAGGCGCGTCAGGACGCCGAGAGGGCGAACTCTCAACTCAAGAATGCACGCGACTCTGCGGCTGAGGCCATGGAGTGGCAGCAGAAGGCCGGAAAGACTGCGGCCAGTCACTTCCAGGAGCAATTCGATGCCGAGGCGAAGGCTGCCGAGGATGCGAAGAACTTCGAGAAGCTAACGGCTGCAGAGAAGGCCAAGCGGAAGAGGGAAGAGGCTGAGGCACAAGACCAGATGGCCAAGGAGAACCTCGCCAAGGCGAAGCAACTGGCGTACACCGACGTGGAGAAGGCGAATGAGATAGCTGCTCTAGCAATGGAGCAGGCTGCTCGTGCTCGTGACCTCCTACAGGAAGCGCTGGACTTCGAAGCAGAAGGCGGCTCCGGTCAGTCGATCAACCTCCAGCCCACGGAAGCGGCTGCACTTGCCTTCAATGACTACGCGGACACCTACAGTTCGGCCTATGCCGCTGCTGCGAGGACTCCAACAGTCGAATTCAACCAGTACAACACCTCGCCTGAGTCCCTCAGTGCTACTGAGATCTACAGGCAGACCAATAACCTTGTCTCGTTTGCCGCGGACAAGGTCACCACACCGGCAGCCTAAAGGAAGGGGTCCGAGATGCTTAAGCAGGTGGTTCTTCAGACTGTGCCTCCGTACACACTCAACATTGACGCAGTCGATCCTGACGAGCCCATCATCTGCACGGGCATCTCGGGCCTCGACCCGGCTAAGAACACTCTCTTCACCGGCGAGTTTGCTCGGTCCGGCGGCTACTACCAGGGTCGCCGGCAAGGGCAACGTAATCCCGTCGTCAACCTGAAGCTCAACCCGGACTACGCGGGCAACCTCGAGGTCAGCGACCTCCGCGAGATGGTCTACTCAATGTTCCTGGAGCCCTCCCCCACCTCGGACGGTCTCCAGGTAGTGCTCAAGGACGACCGTAGGCCCGACCGGTACTTCATCGGGTACACCGAGGACCTCCCTGCCGACATCTTCAGTAGGGAGACCAAGGCCCAGATCTCCATGATCTGCACCGATCCCATGTTGAAGTCGGTGGCACCGGTCGTCGGCAACGATGCAGCGGGGTGGGCCCAGACCAACCTGGCCTACCAGGGCAGTGCCAAGAATGGTTTCCAGGCAACACTGCTGGTCAAGACCGCTACTGCTGTCCTCAATCTGGAGGTTGATGGGGTGAAGATGACGTTGAACAAGGCATTTGCTGTGAACGACGTCATCACCATCAACACCGTTGAAGGTTCAAGATTCATCCGTCAAAATGGAAGTGATATCATGACGTCACTTTCGTCCACTTCGAAGTGGCTCACTCTGAGGAAGGGATCGCCCAACCTGGTAAAGGCCTACGGAAGCGTGGCCGCCGATGGAAAGGTTGTGATGACCAGCTACACCTTCGTCGATGCATGGTGGGGGATCTGATGGTCTATCGCGAAAAGAGAGAGCGAGGAGTAACCCGTCTTACGGGAGCACCGCCAACTCCTCTCGATTCCTGGCCCATCGGCGCTGTCTACACGTCAATCTCTGTCACCGATCCTGGAACAATCTTCGGTGGCACGTGGGTTCGGTTTGCACAAGGCCGAATGCTGATTGGTCTCAATGAGTCCGATACGCAGTTCGACACACCTCAAGAAGTCGGTGGAGCGAAGACACACGTCTTGTCCGAGGCTGAAACCGCTGACCACACTCACGGTCTGGGCACCGGCGGTGGTGAGACGGACACGGGTGAGGTTCACTCACACGCTGCGGGTGGATTGACCCTTTCCCTTCGTGCTGGTACAGGATCTGCGGCTGGTGCGGCTAAGGGTAATACCACTCTTGCTGGTGATGCTCAGGTGCAGAACTCGACCGGTACTTCAGGTTCGGGACACAAGCACCAGTTGACCGGTAACACTGGTACAGGTTCGGGGCAGAATCAGCCCCACAACAACTTGCCGCCGTACATCGCGGTCTACATGTGGAGGAGGACTGCCTAATGGAACTCATGACGCTGGACGCTAACAACCAGCCATCCAAGCTCATTGAGAACTGGGACAGTCTCCTGTGGACTGAACGATTCAACACCGTCAGCGACTTCCAGCTGGAAACCGGAAAGATCGATGAGTTCATGACCCTTCTGCCCGAGGGCATCGGGGTTACTCTTCGTGATTCAAACTATGCGATGATCGTGGAGACACACAACATCCTGCGTAAGAAGCATCAACCTCAGAAGCTCGTGATCAAGGGCCGAGCATATTCATCAATCCTGGACCGTCGAGTCACCATCCAGTCAGTGGGCGCTCTCACTGGAACTGCCAACTGGATCGTGAATGTGAAGACGCCTAGTGACTTGGCGCACTACATCATCGTCAAGATCTGTGTGGACGGCCTCATCAACCCTGCGGATATTTTCCCAGCGGCGAAGGTGCAGTTCACCACACCAACCGACTACCTCACATCGACTGGTCCAACGAAACCGTTCGTCGTGGAACGAGGCAATCTCTTGGAGGTTGTCCGAACGCTTCTCCAAACTGAAGCTGCAGCCGATCCTTCGACTACGCCGGCAACACCCGCTGTGGTGCAACACGGCATACGATCGATCAGGCCCAGTTCCGCGGGAACGGCCATTGCCATCCAGATCTACACCGGAACGGATCGCAGGGCATCGGTATATTTCGATGCTACTCGCGATCTGCTTGATGACGGCTCATACCTGTTCAGCAAGGTTGGATCGGGTAACGCCGCATACGGAGTGGCCTCTGGATTGGCCGCATCGATGTACGAGGGGGCAAGTGAACCCACAGGACTCGATCGTCGAGTTATATTGGTGGATGCGTCTACGGCTGGCATCGCTGATCCGACGATTCTCCGAAACGAGATGTCGAAGGCGCTAGCCGAGGCTCATGAGACCGCTATATTCGACGGCTCACTCAATCAGGACCTGAATCCCTACAAGTATGGGGTGGACTACAACCTGGGGGACATAGTCAAGGTACAGGGCGACTATGGCCTCTACACCGATGCTCGGGTGACCGAGTTCATTCGCTCCGAGGATGCCTCGGGATTCAAGACGTACCCAACTCTCCAAACTCTGACGACCTAAGGAGGTCTGATGAACCCTCTCGTGAACGTGCTCTCGCCAGGTGTGAGGAAGGTGCTCTATGCACTCCTCTTCATCGCCGCGCTCGTCTTCTCGCTCTTCCAGGCAGCGGACGGCGACTGGCTCGTGTTCGCCGGGAGTCTCATCACCTCGTTGCTCGGCCTCGTAGCCGCAAGCAACGCCAGCGAGACGCCCGAATACTGAGGCAACGCAGGGAAAACATCTGTTAAGGTGCAGAAACCATCACACCTACAGGAGTTCCCATGCGAAACCCTTTCAAGCGAAAGCCCAAGCCCTACGCCCAAGAACGCGACCGAATCCTGGCAGTCATGGGTGCCAGCTCACCGTACTCCACTGAGTACAAGGAATGCTTGGCGCGACTCGACCAGCTCGACAAGATCCACAACAGGACCACCGAGCTCAAGAAGACCGTCATCCCAGCCCTTGGAACCATCGGAGCGGTGGGCGGCATCTATGCCATCCAGCAATTCGCCGGCGTCCTCGTGCCCAAGGCCCTCGAGCAACTCGCCTCAAGGCAGCAGCAGAAGAAGTCTGAGCAGGACGACTGATTCTGAAAAGCGTGTGTCCCTGGAAACAGGGGCTCACGTTTTCTCAAAATTTCCCGGGTGGGGAAATCGAAATGGCCTATAAACGCGCAGGAATTACATCCCTATAGGTAGGAGATTAACCCTCAACCAAGGAGATAAACCAATGATCCTCATTGCCGCCCTGTCTGCCACGTTCATCTTCGGAGCCCTCTTCGGCTTCAGCACCCTCTACATGCGAATCGCCTTCAAGGCAAAGCGCATCCGGAAGTCGCTGGACCGCAACCCCGTTCCGAACCCGATCCTGGTACACACCGTCAACCCGATCCTCGTTCCGTCCCCCAACTGACCCATCCCTCCCACAAACCAAGACCCCACAAGGGTTGAGGTTTTCGCAAGGATTACATCTCTTATAGTGACCACTGTCAACCTTAGGAGAATCATGTTCTTCCGAAGCAAGAAGACCCGAGCCAGCGACATCATCGCCACCGACCTCATGAAGATCGGCGGAGTTCCGTACCGCGTCGTCAGCACCGAGCAGAGCCTGCTCAATCTGACTCGGCGGTCCGTGAACCTCGTCACGATCGACGTAGAGAACGACGACACCGATGAAGTCACCACGCTGTACGTCTCCGGCGCTCAGAAGTTCCGAGTCACCAAGAACAAGCACTAGTCAGAGGCCTATATTCCCAACAGGGGGTATAGGTTTTACATCCCTTAAGGTAGGAATCCACCTAGAAGGAGAAACACATGAACATCAACTTCGACACGACCAACCTCAAGCGTCAGATCCAGGAACAGCCCCTGGTCGCTGCAGGCATCGGCGCTGCGCTGCTCTCCGGAGCCGCAAAGCTGCTGAACGCCAACACCGGCCGGAAGAACGCCAAGACCTGGCGCCGCGAGGTCAAGCGTCGCGAGAAGAACACCAAGTAGTTCCTCAAGACGATCCTAGGCCCTGCCCGATATTCACATCGGGTTAGGGTTTTGGCAGGAATTACAGGTCCTATAGTGAGAAAGATGTAAACACCACCAGCACTATTCAGTGAACTGGACCTCAATGGTTTATACATCTTCTCACACCTTTTCGCTCAACTGAAGGAATCACATGGAAGCCATTCTGAGCTTTTTCAGCGACCTCATCCTTTTCACGGCAGGACTGGGGGTGCTGACGCTGTGGGTCGCTATATTCATGGCGATCGCAATTGAAGTACACGACATGATCTTCGGCGATCCTGCCGAGAAGAAGGAGGAGGAAGCCTGATGTTCGGAGGCTTGTTCAGCAAGAAGACCACCAAGGCGGACGTCATCATGGCGATCGCCGGAGCCATTGTCGGCGTTTGGAAAGCGTCCGACACCATCAAGAAGTTCAAGGCCGAGCAAGCCTCGGAGAAGGAGATCGCACAGTGATCAATCTGTCGAGCGTCAAGGGTCTGGTAGCTCTTGGCAAGACATTCGTCATGGCGTACCGTCCCGAGCTCTTGCTCGGCGCGTCCGTGACGGCAACCGTCGGAGCAGCCGTTCTCGGCGCCAAGGGCGGGTACGAAGCGCGAGGCATCGTCGATAAGGCGGAGGCCGAGCAGAAGCGAGAGCTCACCACGAAGGAGAAGGCGAACCTGACCTGGCACTGCTACTGGCCAGCAGCCGCCGCTTCTCTGACCGCGGTCGGAGCCACCACGGGTCTGCACATCGTGCACGTCCAGGAGAAGAAGCAGCTTGCTGCAGCCGCCTTGATGGTCATCGAGGAGGTCAAGGAGGACGCCAAGCGAGAGATCGGCGAGAAGGTTGGTCCTCTGAGCAAGGAGCAGCAGGAGCAGCAGCTCGAGGAGAAGGCGAAGCGCAACAAGGACGGCGTCGCCAAGATCCAGGACAGCGACGGCACGATCGAGGAGCTCTACCTGATTCGCGATGGTAAGACCGGTCGCGATATTTGGAGCAACGAGCAGCGGATCAAGGAGGCCGTCCTCGAGATCAACAACTTCATCGCGAAGCACGGCGACTGCGACCTCAACACGTTCTACAACAACGCCGGCTTCGACGAGACCCTCGAGGGGAACGACTGGGGGTGGTCGGGAGACTGGATCGAGCTCCGTTGGGACACCACGGTTCGGGACGACGGACGTCCCGTGAGACGATTTCAGTTTGTCACCGATCCCAAGAAGGGCTACGACCGCCCGGTTTGAAGATGGCCTGACCATCTTGTGTTGCTTAAATGGGGGAGACCATTGGCAACATGACTGACCATGGAGAGGGCTGGGTTCACCCCCCGGGCCTGGCCCTCTCCGTGCCCTATATTTCAACTCTCGGAAGGAAAAGCAGTGATCAAGAG
>Ga0307468_100000127_pt1 | contig 18063 bp, 16 predicted proteins | sample atmdna_FD_203085 | JGI IMG/M metagenome (GOLD analysis project Ga0307468, IMG submission 203085) | Hardwood forest soil microbial communities from Morgan-Monroe State Forest, Indiana, United States - atmos_gases AM2C_05 | ecosystem: Environmental > Terrestrial > Soil > Temperate forest > Bulk...
GCGACGCGGCGACCAAAACCGTCTGCGCCGGAGTGCAGACGCTGGGACGGCTCGTCGTCGCCGCACCAGCACAGCCGCGACGTCGTGCGATCGTGCCGTAACGATTGCGCCCGGCAGTGACTGCGCACTTGGCCGTTAGCAGGCAGCAAAATCCGCCGGTGATATCGTGCGCCGCGTTCCGATGAGACTCGTTCTTGTTGTGGCGCTGCTCGCCGTTACCGTCGATGCGGCGGCTGCGCCGCGCGTCGAGGTCAAGACGTCGAAGAAGGTCGTTCTTCGGGGAGAGCCGTTCGTCGTCCGCTGGCAGCTCTATGACGCCGAAGGTCTCAAACCGGTCGGCAAGCCGGCGGTCGCATTCCACGGCGCGACCGCATTCGATCTGGAAGCGTCGTTCGCGATGCCCGCCAGGGTCGTGATTCCCGAGCGGGCCGGCCCGCTCGAGATTCCGGCCGTGTCCGTGGCCCTCGAGCGCCTTTCCGACGGCGCGGCGGTGCAGGCTTCCTCGGAACCGCTGACCGTGTTCGTTCTCGAAAGCACCGACTCCCTTCTTCCCGCAACGCGGGTGCAGCTGCGGTGCTCCGCCGCCCGCTCGGCAGAGGCGCTGCTCTACACCGTCGAGATGGAAGCGTTTGGCGACCTCCGCACCGCAACTCCCCGATTTCGCCGGCCGCCGCCGGTCGCGTTCGACGTCGCGGCGACGACGGCCTATTTCAAGGACGATGCGATCGGCGGCACGCGGATGGTCAAGACATTGACTTACACGGCCAAGGCGGCTCCTTCGAAGGCGCTGCCGATTCCACGCCTCGAATTGCCGTTTCGCGACACCGCGAGTGGACTGCCGGCACACGCCGATTGTGACGCCACCGTCTCGATGCCGGCGGCGGAGGAACTGGCCGGCAGCGCTTCCCGTCCGGAGCAACCCGCGTCAACGGAGAAGCCCGGAAGCGGACGCTGGGCTCTGCCCGCTCTGCTCCTCGCTTCGTCGATTGCGCTGTTCGTCATTCCGCGCAAACGGACCGCGGAAGCGGCTCCGCCGCCAACGATTCAGGACTTGCGATCGGGGCTTGTACGCATGACCTGGGAGAGCGGGCTGAAGGCAGAGAACCTCGAAAAGGACTCGACAGCCCTCGGCGAGAGGTACCGGGCATTGCGGCAGGCTCTCGCTCAGGGGGACGCCGCGGCGGTCGATCCGGAAGCGCAGCGACTCTTCGATGCCTTCGAAGCGGAGCTGCGAAAGAAATTGCGATGAGATCTGCTGCGCGCGTCGTGTTGTCGTTGCTCTGCCTGATCGCAGCAGGGACGCGTGCTCACGCCGCGACGGCGAAGGTCACCGTCCATCCGCAGTACCAGCAGATCGCGCTCGAGATCGAGTTCGAGAGCGACGAGCTGTTCGTGGGCGCCGCCGATGCCGAAGTCCCCTACGAGAATCTCTACGCGCCCGATCTTCGACCTCAATTCGATGGGAAGAAGGCCCGTTTCTACTTCACCGTCCTCACACCCGGGAGCGGGAGCATCGGACCGATCCCCTATCGACAAGGAAAGACCCCGCGCCTGCTCCCGAAGATGAGCTTCGTCATGCCGCCGAGACCCGGCGGCACCGACGACCTGTTCGACATGCGTGCCGAGGTACGGAATCGGATTGCCGGGCAGTCGCCGGTCCTCTTCCTCCGGCCGGAACGTACCTCGAGCAAGTTCACCGTGGGGCGGAAGACGCTCGTCCGCGTGCCATGGACTCGCGGCGAGAACATCGAATCCGTGGAGCTCGTCGCGGACTCCGACGCGAACTTCGTCGTCGAGCGCGTCGACGCATTCCTGTCCGTCGCGGCTCGCATTGAAGATCGCGATCTGAGGCTCGAGACCGCCGGCGCCGTGGCGATCACGCCTCGCCACGCGGGCCATTTCCCTCTTCCGGCGATGCGCGTGAAGGTTCGCCACTGGTCTGCCGCGAATGTGCCGCTCCTCGCAAATCCCGCGAAGCCTCCGGCCGGCGCCGCCGTGATCGAGACGATGCTGGACGTTCCGGCGGCGGAAGTCGATGTCTCCGCGGGAACTGAGCTGCCTGCATACAAAGCCGCGTCGCTCCGCTGCACGAGCAGCCCGTTCGTCGCAGGCCAGCCCCGTTGGATCACCGCAACTGTCTACGGTCGCAGCGACATCGGAGAAATGGTGGAGCCCACGCCTCCACGAGCGAAAGGAAGCCGCCCTGCGAACGTGACCGAAATCGATTTCGTGTCCAGCCCTGCCGAGAGCGAGGTCCAACGCACGTGGCTCTACCAATTCGATTCCTCAAAGAGCGCACCGGAGCTCGCGTTCCCCTATGACGATCTGCAGAAGCAACGGCAATCCGAGCTCACCTGCAAGGCGGAGGACCAACCCGCCTCCCCCGCTCGCGTCGTGAACGCCGCCCCGCTCCCACCACCCACATCGTCATCACGAAGCTCGCTGCCGTGGATCGCATCGACGATTGGCAGCGCGCTGCTCTTCCTCGGAGCCATCGTTCGCCGATTCGTCTAGAGCTGCGTTGTTCTCGGGAATTCGGGCGGCTGCAAGCCGCCCCTACTTTCGCGAACGCTCCTGTAGGGGCGGCCTGCGGCCGCCCGAACTCACGTGGGCGGAGGTGGAAACGCGGCGGGCAACATTCATCGCTTCTGATTCGCCAAAAGCGTTTCATACTTTTCGTGCGGCCCGATCCAATACCACAGAATGGCGCCGGGCTCCCGTTGTACACCGACGGCACGATAGTCGCTCCCGACTCGCACAGACATAATGGGCTTCGTCGGGTGTACTTGTTTGAAGTGAAGACTAGGATGCCAAGGGTTATCTCGGAAAAGCAGATAGGCGGCGACGGCTTGCTCACGTACATTCCGAGGTAGACCCGCCAGGAGTTTGCGGAACGCCGAGCTCGTTCGTGACTTCAACGCAGCGTTTCCGGATCGAGCGGCTCGGTTAACCCTGCCTCATCTTCCTGAATCGCCTCGTCGGCCATTTCGGCCAGGAGGGCGGGAGATCTGGCGAACAGTTCGTCCCACCGCCGTTCCGACTCGAGCTCTGCGAGAATCCATGCACCGACCGCGTCCTGCTCCGTTTCCGGTAGCTTGGTCAGTTCGGTCAGCGCCTGCTGGAGTACCTTACCCATGCCAGGATTCTAACCCGACTGCCTCCGTCCAAACGCACCGCTTCCCCTAACGAACCTTGATCCAGAAGAAGGCAATCGCCGCAGTCAATGCAAGCGCCGCCGCCACCCCCTCCGCTATCCGTTCGCGCGATCGCTTCGGATCCGCGGGAACTTCGCTCTTCTCGGCGGATCGCGCGGGTGGCGCGGGTCGCGGATGCATCGGAGGCGGCGTGCAGCGGAGCTGCGCGACGGCGGAATGCTCGGTGTCGTAGTACTCGAAGACCAGGTCCGGCATCTGTGTAGACGCGCGGACGTGCGCGGACATGAGCCAGCGCTGCACGGCGATGCCGCCCTCGAACTGCGGGCCCCAGGTTGTGCGGATCACCGGAACGGGCGGGCGTTTCTCGAAGCGGGGAGCACGCGTATCGACGAACGAGCCATGCCCGCGCACCGTCATCGTGAACGCCGGCCAGTGCGACGCCTCGATGTATGCGCTCTCGCACGCCGCTGTGAACGTGCCGAACGCGATGCCTTTCATCGGCACGTCGATGACCGGAACCGTCACCGCGGCGGCGGTGCGGCGAAATCGCGGGCGCTCGACCGTCGACTCATCGGTGTGACGCGCGCGAAGTGCATCTTCGCCGCCGAACGTCATCGGAGGAATCTCGAGCATTCCCGCGGACCGCGGCTGGACTTCGAGCGTGGCGACGCGAGTCTTCCAGACCGCGGCGCCGTCGAGAGAGGCCACTTCCTTCGCCGAGTCCTCATTCCAGTGCGCGTACGAGATCGACGCGAAGGACGGCGTCTCCGGCATCCGCATGAACACTCGCTCGGCGCGACCCCACAGCCAGTACTCGACGCGGACGATCTCTCCCGGGTAGTGCCGGTCGCCTTTCACCTCGGGAACGATCACCGCGTCGGTGAGTCCGGCACGCCGGAGGTCTGCGATGGCCTGCCCGGCGGACGGGGCATCGGCCGGCGACGCCAGCACGGAAAATCGCTTCTCCTCGGATCGCCGCTCGGCGTGCTTGCGGTCGGTGTAGGCGAGCGGAGGAATTACGACCTCGCCTGCAACGCGCGCGTACCCGACGAGGCAGAAGTCGTTCGGACCATCCTCCCCCGTCCAGCAATGGTCCGCGCGAAGCAGATCGAAGTTGTCCACGTGGACGTCCTGCGGAAAATACCAGGGATCGTCCAGCGTGAGCACGATGGTGATCTCTTCGCCAGCGTAGTAGGGTCCCGGCCAGTGGAATTTCATCCCGGTCGCATGCGCGCCGGAAGCGGCGATCGCGACGATCCACGCGACGACGAGACGCCTCACGGCTTCTTCTCTCCGTCAGGCAAGGCGAGAAGCACACCGTCGCCATGAACGATGTCGTCGCTTTGGGACGCCGCCTCGTCCTCGACGCCGTTCGCGCCGAGGCTGATGAGCCGGTACGACCGGCAGGGGGTTTCCTTGCAGCTGGCGCGATAGAGGAACGGCCGGTTCCAGGCGTCGAGGACGGCAATCTTCGCGGCGTAGTGCGGCACGAGCGCTCGTCGAAGCTCGGCGATGGTGGTCGCGCGCGGATACTCGTAATGGTCCCGCGCATACTCCTCCAGCGCCTTCCCCGTCGCATCCATGCTGTTCACCGTGACTTGTGCCGGCGCTACGGCGAGGACGCTCCCCGGCGAGATCGCGCCGACGGTGCCCGCGACGCTGAGCGCAACGGCTGCGAGGACGCAGGGCACCGTCACGCGCCAGAACAGCAGGTGCTCGCCCATAGCTCGCGCGAGAGCCGGGCGCTCCGGCGACGCGATCACGCGTTCGACGGCGCCTCGGTAGCGATGAATCAGGAGAGCGGCCGCCAGATAGAGCACGCCGTCGAGAATCAGCAGCAGCGAGAAATGCAGCATGAGGCCCGCCACGACGAGCAGGACGCCGGCAAAGATCGCGAACGCCCGGAGGATCCAAAGCCATCCGGTGGTGTTCCGAAGCTCATGCAGAATCGACGCCTCGAAGATGCTGGTGACCGGCTGTCCGCTCATCCCACTCCCAGCAGGAAGGCGAGCACCAACGCACCGGCGCAGGCGACCAGGATTCCGACCATGAACCGCAGCAACCGGTTCTGCTGCACGAGCGCCTGCGACAGCGCGGGCTGCCACGCCCCTCGCCACGCCACGCCGGCCGAACGGGCATAGCGCTGCAGCAGCAGCGCGGGGGTGGCACACGCAAACGCGACCGCGGCATCCATCAGCGCCGTCACGCGCATCGCACCGTCCGCACCGTCGCGCAGCGACAAAGCAAGAAAAACGACGGCGCCGACGGCGAATCCGCCGGCCGCGATCCACAAGAGCATCGAGAGCGCGAATGCCCAAGGCCGGCTTCGCCTGATCCGGGCAACGATCACGGATTCAACGCCGCCTGACGGAGATGCTTCGGAACGAATCAAGTCGCGGCATTGTAGTGGGCGGTGCGCGGTAGGCGGTGGGCAGATCGGAACGTTGTGATCCGGGATCGGATCGATGGGATCCGGGATCCGAACGTTGGGATCCTTCTCGTGGAAATGGACCGCCTGAGAGGCGGTCCTACGTAGGGCCGCCTCTCCAGGCGGCCCGCTCTCGGGATCGTCGTGAAAACGCCGCTCTACTTCGCCGCGGCACTTGCCCGTGGCGGAGCATTTTTCACGTACTTGTCGAACCAGGTCACCGTCTCGTAGAGCGTGTGCTCGACCGACTGGCGCGCTGCGTAGCCGTGAGACTCCAGCGGAAGCATGACCAGACGCGCCGTGCCACCCACTCCCCGCAGCGCATCGAACAGCTTTTCCGACTGCAGCGGGACGGTGCCGGGATTGGCGTCGCGCTCCCCGTGGATCATGAGCAGCGGCTCGTCAATCTGATTCACGTGCAGGAGCGGCGACAGTTTCAGATACGTATCGGTCGCCTTGTACAGCGTGCGCCGCTCGTTCTGGAAACCGAACGGGCGCAACGTGTGGTTGTACGCGCCGCTGCGCGCCACGCCGGCGCGAAAGAGATCCGACCACGCCAGCAGATTCGCCGTCATCAGCGCACCGTGACTGTGTCCCGCGACGCCGACGCGATCGCGATCCGTCACACCCAGCTCGACCGCCTTGTCGATGGCCGCTTTCGCGTTGGCGACGATCTGCTCGACGAACGTGTCGTACGCCGTCTCGGCGGGGCCGACTACCGGCATCGCCGTCTCATCGAGAACCGCGTAGCCCAGGAGCGCCAGGAAGATCGGAGACGCACCGTAGATCTGCGTGAATTCCTGCGGAGAGGCGGTGATCTGTCCCGCCGCGCTCGGGTCGGTGTAATCGAGCGGATATGCCCACAGGATCGTCGGGAGGCGCGTCCCTTCCTTGTAGCCCGGCGGCAGATACAACGTGAACGAGAGCTTCACGCCGTCGGGCCGCTCGTACGTGACCAGACGCTTCGCAATCCCGCGGAGTTGCGGCGTGGGATCGGCGATGCGCGTGAGCTGCCGCGAAGTCGAACGATAGGCAGCCTCCCCCGCTGCCTTGCCCGCCTCACGACCGCCGACCGTCCGCAGATAGATGTTCGGCGGATCGGTTCGCGACTCCCGCCGCGTGAGGAACGTCTTCGATGCCGGATCGAATGCGCCGAGGAGCGACTCGAGCGCGTCGGGGGCCGAGCGGAACCAGCGTTCGCTCTTCAGCGTTTTCAGATCCAGCCGGTCGACGAAGGGACGATTGCCGGACGGAGAGGCGCCTCGCCCCGACAGGAAGATCCCGCCGTCGTGCTCGCGGACGGCAAACGCTCCGTTGGGGAGCACCCGGTAGATGGGATTTCCCGGATCGCCGTAGCGATCGTCCGAGCTCCGGCTCCAGACGAGCCGCGGCGCGGCGGATCGATGGTCCGGGTCGACCAGAAAGGCCTTGTACCAGTGCTTGTCGTTGTCGAAATCGCCGGCGAGAGCGAGTCCTCCCCGCTCGATCCAGTCCAGACCGGTGACGCGGTTCTCGGTCTGGAGGAGCTCGACCGGCTCCGCGCCGATCGTCTTCATCAACACGCGATCGTGATGCGGAACCTTCTTGTACGTGTCGCCGTCGTCGAGTGCTTCGACCCAAGTCAGCGTTGCCGCCGCGGTCGGCCGCCAGGCGTGCTCACGCGGTCCGGTGCGCACACCGTGGATCGGCACCTGTTCGGCCAGCGGCAAGCTGGCCAGCTTCTCGACGACATTGCCTTTCAGATCCCAGACCTCGACATCGGTGGGAAAGCGGTCATACGGCCGGGTGAACGAGTAAGGCCGGCGGACGCGCTCCACGAGCACGTACTCTCCGCCGGGCGCCGGTTGCACTTTGGCCAGGACATCCGCCGGCCCGACATTCGTGACCGTTCCGGTCAGCGCGTCGACGAGCGCCAGTTGGGTCGTCGCATAGTGCTCGAAGAGATCGGCGTCATACGGCGTCTTGAGAAGATCGCGCGCCTCGTACGTGCTGCTCGCCGCCGTCACCGCTCCGCTTTGCTCGATGTGCGGTCCGATCGGCGCAGCCACTTCCTGCGGCGGCGCCGCGCGATGCGAAGGAACGGTCTTGACGAGCAGCGTCTTCTGGTCAGGCATCCATGACCACGTGTTTCCGAGGACCGGATTGAGGCTGACGCCGTCGATGCGTTTCACCGTCGCCGTGGCGACGTCGAGAATCCAGAGCTCCACGCTCGTCTCAGTGATGTTGGTGAAGGCGAACAAAGAGCCGGACGCATTCCAACGCGGCCCGCTGACGCGCGCGCCCGCAGGAAGCGCAACCGCAACCTCGGCACCGTCAGGAAGCCTCTTCAGCGAATACGCCACCAAGTAGAACGACCCGTGCACGCCGTTGTTGCGCGGATTGATGCGGACGCCGGCCAGCCGCAACAGCGGCTCGGCGAGGTCGGAGATCGGCGGATAGCGCAACGGCGTCCCGAGGAGCAGCGCGTTCCCGGCGGGACTGACGAACGCGATCGGCAGCGCCGGAGCATCGAGCACATCGACGATCTCCTTCGGCGGACGTTCATAACTCGACTGCGCCACGAGGGGACAGGCGGCAACGACCAGGAGCAACGCGAACGCAGTGAGTCGGAGCTTCATGGGCACTCCTTGGGAAGAACTGAAGAGCATCTTACGGCAGGGCAGGGGTGCGGAGTGGGCTCCATTGGAGATCGTCGGTCGTCGCAGAACGGTCGTCGCGAGACGATCTGCGTGGCACTACGCGGTCACGACAACGCACAAGGAAGAGGAAATGGCTGGCGGGCGGCGTGGAAGTTTCCCCGCCGCCCGCAGACCGCGCTACGTCGAGGTGAAGAGCTGCAGGAAGGGATCGAATGTGTAGTTCTTGCCGTCCATCGCCAGCGTCATCCTGTACTGGTATTGCGCGCCGGCTTTGGTGCCACCCGGCACACTGAACTGCGCGATGTACTGGGTGTTGTTCGTGAGGGGAACCGGCTGGGGGTTGATGTTTGCCGGTACGGCCTGACCGGAGAAGGGCGACGGGGGATTGGCCGAGTAGGGAGCAAACGCGAGGTTGGTTCCGGGATCGACGGCGGCGAGCGACCACTGGAGCTTGTCGCCGTTGTTCGCGTACGTGATCAGCTCGTTGCCCGCTTCCACCGTGCCGAGATACTTCCCGGTATCGATCATCCAGACGTTGCTCGCCAGGTTTCCGGAAGACGTGGCACCTTCCACATCGACGACGACGAGGATATTGATTGTGGCCATGGAATCTCCTTCTTTCATTCAGAGACTGCGTTGATCGTCGAGCGATGGCCATCGCCTGCCTTGTTGCATGAAGGAAGACGCGCGAATTCCGTTTTGTGAAATTGGAGAGCGTCAGCACGGATCGATGCGGTCGACGGTCTCGGTCGACGGATCGCTTCCGAGCCGCGAGACCTCCACCGCGACTTCGCCGATGACGATCCGGCAGTCGTCGAAGAGGCGGGCCGGCGCGCTGATGCGCGTCGCGCGGACGAACGTGCCGTTCTTGCTGCCGAGGTCCGTGAGGAACAAGTCGTCGCGGGAGACGGCCAGCCGCGCGTGCTCGCGCGAGACCGACGGTGCGTCGATCGTCACCGCGCAGCCGGCGGAGCGGCCGATGAGATGGATCCCGGCCGGCAGCCGCGCGACTCCCGCGGACCATCGCAACACCACCAGCGGCGCCGGAACGGCCGCCTCCTCGGTGTGTACCGTCCCATGGAACGCGTACCCGTAGCCATACGCCGTCCGGATCGCACCGGCGCTCCCTCCCCGCTCTTCCAGCGCCGTCCGGATCTCGAGCACGAGCGTCTTCAGATTCGCTTCCTCGACGATGGCGCCGTCCCAGACGTGCGCCAATAGTTCGCGCTTGCTCACCGCCTTCGGCTGCTGGCGCAACAGGTACTCCAGCAGCCGGAACGCGCGCGGGGTGAGGCGGACCGGCTCTTCACTGCGCGTCAGCAGCCGCCGATCGGAATCGAGGCAGAAGCGGTCGAAGAGAAAACGGGCCATCGCAGATACAACCGGATCCCTACCGGTCTCTTACGACTTTGCGCCCGATCCGCTCCACATTCAAGGCATGCAAGCACCACAGACAACAAGGAGCGAGTCATGAACAAAGCGATCTGGTTCCTGAACACCACAACTGTCCCGAACCTCGAGTACTGCATCGAAATCGCCACCGGTCGTATGAGCGGCCCCGTTGCCCCATCCGACCCCAACTCCATGTCCATCTCCGACGGGCTTACCGTGCCCTATCCCCCGGATGCCCGGTCGGACGGCTGGTTGACCCCTTCCGGCTTCAACTCCAGAGCGTTGTGGCTGGCCGATCTCTCCTACGACAACCAACTCGTCTGGGCGTCACCAAGCTCCTCGAGCGCCGAGTCGCTTGCGGCCTTGCGGACGTCGGTGGACGCCGCCGGCGGCGGTGACCTCCCTGCCGGCAACGTCGAATGGAGGAACTACACGGACTACCCGGTCCAGTGGCTGTACCTGAACGACAACTTCCTTGAAGTCAGCGGCAAACTGGATCCGAGATCGAGCACCCGCCAGAGCCTGCCAGCGGGCGTGACGTACTACGGCTGGATCGTCTCGAACTTTACGGGACGAATGCTGCGGACGATGGGCTCCGTGCCAGGCCTGGCCTGCCAACTGACTCTCGACAATCAGCGGATCCAAGCCTCACAGCAGTAATCCAACCGAAGCGCACCGGCACGCCCGCTTCCGGGCGTGCCGCCGTTCATGGAGATCCGTATGAAAAAGGCAGCGTTGTGTTCGCGCGTACGCGAGTGCCGAGGTAGGGATTCCCAGCCTCCCCGCCTCTCCTTGGTGAGAGGGGACGCCTGCAAGCGCCGCAACATCCTGATGATCGGAAGCGTCATCGGCGGACATATCCGGATTCTCGAGGCTCTCGGGCAGGGAGGAATGGGCGAAGTCTACGTCGCCCTCGACGAGCGCCTCGGCCGCCGCGTGGCGGTCAAGACGATCCGGGCGGACCGCCATCGCAGCGATGACGCGCGCGCGCGCTTCCTCTTCGAGGCACGCGCGCTCTCCGCGCTCGATCATCCCGACATCTGCCGGATTTACGAGTACATCGAGTCGCCGGAAGGAGACTTCCTCGTCCTCGAGCTCATCGAGGGAACGACGCTCGGCCGCGCCCTCGCCGGCGGCTTGAGCCGGTCGAACAAACTGCGCGTTGCCGCAGGGATCCTGTCGGCGCTGATCGCCGCGCACCGGAAAGGGATCGTGCACCGCGACCTCAAACCGGACAACGTCATGATCACGCGGGAAGGCGGCGTGAAGGTGCTCGACTTCGGCATCGCGCAGCTCGAGGTGCGGGACGAAGGCGAACGTGCCGCGGCGGTCGGGGGAGAGTGGATCGAGGAAACGGCGACTCTGATTTTTCCGATCGACGATGCGCGCACGGCTGCGCTGCCGGGACGGATCATCGCCGGGACGCCGTTGTACATGAGTCCCGAGCAGGCCGCGGGCGGCGACGTGACACCCGCGAGCGACATGTACTCGTTCGGTCTGCTGCTGCAGACGCTCCTCACCGAAGAGCCGCCGCGCGATGCTGCGCTCAGCCAGCCGGAGCTTCTGCGGCAGGCGGCGCGGGGGGAGAGACGTCCCCTGACGGGACAGCGGCGCGACGTCACCGCGCTCGTCACGACACTCGTCAACCGCGCTCCGGCGGATCGCCCGGCGGCCGCGGAAGCCCTCACGTCCGTTCAGCGGATTCTCGACGCGCCGAAACGGCGGGTCCGTCTCGCGGCGGCCGCGCTCGCGATCGTGCTCGTCCTCGCGGGGGCAACGAAGTACGCGCTCGACGTCACCGCGGCGCGCGACGAAGCCCGGCGCGGACGCCGCCAGGCGGAGCAGCTGGTCGGCTTCATGGTCGGCGATCTCAGGGAGAAGCTCGAGGCGGTCGGGCGCCTCGACGTGCTGGACGGAGCCGCGTCGCGCGCGCTCGCCTACTTCACCTCGTTGAGACCCGACGAGCTGACGGGAGAGGATCTCGATCATAACGCCCGCGCGCTGGCGCAGCTCGGCCAGGTGCGCGAGCGCGAGGGAAAACTTCCGGAGGCCATCGCGCTGTTCCGGCAGTCGGTGCGGTTCGCCGACGTCGCGGTCGGCCGCGATGCGTCACGCGACGACTGGCAGCTGACGTTGTCCAACGCCCGCTTCCGCCTCGGAGACGCGTTCCGCAGAGAGGGGAACCTCCCCGAGACGCTCCGGAACTTCGAGGCCTACTTCCGGATCTCGCAGCAGCTGGCGCAACGTCATCCGGGCGATACGCGTTACCAGGCGGAACTGAGCTATGGTCATGGCAACCTCGGCGCCGCCCACGAGGCCGCCGGCAACATTCCGCGCGCGCTCGCCGAATACCAGATCGCGTGCGACCTCGATCGCGTGCGCCTGCGCCAGGCGCCCGCGAATGAGCAATGGCAGGGCGACCTCGCGAATTCGCTCAACCGCCTCGGCGTCATCCTGAAGAGCCGCGGAGACTTCTCCGGTGCCCGGCGCGCATTCGACGAGGACCTGCAATTCCGCCGGCGGCTGGCGCAGGCCTCGCCGGACGACGCGCGGCGGCAGCAGCGGTTGGCCGTCAGTCTCGCGTACGCCGGAGGGCTGCAGCAGGCGACGGGAGATTCCGGGCAGGCGCTCGTCTCCTACCGCGAAGAGGCCGAGCTGACGGCGACACTCGCGCGGCGCGATCCGGCGAGTGCCGACGCGAAACGGAATCATGCCGTGGCGCAGTTGCGCGTAGCCAGTCTCGCGGCTCCCGCCGAAGCGTTGCCGTTGGCCGAGGCGGCAACCCGCGAGCTTCGCGAGCTCGCTCGCGCCGACGCACGCGCAGTCTGGCGCCGCGATCTCGTCGGAGCACTGGTGCGGCTCGCCGGCATTCGCTCGCGGCTCGACGACCGGACGGCAGCGGGAAATGCATCGGCCGAGGCACTTGCGGCGAGCGAGGCTCTGGTCCGGGAGCGGCCACAGGATGCGGTGTGCATCCGGCTTCTCTGCGAAGCGCTGCTGATCGCGGCCGGCCTCGACGAACGGGACGGCCGGCTCTCTCTGGCGAATCTACGCCGGACGCGAGTCGCGGACCTTGCCAGCACGGCGGCACACGATCCATCCGCCGCCGCCGCACGCGTCCGTGCGCTGTTCGCCCTCGGACGCCGCACGGAGGCCTCGCCGATCGCCCGGAAGCTGCTCGCCGATGGCTATGCCGAATCGGAGTTCGTCGCGCTTGTCGCCGCAGCCCGGCCGGCGGACTCTCCTCCTCCGCGCCCGGCCCCATAGCCGTACCCCGGTTCCCGGTCCATCCGGCGCCCGTGTGGGCGCTCGGTCTCATCAACCATCGTCAATCGAAGAAGGAGTCATCATGAGCACCCCATCCGTCTCCCAAACTCTCACGGAACCGATTGAAGTCTTCGTCACGATCAGCGGAACCGAGGCACAGGTCCCGGACGTCGTCCACATCCCGTGGGGCTATACAGGCGTCGTCCGCTGGACGATCAGCGGCGATGACGCAATCTTCACCGATACGGGCGTTCGCTTTCGCGATGAAAACGCACCGTACGTTCCGCTGCTCATCGATTTGCATCACTGCGAGATCCAGGTCAGCAATACCCAGCTTCTCTTCACCGGGCACTCCTACGAATACGACCTCGTTTTCGCGGACCTGACGAAGCTCAGGAACGCCGTCGACCCGACGGTGGAGAACGATTCGCCGCCGCCGATTCCGCCGATGGAATCGCTGGAGGGACGATCATGAACGAAGACGCACACGATCTCGCGCTGGTCAGCGCTCTCCGGGACGGTGAGAACGAGGCCTTCTGGACGCTGTGGATGAAATACTCGCGGCGGCTCTTCTCCGTCTGCTTTCGGGAAATGAACCGGAACCGCGAGGATGCTGAGGACGCCCTCCAGGAGACGATGCTGCGCGCGCAGGAACGGCTGCCGCGTTTCGCTTCGCGCATCACTTCTCCGGCGGCATGGCTGGTGCGCATGACCTCGAATGTCTGCAAGGACATTCATCGCACGCGCGCCCGCGACTCGAGAATCGGCGAGCGCGCCGGGATCCTCTGGCCGGACCCGATCCAGTTGCCCGACGTCGATCGCGCCGAACCGGTCCGCCACGAATGCGATCCCGCCGCGCTGATCGCGCGCCTTCCCGTTCGCCTGCGCGAGGTCTTCGTCCTCCGCGTCGTTCAACAGTCGTCTTACGGCGAGATCGCGGCCCGGCTCGGCGTCACCTGCGCCACGGCCCGAAAGCGCGTGCAGCAGTCGCGCGCGGCTCTTCGGACCTGGCGCGACGCCGACGCCGCATAGGACGGGTAGACGAACCGACGCTGCAGGGGCGGCTTGCGGCCGCCCCTTCAAGATTCGGTCTTCGGGATCGGGAGTGATGAGCGGAGATGGACGTGGCGTCCCCGACGGGATTCGAACCCGTGTTGGCGCCGTGAAAGGGCGCTGTCCTAGGCCTCTAGACGACGGGGACTTGCGGGCGGGTCAACGAACAAAGGCGGTCACGATACGGACCGCGCCGAGTCGTGTCAACCCACGGGATTCGCGCTAACGCGAGGAACATGCAAGATATTCGCGACATGACCAACGACAGCCGTCAGGCCATCCGCGACGCCCGCCTTGCTTTCACCGACGCAATCGCCCGCCGCGATCATGATGCGATCGCCGCGTTCCTCCTTCCGACCTACCACGTCGTGACTGCGCGCAACATGCAGAGCGATGGAAAGGACGCGTCGATGCGAAGGTGGGCGGCGCTGTTCGAGCGCGATGCGACCGCGACGCACGATCGCACTCCTGATGAGATTCACGTCAACGAAGACTGGGGCATGGCTGCGGAGCATGGTCGCTGGACCGGGACGCTCATGGCGAACGATGGTCCGATCGAGCTCGAAGGGGTGTATGCGGCGAAGTGGCAGCTCACTGCGGATGGATGGTTGCTGCAGGCGGAGATTTTCACGCCGATCACGGTGAAACGTCCCAACGCAGCGGGATAAAAAACTCTGAGCGACGCGAGGATTCTGTGGAGTGCGGCGGCCATGCCGCCGCTTTGGGTAGCGTGGTCACGTTGGGAGGTTGCGGCGTCGCACGGTCACTCCTTGCAACCGCGCAACCTCGCAGCACGCAACACGTGACCCAAAGCGGCGGCATGGGCCGCCGCACTCCACATGCTCCTTGGGTTGCGGCCCGCGCTGTGCCACTTCACTCAGCGCTCGAAGGGCTCGGTGCCTGAACCGGAGCAGCGGCGCAGGAATCGTTCGTACCATGGCACCCATCCCTGCCCGCGCGTTTTTGCCTCGCGCAGCAGCGGCAGCGCGGCGGCGCAGCCGCCGGATTCGTAGCGCAATCGCGCGCGCATGACTTGCGACGCGGTCGTTTTCTCGATTTGTTCGGCTCGATCGAGCAGCGGCCCCGCTTCGCGCGCGCGTTTCGCGCGAATCAGAAAGTACGCGCGCACGACGTCGATGCGTGCGTTCGCTTCGGGATCATTCAACGTCGCAGCGAGCGCAGTCGCGCGTTCGAGCAGCGTCGAAGCGCGCGACAGCTCCGCGCGCTGCACGTTTGCGTCGGCGAGATTCACCGACGTCAGCACTTCGAGTCTCGCGTTGCCCAACTTCGCGGCGAGCGCGCGCGCTTCGTCGGTCACGTGCAGCGCTTCGTCTTCCGCGCCGCGCGCGTACAACACCGCGCCGAGGTTCGTCAGCGCGTAGACCTCGTCGTCTTTTTTCTCGAGCTCGCGAGTGAGCGCAACGTGCCGTCGAGCAAGTTTCTCCGCCTCGGCGAGATCGCCGCGCCGTTGCGCGAGCAGGACGAGATTGCCGAGCGACGTCGACGCGAGCGTGCGATCGAACGTCGCCTCGCCGATCTCCAGCACTTTCGCGTACGACTTGCGCGCATCGTCGGCATCGCCGCGTTGCGCTGCGAGGATGCCGAGGTTGTTGTAGACGAGCGCCTGATCGCGCGGACTTCGCATGCGCGTGAACACGGCGAGCGCGCGAAGGTAGTACTCGCGCGCTTCGTCGGAATGATGCATCCGCCATGCGGCGGCGCCGAGGATGTTTTGCGCGCGGCCTTCCGATCGCGTGTCGCCTGCGGCGCGCGCGATCGCGAGCGCTTCCTGGGCATGCGCCTGCGCATCGGCGTATTGCCCGCGCTCGATGCCCCACACCGCGCGCATCACGGTCGCGAAGGCGAGCAGTTTCTGATCGGATTTTTTTTGCGCGACCTCGATCGACTGCGCGAGCAATGCATCCGCGTCCGCAACCTCGGAGAGGGAATTGCGACAGAGCGCGAGCTGCGCCTTCGCCCATGCAAACTCCGGATCGCGATCGAGGCAGACGGTGAAGTAATGCGACGCGAGCTTCGGTCCGTTCGTCGACAGCTCCTGCAATCCGATCGCGTAGCTGACGTTCGCGTAGTCGTCGGATGAATAGTTCGCGCGCAGATCGACGTGACGCGCAGCGGGATCGAGTCGCTTCGTGACCGCGGACGCGATCGCGTTCGCCGCATCGGTGAGCACAGGCGACCGCACGACCGACGGCTCGTCGGCCGCATCGCGTCCGTGCGCGGCGTAATGAACGGTGTACGCGTCGCCGTCGCGCTCGACGGTGCCGTCGATCAGCGCGTCGGCGCCGAGGGCGTTGAGCAGGCGTACGCGTTGCGTCGGTGCGAGCTCGGCACTGCGCTCGAGCGAGAGATTGCGCATCGCGCGCATCACGTCGTCGGGCGGCACGACGTTCGCCGAGGTCAGGACGCCGAGGCCGCGGGCGACGAAATCCATCATCCCGAACTCGACCCACGATTGCGACGGTTGCCCGGTCGCGTTGCGGAACGGCAGCACCGCGACGCGGTGCACGCGCGACGGCGTCAGCACCGTTGGTCTGCGCGTGAAGTGAATCGCGAGGACCGCGATGGCGATGATCGCGATGAACACGAGCGCGCTGGCGAAGTAGCGACGCATGCGCTCGGGACGCGTGCGCATTTGTTCGAGCGCATGCACGACATCATCCGCACTCGGACGCGCGCCCGGATCGGCGGCGACGAAGCGGCGAATCAACGCGCGCATCGGCGCATCGATCTCGCGACTCACTTGCAGATCGGCGCGGCGCACGCGGTACAGCAGCACGCCGTCTTCGGTCGATTCGCCGTACGGACTCGCTCCGCCGGTGAGCATTTCGTGCAGCAGGACGCCGAAGGAGTACATGTCGCTCGCCTCGGTCAGCGGCAGTCCGCGCGCCTGTTCCGGCGACATGTAATGCAGCGTGCCGATCAGCGTGCCGGCCGCGGTGATGTTGCTGCTGTCCGGCAACGTGGTTTCGGTGTCCAACACGAGCGCATCATTCGGCGGCGCGTGCTCCCACAGCTCGCCGTCGGAACTGAGGCGCGCGAGTCCGAAGTCGAGCACTTTCACTTCGCCCGATGCGGTGATCATCACGTTGTCGGGCTTGAGATCGCGATGGATGATGCCGCGCGCGTGCGCGGCAGCGAGCGCGCGAGCGATCTGCAACGCGATTGCGATCGCGTCACGCGCGCCGAGCTCCTGATTCACGGCCTCGCGCAGCGTGCGGCCTTCGATCAGCTCGAGCACGAGGTAGCTCGCCTCGTCCTCATCGATGACGTCGTAGATGCGGCAGATGTTCGGGTGATCGAGCCGTGAGAGCATCTTCGCTTCGCGAAGAAACCGCGTGCGGAGTCCGGAGCTGACGACACGATCGGAGGTGATGACCTTCAGCGCGACGGGCCGCTCGAGCGTCTCGTCGTAGCCGCGGTAGACCTCACCCATGCCGCCGGTGCCGAGGTGCGCGTCCACGCGGATGCGGCCGATGTGGCGCCCGGCGGAAATCATCATTAGATTATGACCAATCCAACCAGCGAAGACGCGCGTACGTCACGACATACAAAGTAAGGAGAAGAGTCGATGAAGGTCCGAATGACATTCGTTCTGTTTCTCGTTGTGTTCGCAGGCGTCGCAATGGCGCAGAACAATCCGCTGAAAGGGCTCGATCCGTTCATCGGAAAGTTCCAGTGCAAGGGCATTGCGTTCGCGAGTCCCATGGGTCCCGAGCACGCGACCGCGGCGACGGTCAACACGCAGTGGATCCTCGGCGGACAGTGGGCGGCGTTCACGTACGCCGAAAAGAAGACCACCGTGAATCCGAAGCCGTTCACGACGACGGGATTTTTCGGATGGGACGCGGAGAAGAAGAAGTACGTGAGCGGCGGCGTGGACAACATGGCCGGCTACGGCACGTCGGAGTCGGATGGCTGGACGGGCGACACGCTCGTCTTCGTCGGTCCGTTTCACACGCCGGGCGGGACGATGAATTTCCGCGACACGTTCACGAAGAAGAACGGCAAGGTCGACAGCCACCTCGGCGAGATCGAGATGAACGGCACGTGGACGAAGGTGAGTCAGGAAACGTGCAAGTAAGAACGTAGGACCGGCTCTCCAGCCGGT
>Ga0307468_100000128_pt1 | contig 18052 bp, 13 predicted proteins | sample atmdna_FD_203085 | JGI IMG/M metagenome (GOLD analysis project Ga0307468, IMG submission 203085) | Hardwood forest soil microbial communities from Morgan-Monroe State Forest, Indiana, United States - atmos_gases AM2C_05 | ecosystem: Environmental > Terrestrial > Soil > Temperate forest > Bulk...
GGGCTTGCCAGAGAGGATCATGCCGATCTTGCCCTGCTCGATGACCGAATAGGCGCGGATGCCCAGCCCGGTGTCCATCAGCAGGTCTTTGACGTCCTTGAGCCGGACCGTCCTGCCGTTGAGCTTGTACTGGCTCTCGCCGCCGCGGAAGACGCGCCGGCCGAGGGTGATGGTGCCGTCCTCCGAGCCGTGGATCGGCGTGTCGGTCTTGAGCGTCAGCACGCATTCGGCCATGCCCAACGGCTTGCGGCCGTCCGAGCCGTTGAAGATGACGTCCTCCATGGTGCCGCCGCGCAGGGACTTGGCGCTCTGCTCGCCGAGCACCCAGGTCATCGCCTCCGACAGGTTGCTCTTGCCGCACCCGTTGGGGCCGACGATGGCGGTGATGCCTCCCGAGAAGTAGACATCCACGGGATCTACGAAGGATTTGAAGCCGGAGATCTCGAGCTTTTGAACTTTCAGCATGTAGGGGTCCCCGTCGAGCTGCCGGCAGGATAACAAAGCAGCGGCGAAACCACAAATGGCGGGGGAGAGCTTTTTTTACACCACAAGATGTGGTAGCGCGGCGCAGCGCCGGGAGCGTTTTCGCGGAAGCCTTTTGGATGGAAGAGATCCGGGAGATTTGCCTGTCCGGCCCCGCCCGGGCATGAATGCCCGGGCTACGGAACGGCGCCGGCCTGAAGGCCGGCTTCAAGCCCCATTCATGGGGCGCCGCTTGGTAGCCCGGCGATTTATCGCCGGGCGGGGCCGGAGGCTCGCCGATAATATGCCGCCTCGTGGTTACCTTCGTCCTCGCCCCGCTCCTGTCGGTCCTAGCCCTGGCCGCTACAGCCTACGTCGCCGGCCGGTCGCTCACCCGCCGGCTGGCGACCGAGAGCGCGGCGGAGCGATTTGCGGTCTCGCTGACCCTCGGGCTGGCCGTCCTGGCTCATCTCGGGCTGCTGCTGGGGATGCTCAGTCTGCTGCGTCGAGGGCCGCTGATCATCCTGATGATCGGCATCCACGTCGCCGGGGCGCGGTGCTGGCTGGAGGCAGCGAGGGACGTCCGGGCGGTCTGGCGGCTGCTCGTGAGAAGGATGGCGTGGGCCCTGATCGCTGTCGTGCCGATCGCGGTGCTGGCGTTCTACCCGCCGACCGGCTTCGATGCGCTGATGTACCACCTTCCATTTGTCCGGGCCTTCGTCCGCACGGGCGGGTTGCCCTTCCTGGCGGATCTCCGCTTCCCGGTCTTCCCCCAGCTCAACGAGGTGCTCTTCGCGGAGACGGTCCTGCTCGGGGGAGGCGAGCTGGCACCGCACCTGATCGAGCTCCTGATGACGCTGGTTACCGCCGTGTTCCTGGTCGTGTGGGGAACGAGGACCTTCTCCAGGGAGGCGGCCTGGACCGGGGTGGCGGTATGGGCAGGGAACCCGATCGTGGTCTTCCTCGCGGGAGCCGCCTATATCGAGGCAGGGCTGGCGCTGTTCGTCACCGCGGCGCTCTACGCGTCCTGGCGTGGGCGGGAGGGCGGCCGGGGCTGGAGGATTCTCGCGGCGGTGCTCGCGGGGACGGGGGCGGGGGTGAAGTACCTCGGGCTCTTCTTCGTGGCCGTGGTCTGCCTGACGGCAGGGCGCGGCGCACCCCGTGGTCAGAGGCTCCGCGCGATTCTCTTGTCCTCTGTGGTGGCTGTCGTGGTCATGGCGCCAACCTACGGGCGGATCGTGGCCTTGACAGGGAACCCGGTCTTCCCATTCCTGTCGCGGGTCTTCGGCGCGAGCTCCTGGGATCCCACCTGGATCTACGGCCAATCCGTGGGGGAGCGGCTCGTCGCTCTCGTCCGCCTTCCCTGGGACATCGTCTTCGCGCGCGAGCGGGTCGGAAATCAGCCGCCCTTCTCACCGGTCTATCTGCTGACCCTGCCGCTGCTCGTCCGGGGAGCTGTCCGCGACTCCCGGGTCCGCCGTCTCCTGGTACCCGCCGCGGCCTACATCCTGGTCTCGGTGGCCCTGCCAGCCGACAGCCGGTACCTGACGGCGGTCCTGCCGGTGGTGAGCCTGGCGCTGGGCTGGGTGCTGGTCGACCTTCTTCAGAAGATGGCGCGGAGCTGGCGTCCCATCACGGCGGGGCTGGCTGTCGTCCTCTTCCTTCCCGGCTGGCTTTACGCGGGATATCGCATCGGGCGCCTGGGTCCGGTGCCGGTCACCGCTGCCGGACGCGAGCGGTATCTCGCCGCGAAGCTTCCGGTCTATCCGGCCCTGCAGTACCTCAACCGTCGTTTCGGGAACAGCTACACGGTGTATGCCTTCCATGCCGAGAACATGAGGTATCTGGCGGACGGTACCTTCCTGGGGGAGTGGGTCGGCCCCGCGAGCTTCCTGAAGCTGGCGCCGCTCGTGGGAGACCCGGAAAGCCTCCACCGCGAGCTGCGGGTGCTCGGGGCGGACCATCTCCTGATCGTGAAGGGGCGCGGAGTGGAGCTGCCCGACACGGCCGAGACCCGCCGGCTGTTCCGGCGGGTCTGGGAGGACGGGACGGCGGAGGTCTATGAGCTTACGGCATCTCCACCCGCCCCTCGACCCGGGCGCTGATCTTGCGGCCGGCGCGGGTCTCGGCGCGGATGAAGTCGGCCATGGCCTCGCGCATTACGACGCCGGTCTCGCGGGCCTCGGGACGGTTCGCCAGGATCGTCAGGCCGTCGCCCCCCTGGGCCATGAAGTTGTTGACCGCCACCTTGTATTTGCGGGCCTCTTCGAGCGGCGTGCGCAACGTCACCCGGGAGCCGACCGGCTGGTTCGGATCGACGGCATAGCGGAGGCCCGAGGCGTGGAGGAAGCCGACCTTGTCGGCCGCCTGCTCCAGGAGCTGCTTCACCTCGGCGCCGGTCATCTCCAACACTACGATGGTGTTGTCGAACGGCATGACCCTGTAGACCTCACGGTATTGGATCGGTCCGGCGTCGATCGGGGAGCGGACGCCTCCAGGGTTCTGGAAGGCGAGGTCGGCGCTGGCCGTGCTCCGCATCAGGTCGGAGAGGAAGTTGCCCATCGGGCACTCGCGGCGCTCGGCTTCCAGCGGCACCTCGGCTTCGCCCAGCACCTCGGCCAGGCGCGGCTCGACGGCCTTGGCATGGCCCGCGATTAGCGCCTCTGCTTCGGGGTCGGCGGTGAGCTCGTCGTTGTAGACCGGGAGGATCTCGGCGCGGCCTTCGAGGACCCGGCGGCTCTTGCGATCGACCCGCAGGTGGATCTTGCCGAGAAAGCGGGCGTTCGAGCCCGCCTCGACGATCGGCACGCCGCCGACGTCGCCGGCCACGGCCTGGTGGGTATGGCCGCCGACGATCGCCGCTTCTCCCTGGACCGCCTCGGCCAGCTCGACGATCTCGCCGGTGACCGGTTCGCCCTCCTTCTGCTCGCCGCCGATGTGGGTGACGATCACCGCCAGGTCGGCGCGGGAAGGGACCAGCTCGCGGATCAGCCGGTTCGCCACCTCGGCAGGGTCGAGGAAGCGGTAGGGCTCGACGTTCTGCGGCAGGGTGACGTTCGGGGTGTCCGGCGTGATCAGGCCGATGACGGCGATCCGTAGCCCTTTTTTCGTAAAGACCTGGTAGGGCTTCGCCCAGGGCGGCGCGCGGCCGGTGCTCTTTTCCACGATGTTGGCGGCGAGCAGCGGGAACTTCGCCTGCTCGATGCGGTCGACCAGGACCGGCACGCCCCAGTCGAACTCGTGATTGCCGATGGCGGCCGCGTCGTACCTCGCGAAGTTGTAGAAGTCGATCGTGGCCCGCCCCTGCGTGAGGTTGGAGAGCGCCGTACCCTGGACGATGTCGCCGCCGTCGAGGAGCAGGGTGCCGTCGGGGTCGGCCTGCCGCTCGCGCTCGATCAACGTAGCGAGAAAGGCGGCGCCGCCGACCGGACGGTCGCGGTACTTGGCCCCGGTCGGCTCCAGGTTGCCATGGAAGTCGTTGGTCGACAGCAGCGTCAGGTCGACCTGGGGTTGCGAACCGTATTGCGGCCCGCAGGCCGCCACCAGGACGGCGAGCAGCAGCGCGGATGGGAGCTTCTGGAGTCGCGGGCGGATCATCGTTTCCTCCGGGATGTCCCCTGGATTCTAGCGGCTGGAGATGGCGGGGGAGGAGGCTCCCCCAGGAGCATCCCCAGATAGAACCCGGCCCAGAGCAGCAGCGGCAGGGCCAGCTTGAAGGGGAGGTCGAGCAGGTGCTTGGCGAGGCCGTACAGGTTGCGGGCGGCCGGACCGTAGTGGGCGAGGCTCCAGTCGCCGAGCTGGGTGGCGTAGACCGATTTCACCCAGACGGCGAAGAGCAGCAGGTCGAAGAAGACGGTCGCGAGACAGGCCAGTCCGAAGTTCTCCAGGCGCTTCCGCCAGGGGAGGCCGGGCACGGCGAGGAACAGGGAGCCGAGCAGCACGAAGTGGAAGTGCAGGTCGGTGACCCGGAGCTGGCGGACCAGGCTGCGCTTGGGCGGGAAGTCGCGCCGCACGATGTAGGCCTCGTGCCGGCTGCTCGGATGCCGCGCGAGGTCGGTGACGTCCGGGCTCTCGAAGAGGTGGAGGAGGTTCTCGGTCGCCCCCAGCAGGAACCGGTTGTAGGCGGGGGTGAGCAGCGTCCAGACGAGCCAGACAGGTGCAAGCCAGAGCAGGGCGTTCCGCAGGAAGCGCAGGGACCAGCCGCGGTCGGCCGGATTGTCTGGAGGGGACGCGGCCATCAGCTCGCCGGCTCGGGCGGGGCGGCGAAACGGCGGGCCCAGACGATCCAGAGGAGCACGCTGAAGAGGATGACGACCGTCTGCCAGACCACCGTGTGGGAGGCGTCGAAGAAGCGCGGGAAATAGGCGCCGGTGAGGAACAGCGCCACCACCCGGATCAGGTTGACGAGCTGGATGGCGACGATCCCCAGGACCAATCCGATCAGCCGCGAGCTCCAGCGAGCGGGGAAGGCCAGGACCGCGGAGAGGAAGATCAGCATGGCCTCGACGCCGTTGCAGCCGTTCCGGATGTTCACCGCGAACCGCGGGCCGCGGAGGATCGTGCCGTGCATCCGCACGTCCTGGCCCAGCAGGTTGAGCACGGCGCCGCTCGTCTTGGCCACCAGACCGGTGAACGGCTCGATGACGTGGTCGTTGACCCAGCCATAGGAGATCAGCGCGAAGCTGCCGCCGAGCAGCAGGACGAACAGGACCAGGAAGGTGATTTCGCGGCGGCGCATGGGAGCCTCAGCGTAGCAGACGGCGTTTCGTTGACAAGCCCCGGCGCGCTTCCATACGATGCCGCGGACCCGCAGGCCAGCGGAGGTTCCCCCTTGGCAAAGACCCTGACGCCGAAGACGACGATCCTCGACGCCAAGCAGATGGCGCGCATCATTCGTCGCATGGCGGGGGAGATCGTCGAGCGCAGCGACTCCTCGGACCTGGTGCTGGTCGGCATCCGCACCCGCGGCGTGCCGCTCGCCGAGCTGCTGGCCCAGGAGATCGAGCGCATGGAGGGGCACCCCGTGCCGCGGGGGATGCTCGACATCACCCTCTACCGCGACGACCTGTCGACCATCGCCCACCAGCCGCAGGTCAAGGAGAGCCACCTGCCGGTCCCGATCGACGACTGTCTGGTGGTGCTCTGCGACGACGTCCTCTACACCGGCCGCACCGTCCGCGCCGCGCTCGACCACCTGGTGGACTACGGCCGGCCGCGCGCCGTGCGGCTCGCCGTGCTGATCGACCGCGGCCACCGCGAGCTGCCGATCCAGGCCGACGTGGTCGGCAAGACCGTACCCACGTCGCGCGACGAGGTGGTCGAGGTCTCCTTCCAGGCCACCGACGGTGCCGACCAGGTCCGCATCATGGAGCGCTCGACCCGCTGATGGCCCGCGACACCGTACGCTGGAGCCGCAAGGACCTTTTAGGGATCGCCGAGCTATCGCCGGCCGAGATCGAGCTGATCCTCGACACCGCCGAGACCTTCCGCGAGGTCGGCGAGCGGCCGATCAAAAAAGTGCCGACGCTGCGCGGCAAGACCGTGCTCAACCTCTTCTTCGAGGCCTCGACCCGCACCCGGTCGAGCTTCGAGATCGCCGAGAAGCGCCTGTCGGCGGACAACCTCAACTTCTCGGCGTCCGGCTCGGCCCTGGAGAAGGGAGAGAGCTTGGTCGACACCGCTCTCAACCTCCAGGCCATGGCGCCGGACCTGATCGTCATCCGCCACCGCTACCCGGGCGCGCCGCACATGCTGGCCAGGCGGCTCAAGGCCGGCGTCATCAACGCCGGCGATGGCGCGCACGAGCACCCGACCCAGGCGCTGCTCGACGCCTACACGATCCGCCGCCACAAGGGGAGACTCGCGGGCCTCAAGGTGGCGATCGTCGGCGACATCGAGCACAGCCGGGTGGTGCGCTCCAACATCCACCTGCTGACCAAGATGGGCGCCCAGGTGACGGTCGCCGGTCCGCGCACGATGATGCCGGTCGAGATCGAGAAGATGGGGGTCACGGCCGCCTACACCCTGGAGGAGGGGATCCGCGACGCCGACGTGGTCATGATGCTGCGCGTTCAGCTCGAACGGCAGGCGCGGATGGCCTTCCCTTCGATCAAGGAGTACTTCCGGCTCTTCGGCCTCAACGCCGAGCGGCTCAAGGCTGCCAAGGAGGACGTCATCCTGATGCACCCCGGCCCGATGAACCGTGGCGTCGAGATCGCCAGCGAGGTCGCCGACGGACCTTATTCGGTGATCCTGGAGCAGGTGACCCACGGCGTGTCGGTGCGCATGGCGGTCCTCTACCTGCTCTCGGGCGTCCACGAGGAGGGCGGCTGATGGCCCGTCTTCTGATCCGCGGCGGCCGGGTGGTCGACCCGAGCCAGGACCTGGACGGCCCGGCCGACCTGCTGATCGAGGACGGCGCGGTCGCGAAGGTCGGCGGCAAGATCAAGCCGCCCAAGGACGCCGAGGTCTTCGACGCCAAGGATCTGATCGTCGCCCCTGGGTTGATCGACATGCACGTCCATCTGCGCGAGCCCGGGCAGGAGTACAAGGAGACGGTGCGCACCGGCGCCATGGCCGCCGCGGCCGGCGGCTTCACCGCCGTGGCCTGCATGGCCAACACCGAGCCGGCCAACGACAGCCGGTCGATCACCGAGCACATCCTGGCCGAGGCGCGCCGCCACCCCCATGCGCGCGTCCACCCGATCGGCGCGGTGAGCAAGGGGCTCAAGGGCGAGGAGATGGCGGAGATCGGCGACATGGTGTCGGCCGGGGCGGTCGCCGTGTCGGACGACGGCAAGCCGGTGATGAATGCCGAGCTGATGCGCCGCGCCCTCCTCTACGCCCAGCACTACGACATCCCGGTGATCCAGCACGCCGAGGACCTGAACCTCTCGGGCTCCGGCGTCATGCATGAGGGGGAGTGGTCGACCCGTCTGGGGCTCGCCGGCATCCCCGGCTCGGCCGAGGACGTGATGGTGGCGCGCGACATCCTGCTCACCGAGGACACCGGCGGCAAATACCACGTCGCACACCTGTCCACGGCGCGCTGCCTGGAGCTGGTGCGGCGCGCCAAGGCCCAGGGCCTGCGCGTCACCTGCGAGGTCACGCCGCACCACCTGGTCCTGACCGACGAGGAGGTGGCGAAGAGCGGCTTTTCGACCGGCTGCAAGATGAAGCCGCCGCTGCGCTCCGAGCGCGACCGCGAGGCGCTGCTGCAAGGGCTCGCCGACGGCTCGGTCGACGTCATCGCGAGCGATCACGCGCCGCACCATCCGGACGAGAAGGACGTCGAGTTCAGCGCCGCGCCGTTCGGCATCCTGGGGCTGGAGACCACGCTCGGGCTCTGTCTCGACCGTCTGGTCCTGCCCGGGATCATCAGCCTGTCGCGTCTGATCGAGCTGCTCTCGACCGGCCCGGCGCGCGTCCTCAACCTGCCGGCTGGCAGCTTGAAGCCCGGGATGCCCGCCGACGTCACCGTCTTCCGCCTGGACGAGCCGGTGACGGTGCAGGCGAGCGAGTTCCGCAGCAAGTCCCGCAATACCCCGTTCGACGGCTGGACGCTTCGCGGCCGGCCGGTCGCCACGTTCCTCGCCGGGCGGCGCATCGAGCTGCCGTAGTACCATCCCCCTCTACGAGGAGGGTTGATGAAGAAAGCTGTACTCCTTTGGGCCGCCCTTCTGGGCTGGGCCGCCGTGGGCCTGACCCAGGGCTACGACCTCCAGCCCACGCTCGACTCCCTGGTCCAGGCGGAGGTCGCCTTCTCGCGCTGGTCGGTGGAGAAGGGCATGCGCGAAGCGTTCCTGGCCTTTCTGGCCGACGACGGCATCCTCTTCCGTCCCGGCCCTGTCGCCGGCAAGGAGTGGTGGCAGGCGATCAAGACGCCGCCGTCGCCGGTGTTCCTGATCTGGCGGCCGGTCCAGGCCCAGGTCGCCCGCTCCGGCGAGCTGGGATGGACGACCGGTCCATGGGAGCTGCGCAAGAACGGCACCGGCGAGGTGAGCTCCCATGGTCAGTTCATTTCGGTCTGGAAGAGACGGGCCGACGGTCCCTGGAGGGTGGTGATCGACGCCGGGATCTCCCACCCCTACCCGGCCGCGTCGGTGCCCCGGGTCGACGGCCCGGCGGCCGCGTTCCAGGTGAAAACCTACGCCGGCGACGGCGCTCCCAACCTGGCCTCCCTGATGGAGTCCGACCGCGAGCTCTCGCGGGCCTCCCTGGCCCAGGGGACGGCCGCTGCCTACACGGAGCGGCTGGCCGAGGAGCCGCGGTTCTATCGCGACGGGTCGCAGCCCTCGTTGGGACGCGACGCGGTACGCGCCGCCCTCGCCGCGAGCTCCGAACGCTGGAGCTGGCAGCCGCTCGGCGGCGATGTGTCGAAAGCCGGCGACCTTGGATATACCTATGGAACGTTCCAGGTGGAGAAGGGGAGCGAGCCCGGCTACTACCTGCGGATCTGGTCTCGCCAAGGGGGGGCCTGGCGCATTGCTGTCGACGTCGCCACGGTGATGCCGACGCCCGCCCCGGCGTCTCAGCCGGCGGGCGGTGTCTAGCCGCGTCCTCGTCGGTGTCCTTCTGGCGCTGTGCGCCTCCTCGTGTAGCGGGGAGACGCCGGCGGCCTCGGAATCCAGCCCGCGAGTCCTCACCCCCCGGCCCCCTCTTCCATCTCCCACCCCGGCCCCCGCCGGGAGAGGGGGAGAAATTCAGGAAAAGCGGGTCGTCCTCCAAGTGCCTCCCGGTCCGGTGGATCCGCGGCTGCAACGGCTCGCGGCCGAACTCGACCGGGCTATGGGGGAGATGGCGGCTCGGGTGCCTGTTGACCTGGAGCAGCCGCTCCGCATCGTCGTCGAGCCGGACCATGTAGCGCAGGCTCTCCATACCGGGACGGTGGGGGAGGCGGTGCCGGGGAAGGACGCCGATCTCCACTTGGTCTGGCACCCGGACGACCTCCACGCCTACCGGTACGCCGTGGCCCGCGTCCTGATCGCCAGGGCGGGTCTCGAGCTGGCGCCCTGGGTGGAGCGGGGAGCTGCCCTCTGGCTGTCGCGGGACTGGTACGGCAAGCCCTACCGCGACTGGCTGCCGCTGTTGGCTGCCGCTCGTGCCCTGCCGGAGCCCGAGCAACTCCTGCTTCCCCTAGGAGAAGAGGAGCAGGGGGATGCTTCAACTTTGCTCTGGACCCCGGCCGCGGCGGCTTGGGTCGAGAGGCTCCCGGGGCAGACGGTGCGCGAGAAGGTCCGGCAACCGCACTCCCGGGAAAAGGTGGCCGAGACACTGGCGGAGCTGGCGACGCTCGCGCCGCCGGCCAAGCCGAGTCCTGCCCGGCCGCGTCCTCCCTTCCTCGAAGGGGTCTCGCTTGCCATGCAGAACAGCGTCGAGGCGGGGTACCACGCTCCGGTCCTGGACCGTCAGCTCGACGTCCTGGCGAGGATAGGAGCTGGCGCCGTGTCGCTGATGCCGTTCGCCTTCCAGCGCGACGTCAACCGGCCGGAGCTGTTCTTCCAGCACCGTCACCCGCGAGGCGAGACCGACATCGGAATGATCTATGCCACGCGGCGGGCGCGAGCCCGGGGCTTTCACGTCCTCTACAAGCCGCACATCTGGGTACGCTCCTCCTGGGTGGGGGAGATCGAGATGAAGAGCGAGCGGGACTGGGCGCTCTGGTGGCAGGGCTACCGCCGGTACATCCTCCACCATGCGATGCTGGCGCGGTGGGCGGGAGCCGACCTGTTCTGCGTCGGCGTCGAGCTGTCGAAGGCCACGGGGCGCGAGCGGGAGTGGCGCGACCTGATCGCGGCCGTGCGGCTCTTCTTTCCCGGCCCTGTGACCTACGCCGCCAACTGGTACGGCGACCTGGAGCGCGTGGCGTTCTGGGACGCTCTGGACCTGATCGGGGTCGACGCCTACTTCCCGTTGTCCTCCTCCCCGGAAGCCAAGCGGGCGGACCTCGCGGCGGGAGCCCGTGCGGTCGCCGCGCGGCTGGAGGCAGCCTCCCGGCGGTATGACAGGCCGGTCCTGCTCGCCGAGGTCGGTTTCGCCGCGCGCCGCGCCGCCTGGGCGGAGCCCCACACCGAAGGGGGCGACTACTCCGAGGAGGACCAGGCGCTGGCCTATGAGGTGCTCTTCAAAGCGCTCGGCCGGCGGCCCTGGCTGGCGGGTACGTTCGTCTGGAAGGCGTTCAGCGGCGTCGACTGCGACGGCGACCACCGCGCCGACTTCTGTTTCCTCGGCCGTAAGGCCGAAACGGCGGTCCGAGCCTACTATTCACAGTAGATCGGGACTTGCGGTTGGGCTAGGATCATGCCGTGAGCCCCCTCCAGTCCGGCGAAGGGTCCGGCCTTCCCTCGCGGGTGGGCAACTACAGGATCCAGGAGTGCCTCGGCGCCGGAGGCATGGGGATGGTCTACCGGGCCTGGGACGAGGCGCTGCGCCGTCCTCTTGCCATCAAGCGGCTGCCGCCGGGCGGATCGGACATTGCCCGCCGGCGCTTCCGCCGGGAGGCGCGGGCCGCGGCCCGCCTCAACCATCCCGCCATCGTCCACATCTACGAGATCATCGAGTCGAGCGAGGGCGATTGGATCGTCATGGAGCTGGTGGAGGGGGAGACCCTCTCCGACCTGCTCGATGCGGGGGATTTCGGGCTGCTCCAGACCCTCCGTCTGGGGGAGGAGATCGCCGAGGGGCTCGCCGAAGCGCACTCCCAAGGGGTCATCCACCGCGATCTCAAGGCGAACAACGTGATGGTCTCGAAGACCGGTCGCGCCAAGATCCTCGATTTCGGCGTGGCCAAGCTACCTGCCGAGCAGGAGGACATGGACCTTTCGCAGACGGGGGTGGCCATCGGCACCTGTTACGCCATGTCGCCCGAGCAGGCCATGGGACTGCCGGTGGACGCCCGCTCGGACCTTTTCTCCCTGGGCTCGCTCCTCTACGAGATGCTCACAGGGACCTCCCCCTTCCGCGGCGAAGGCTTGAAAGAGACCCTGTCGCGGATCTGCAGCTACTACCCGGCTCCGGCCCGGCGCCTCCGGCGGGACGTCCCGGAGGAAGTTTCCGACCTGATCGACCAGCTGCTCGCCAAAGACCCCCGCCACCGGCCCGCCGGCGCCGCCGAGGTGGCCGAAGCCTTGAAGGCCAGTGCCGAGCGGGCGTCCTCGGGAGCGGCTCCGTCCAGGCTCTCCGTCCCCTCGGGCGATTCCGTCTCCCTGGGAAAACCGATCGGGTCGACGCACGTGGAGCGGCCGGTCCGAGGCCGGCCCCGGCACGCCACGGCCGCCTCGTCTTCGTCGGCCTCATCATCGAGGAGCCGCCGCGCCATCCGCGAGCGGCGACAGGTCACCCTGGTGCTCTGCGAGCTGACCGGCGTCGCGGCCGCTGGCGGGCTCGCTGTCGCCAGGCCGCTCGACCTGGAGGTCGTCCACGAGGTGCTGCCGGAGGTGCGGGCGGCGGCGGCCAAGACCGCGGAGCGCTTCGGCGGCATGGTCGGTGATTCCATGGGCCACCGTCTGGTGCTCTACCTCGGCTATCCGCAGGCATACGAGGACGCTGCGGAGCGCGCCGTGCGCGCAGCCCTGGAGCTCGCGGCCCGCGTCGAGAATCTGTCCTCGAGCTCAGGGACCGGCGCCGAGGTCCGGCTGTCGCTCCGCGCCGCGGTCCACACCGGTACGGCCATCGTGCTACCGGAATCCGGACAGCCCACGCTCGGGATCATGCTGGATGTCGCGGGCGGGATCCTGGCCCGGACCGCGCCCGGCGAGGTGCTCGCGAGCACCGCCACGCAGCGCCTGCTCAAGGAGGCCTTCGCGACCGACGAGCTCTCTCCCGTCGAGATCCCGGGCACGGGCGAGACGACGGCGGTCTACCGGATCGTACAGGCGGGCACGGTCGAGGAGAGGCGCGCGACGGCTCCGCTCATCGGCCGCGAGCGGGAGATGGAGCTGCTGCTGGGTCTGTGGCGGGAGGCGGCGGAGGGCACCGGCAAGGTAGTCCTGATCGGCGGCGAGGCCGGAATGGGCAAGTCCCACCTGGTGCGCGCCTTCCGGGAGAGAGTGAAATCCGAAGCGCAATGGCTGTTCTGCTACGGCTCCCCCTATGCGAGCAGCTCCCCGCTCCAGCCCGTCGTCGACCTGCTCCGGCGGATGCTCGACGCCCGGAATGAGGATTCGCCGCTCGACCGCCTGGAAGCGATGCTGCGCCCGTATGGCCTGCCGCTCGCGGAGAGCGTACCGTTCTTCGCCTTGCTCCTCGGGCTGCCGCTGGACGATCGTCACCCGGCGCCCGCGTTGCCGCCCAACCGGCTGCGGGAGCGGACCCTCGAAAGCATTGCGGAGCTGGCGCTCGCCAAGGCGGAACGGCAGCCCATGATCTGGGCCTTCGAGGACCTCCATTGGCTGGACCCCTCGACCTTGAACCTTCTCGACCTGCTCCTCGACCAGGCCGTAGCCGCGCCGCTGCTGCTGGTGCTCACCGTCCGGCAGGACACGATGGCGGCCGTCTGGGGGCCGCGGGCGCATCTGACGCACCTCAGTCTGACCCCGATGAGCGAGCAGGAGGCGGCGAAGCTGATCGACCGGGTGGCGGGACGGCCGCTTTCCGCAGCGGTCCGGCGCCAGATCGTCGCGCGGACGGACGGCGTCCCCCTGTTCGTCGAGGAGCTGACCCGGACCGTGCTCGAAGCCGGCCCGGAGGGATCGACCGGGGAGATCCCGACGACGTTGCGCGATTCGCTCGCGGCGCGGCTCGACCACCTGGACACCGCCAAAGAGATCGCCCAGCTCGCCGCGGTGCTCGGACGCTCGTTCACCTTCGAGCTGCTGGCGGCCGTCTCCTCTCTCGACGAAGCCACATTGCAGGGGGAGCTGAAGCGGCTGGTGCAGGCCGACCTCCTCCAGCGCCGCGGGTTCGGATCGCGCACGCACTACCTGTTCAAGCACGCCCTGATCCGGGACGCGGCCTACGACTCGCTCCTGCGCAAGGAGAGGCAGGAAGTCCACCGGCGTATAGCCGAGGCCCTGGAGAGCCGGTTCCCGGAGATGGCGGAGTCGCAGCCCGAGATCGTCGCCCAGCATTACGCCGAGGCCGGCACACCCGGGCCGGCGATCGCCTGGTACCAGCGGGCCGGGCAGAAAGCTCTCGCTCGCTTCGCCAATCTGGAGGCGATCCAGCAGCTCGAGAAGGGCCTCGCGCTGCTCGACGCCCTACCGCCCGGACCGCAGCGCGACCGATGCGAGCTCGGTCTGCTCACCCTGCTCGGCGCCGCGCTCCTCGTCACCCGCGGTTTCGGAGCCCCGGAAGTGAAGAGCACCTACACGCGCGCCTATGAGCTGACGCTGCAGCTCCAGGACGCCTCCGAGCCGCAAGTGCTCTGGGGGCTGTTCACCTACCAAAGTGTGCAGGGGAACTGCCTCCTGGCGTTGTCTCTCGGCGAGCAGATCCTGCGCGCCGCGGAGCGGGACTGCGACCCTCTGTATCTCGTCGCGGGCCACGGCGCCGTGGGGGTGAGCCTCTTCTGCCAAGGCGAGACCGAGGCCGCCCGCATGCACTTCGAGTATGCGCTGACCGCCGAGCCTCTCACCACTGCCGCCTACCTCCCGCTGGGCCACCGCATGGACCTTGTGATGATCGAGATCGGCGCCTTCGCGCTCTGGCTCCTCGGTCATCCCGACCAGGCCCTGGAACGCTGCCGGGAAATGGTCCTCCAGGCCCGCGACTCCTCCCATCCCTACTCCCTGTCCGCGGCCCTGCTCCTCACTTCCTACGTCCACTTCTTCTGCCATGATCCGGAGACCGTCCGCCGGCAAGCCGAGGAGATGCTCGCGATCACCGAAGAGCACGGCCTCTACATGACCCGCGAGGGCAACATGCTTCTGGGCTGGGCGCAGGCCGCGGCGGGGTCCACGGAAGGCATCGTGCTGCTGCGCGAGCAGCTCGCGCTCAGCCGCGCGCTCGGCTTCCGCGTCTGGGAGACCCTGTTCGGCTGCATGCTGGTCCAGGCCTGCCTCGACCACGGCCTTCTCGCGGAAGCCGAGACCGCGCTCGACGGGGCTTTCGCGGCACCGCAGGAACGGTTTCTGGACGCCGAGCTCCACCGCCTGCGCGGCGAAGCGGCGTTGGGCCGTGGAGATCTCGCGACGGCCGCGCGGGAGATCGAAACCGCGATCGAGCAGGCGCGCGCCCGGTCCCAGAGGTCGCTGGAGCTGCGCGCCGCCATGAGTCTCGCCCGCTTGCGGCAGAGGCAAGGGCTGGACGGCGGCGCTCGCGCCCTGCTCGCCGATCTCTACGCAGGGTTCGCCGAAGGCTTCGGGACCGCCGACCTGGAAGCGGCCGCGGCCCTGCTCTCCGACCTCGCCCGCCACAGCACGTAGATGTACAGGGTGCGCGAGCAGGCACAAAAGGGCCCAATGCGCGGTAGCTCCGGCATAATAGGCCCGCCATGCACGACGAGTTGCTCCAGACCGCCCTCGCCGCCGCCCGTGCCGGCTCCGAGGTCGTGAAGCGTTATTTCCGGACCGCGGACCTGGACGTCCGGCGCAAGGGCCAGAACGATTTCGTCACCCAGGCGGACAAGGAGAGCGAGGCCGCCATCCTGGCCGAGATCCGTCGCGCCTTCCCCGATCACCGCATCCTCGCCGAGGAGGGCGGCGGCGCCGGGGCCGGCCACGGCAGCGAGTACCAGTGGCTGATCGATCCGCTCGACGGCACGACCAACTTCCTGCAGGGGCTGCCGGTCTATTGCGTCTCGGTCGCCTGCCGCAAAGGGGACGAGTTGCTGGCCGGCGTGATCCAGGACCCGGAAGGGGGCAACCTCTTCAGCGCCTCCGCGGGGGGCGGCGCCCGGTGGAACGACCGGCCGATGCGGGTCTCCCCGCGCGACGGTCTCGAAGGATCGTTCCTCGCCACCGGCTATCCGTTCCGCGCGCTCTCCACGCTCGACGTCTACCTCGACATCTTCCGCGACGTCTTCCGGCAGTCCAAGGCGATCCGCCGGTGCGGCTCGGCCGCGCTCGACCTCGCCTACACCGCCGCCGGCGTCTACGACGGCTTCTTCGAGTTCCGCCTGTCTCCCTGGGACATCGGTGCCGGCATCCTGCTGGTCCAGGAGGCCGGTGGAAGGGTGACCGACCTCGACGGCGGCGGCCGTTCCTTTGAGAGCGGCAACGTGCTCGCCGGAGGAGCCGCCGTGCACAGCGGACTGCTCGAAGTGACGAAGCGCCATGCCAGCGAGGCGCTGATCGACCGGCTCAACCCCGTTCACCTCACCGTCCCCATAGCGGCTCCCGAGGAAGCCCAGCTCCCGCGGTGAAGGGCCCCGGATGAGATTCGGCCGTATCGGGCGCTCCGGCCCGGCACCCGCGGCCACGGCACCTCCGGACGGCTGGACTCTGGAGGTCCAGATCCACCCGAGCGACATCCGCAAGCGGGTGCGTTACCTGTTCCTCTCCCGTCTCCAGATGACCCTCTGGTCTCTCCTGGCGCTGCTGTACCTCACCGGTCTGGCGTTGGGCCTCGGCGTCGCGCCGAGCGTCCTGCGGCGCCTCTGGGGAGACGACGAGTACCCGTCGCTGATCGCGGAGCGCTCCCGCCAAGGGGAGCGCCTCCAGGCCCTGGTGCAGCGGCTCGACGAGGTGGAAGAGGAGGCCGGCGAGCTATATCTGCACACCAGCAAGATCGCTCTCGCCTATGGCGTGGTCCCGGCGGGCCTTACCCCCGGCGGGGCCCCTGGGGCGGCAGGCGGTCCACCGGCCGAAGCAGACTCCATCTATGCCGCCGCCTTGTCGCGGGGAGACCTCCTGCAGAGCCGCATCGAGCGGCAGCTGAGCGCGGTGGACGGCTCGCTCGAGAAGGTGCGGGAGCTCGAACGCTCCCGCCCTGAGAAGGCGCGGACCACCCCCGCAGCCTGCCCGTTGCGCGGCGACTTCGTCCTGGTGAGCCCGTTCGGCCGCCGCCGCAATCCGCTCACCCGGGAATTCGAGCTCCACGCCGGCCTCGACCTGGCGGCGCCCCTGGGCAGCCCCATCTACGCTACCGCCGACGGCGTGGTGACGTTCGCCGGCCGTTACCCGAGCTCCCGGAGCCCCCACTGGTGGCGCCTGGGCAACCTGGTCGCGGTACAGAACGGGGAGGAGTTCATCACCCTCTACGGCCACTGCCAGGAGATCGAGGTCGAGCCGGGGCAGCGGGTACGGCGGGGAGACCGGCTGGGCACGGTCGGCAGGGCCGAGCTGGTCAACACGACCCATCTTCACTATGAGATCCGCCGGCGCACCGCCGAGGGCGAGCTGCGGCCGGTCGGTCCGCTGATGTACATCCTGGACCGTCGCTGGCCCAACGAGGAGCGGCTGCTGCGTGCCGACACCCCGGCGGGTGGGTTCGAGCCGGTGCCCGAAGGGATCGCGCGATGAGCAGGCTCTCCAATCCCAGCGCGCCCACCATGATCATCCCGCGCGGAGTGCGGATCGAAACCGACGCCGACGGCCAGCTCTCGATCCAGGCGCCCGGCAACCTGGTGATCCAGAACTCGGGCAAGTACGGGACCCTGGAGTCGCTCGGCGGCTCGATCCGCGTCGACCGCGGCGTCGAGGTCGAGGCGGTCACCGTCCGCTGCGCCGAGACCTGCTACGTCCAGGGCTTCCTGACTGCCTGGAAGGTCGTCGCCCGTTCGCTCCACCTGGAAGAGAGTGCCCGGGTCCACGTCGTGCTCCAGGAGACGCAGCGGCTGGAGATCGGCCGCGACGCGCGGCTGGTCGGCAACTTCTCCTCGGAGAAGGAACTGGTCGGTCTGTTCTCGCGGTTCGCCCAGCAGCTGCGCACGCTGCCGTTCCGCTTGGACAGGAAGCACGCGCCGGCCGAGCTGTCCGGCAGCCGGCTGGACGAAACGATCGATATCCAGCCGGAAGAGGTGGCGGAGACCCCGTCAGAGCCGTCCCTGGCCGACCTGCCCGAGCCGCTGCTCTTCGCCCTGATCCTCCTCGAACAGGAGGCCGAGCGCCGCCTCCACCCGCCGGTGGCCCAGCGCGCCTTGGAGGAGCTGATCAAGCTGCTCAAGCAGCAGGACCTCGAAACCCTGGGGCTGACCTGGCGCACCCTCTTCGGCCGCATCGCCGAGCCGCGCGAGGACGCGCAGCGGGCGCGAGGCCTGGTCACCGAGCACTACGCGGCGAACCCGCCGCATTGAATCTTCAGGCCGGCCCGCTCAGGTCCGCCGTGGGCAGGAACCGGGGCGGCCGGCGCGCCTTGGTGGCCTGCTCGAAAGCGTAGGCCAGCCGGATCAGCTTGGGCTCGCTCCAGGCCGCGCCGATGAAGGAGAGGCCGACCGGCAGCCCGAAGGTGTACCCGGCGGGCACGGTGACGCTCGGGTAGCCGGAGACCGCCGCCGGACTGGAGCTGCCGCCGGAGTACGCGTCGCCGTTGACCAGGTCGATCAACCACGGCGGCCCGCCGGTCGGCGCGATGATGGCGTCCAGCTTGTGCTTGGCGAGCGTCGCGTCGATGCCCTGCTTGCCGGCCAGCCGGCGGTCCTTCTCCAGGGCCTTCTTGTAGGCCGCGTCGGTGAGCGGCCCCTTCGCCTGGGCCAGCAGGAAGATCTCCTGGC
>Ga0307468_100000129_pt1 | contig 18007 bp, 18 predicted proteins | sample atmdna_FD_203085 | JGI IMG/M metagenome (GOLD analysis project Ga0307468, IMG submission 203085) | Hardwood forest soil microbial communities from Morgan-Monroe State Forest, Indiana, United States - atmos_gases AM2C_05 | ecosystem: Environmental > Terrestrial > Soil > Temperate forest > Bulk...
AGCGGCTAGATGAGATGTGTCCAAAACCAATGGTTAGTCTGGATTGGGCAAGGGCTGCTTGAATGTACCCACTTTCACTTCGCGCACCCTTCCCTGACACGATCATTGACAGATCATCCCAATCTGCTACACTGATTTTGAACAATGTTAAACAGCGTTGAACACCATTAAGCAAGGAGCCGTCCTTGAGAAATAAGCAAGAAATTATGGTAAGCACCATTCCGATCACGACCGCCAGGCACAACCTTGGGCAAATCGTGAAACGGGTCATCCGCGACAAAGAGTATTTCATCCTTGAAAAAGATGGTATCCCTGTCCTTGGGGTAATGAGTGCGGATGAACTCGAAGACTATTTGGAACTCCAAGACCCCAAGGTGCAGCGCTCGATTGCCAAGAGCACAGAAGAATTTCGTGCGGGTAAAAGCCGGCCCGCAAGGGAGTTCTTAGCCGAATTGCAGGGAACGAAGCCCAAGAAAAGTAAGCCGCGCCCGAAGGTATGACCGCAGCTTTTACCGTTCAAACGTCCCCCCATTTTGAACGGTTGTTCAAGAAGCTCTACAAACAGCACCCAGAACTTCCAAAGCTGTTGCTTGAAGCAATAGCGATCCTTGAAAGCGACCCGTACAACCACACGGGGCAGTATGCAATTATCAAGCTCACCGGCCCACAAACCGAGGGTCAGTGGCGGATCAGGCTTGGCCGCTATCGCTTTCGCTATGATATTGCCGGTCAGATCGTTGAACTAAAATATGTGGGCCTGCGCCGCGAAGATACCTACCGATAAACTCCCACTCTATATCCTACTAATTAAACCCCAGACCCATATGACTATCACAAAATGCGACATCTGCAAAAAAGACATTACTGATGAGAAACCCACTGTGTTTGTCAGCGACGGGCATCGCCTGAATGGTTCAGTCTTATGCGCCGTCTGCGGCGAGCCGATATTGGCCTTTATGAAAAAGCATCACTTGCTGAAAAACAGCTAATCTACAGCAAGAGACTGAGAGTAGGGCTACTCCCCTACTCTCTTTTTTGCTTTGAAAAAAAAGAAGCATACGGTATAAACAGTATAAACCGTATGAACAGTATTATTGTTTGGAGGGCTGACAATGCCTGCACGAATCATTGCAGTGGTAAACCAGAAAGGCGGCTCAGGCAAAACTACGATCAGTATGCAACTGGCTGGCGCATTATCGCGGCGAAAAGGCCGGGTGCTTGTTGTGGATGCCGACCCGCAAGGCACAGCCACCCGCTGGGCTGCATCAGCCGAGGATGAGAACCCTTTTCCGGCAGCAGTCGTCGGGCTGTCTGCGGCCAACAACAAGGTACACCGCGAAGTGAGGAAGTTCGTTGACAACTATGACTATATCATCATTGACTGTCCGCCGGCGGCAGACTCGCCTGTACCGCAAAGCGCGCTGCTTGTAGCTGACCTGGCCCTTGTGCCGATCATCCCCTCCCCGCTTGATATGTGGGCGGCAGTCGGCATCCGCGAAGTCATTAGCACGGTCGGCGACTTAAACGAAGACCTGCGGGCGCGTTTGGTCATCAACCAATGCCAACCCAACACCACACTGGCACAGGAAGCCCTAGAGGTGCTGCCGGAGTTCGGCATCGAGCTATGCAATACCTACATCCGCCAGCGGCAAATCTACCGGCAGTCAGCCGTCTTTGGGCAGACCGTCCAAGACTTCGGCAGCAAGGCGACAGCGGCCATTGAGGAAATAGAGGCCTTGACCGATGAGGTATTGGCCCTGCTGCGCGCAGAACGCGCCCAGAGCGCCTAATTCTGAGTACGAGGTTTTATGCCTAAGCGAGATATGAAAGCGGCCCTTGGCGCGTCCATTAAGGCCGAAGAAACGGCGGTCAAGAATCGCTTTGACAAGGCAGAAGCCGTTTTCAGCCGAAAACCCGCTGCCGTCCAGAGCCGGCAAGCAAGTGGCGAGAGTAAAGTAATCCGCGACAGCTTCACGATGCCAGAGGACGATTACAACTTGATAGCCGAGATTAGAAGCCGATGCCTCAAGGCGGGTGTGACGTTGAGCAAAAGCGAGGCGATCCGGGCCGGACTAAACGCACTGAATGAAATGTCTGACAAGGAACTACTTTCAGTGATCGAGCGGCTGGCGAAAGTGAAAACCGGCAGGCCAACACAAACGGTATAAACCGTATAAACTATATGAACCGTATATACGATTTACTCTTTTACGGCAATCCCTCATTTCAGGCTCGCCAGCAATGCTTGGAAGAAATCGGCAGGCGTGGCAATCCGCAGCCCGGCGCGCTTTGCCACCGCTTGAGAAAAGTGTTTGGTGTTGTGGGTGAGCAACCAGTCCGGCTTACTGGCAATCGCCGACAGCAGCACCGGAACATCGGGCAGATGCCGAATCAGGTGACGGTTTAAGCTAACCTCAGCTTGGCTGGGATACGGCACCAACTCAGGCCGGGTAAGTTTAATCAAACCGTCATAGTCATTGAGCACTTGATCTGCTGTCGCTGGGTCGAGGCCTGAGGCGTGGATCAGCAGGTTTTCTTCCACCTCATCGCGGACGGCTTCAGCCAAAACCAGTTTGCAGATACGCGCGGCGCACAGCGATAGCACGGCTCGGTCAAGACCCCACCGCGAGACGAGACCGCCGGTGAGTACGTTCGAGTCCAAAAAGAGACGGGCGCGACGGCTTTTGCTCAACGCTTTTTCGCCCCGCGCTTGGGTTGGTCTTCACGAGCCAGCTTGGGGTATCGGCGAGCGAACACGCGCTGACGGGCTTTTGGAAGCGTTGCTTGGAGGTCAGTTTCAGTCACGCCCGCCCCTTCCAGGGCAGCGCTGATCGAGTCGCACAGATGATTAAAACGGGCGTGCTCCGGCATCAGAATGAGTCCGTCACCAACGCGCAGAACGGCCACCGGTGCGCCAGGTTCCAAGCCTACGGCGTCGCGATATTCTTTAGGGACTGTCAACTGACCCTTTTCTCCCATTCGACTTGTGGCGAGGTATTCAACCAGCACATCATTAGCAGCAGACATTGTGGCACTCCCTTTCCAAAACATTAACGTGAGTAGGAATTTCTTACCCAATAAACATATAGCACCAAATTCCAGGTAGGGGCAAAAGAAAGCAAGCCATCGAATCAAAAGGGTATAAACTATATGAACAGTTTATACCCTTCATATGGTTTATACCTTATTACCGATAGCCAAACAAAAAGCGAGCGATCAGCCGTTGCCAATCGTTCGCTTTGAGTATCATCGGTTTTTGCCCACGCACATTGACTTGGTTTTGCCGTCTTCGCTCCAGTAGCCGTACCAATACGGACCGTGCAGGTTGCCTTTGGCACACTTGCAGTTTGTCTTGCCGCAGCGCACCCGCTCAAGCTGATAGGTGATGCCCCCGACCCGCTTGCGCTCCACTACTTCCCTATCCGGTCTGCTTCGGATCTCCGGGTCGCCCACCAGCCGCTGTTCGAGCAGCCGGTGGATTGCCTCATCGAGCTTGACCAGTTCCAGGTAGGACAGCCGCTCGGCGTCTTTGGCGATCTTATGTAAGAGATTCATCCCGATCCCCTCCGGGAATTACATAAGACGCCTTTTGCCTCAGCCTTCGCAAGTCGCGCTTGGCTCATCGCCCATCCCCTTTCGCTTGCCGTGCATAAACTCCTCCAGTTCGTCGAGTGAGCAGTTTTCCACAAACTGTAGCTCCTCGAAAAGCCCGCTCTGCTCCAGGCAAGCGTCACAGAGGCCGGTGTCAGGATGGTCGCAGCAGTCAGAACAGACGATACGGCTACAGCCGCTGCATTCGATCCAGTTGCGGTCCGGGTCGGCGAATAGCCGCACCAGCGTCTTGCCGCCTGATTGAGCGCCTTTGAGCGCTTCGATGCCGCCGCGCAGCCCATTGCCGCAGATGTCACAATTCATAGTTGCCCCCCTATCCAACTCAGTTGCAGTTGTGGAAACGGTGGCGCGAGTCCCACGCCACGGCCAGGTTGAGACGACGACCGACGCACCAAGGCGAACGGTCGCCCGTGATTGTGCGAGGTTTGCGAATTTCTTGGGTTTGGGAATGACAGGACAGCCAGCAGGGTTTGCGCTACTGGCGCAGAAACGGCCTCAGGAGTAGCGACTGAGGCACGAGACGAGTCAATCTATGCTCTGGAAAACAACAGTCAGATTAGCGGCTAATTCTTCAGCTAGCAGATTATCAGGCTGGAGGCCATCGGGAAGGGAAACGGCTCTGGTCCAGATGCGCTTGCCGAGCCGAACCAGGCAGTCATCAGTTGCCCGGCGTCCGGCTTCATCGCCATCGAACAGGAGCAGCACCCTATCGAAGCGATCCACGATCATTGCTTCCTGTTCTTTGGATAGCGACGAGCCAAGCAAGCCGAGTGCGGGAAGGCCGATCTGCCAAAGATACATAGTGGCAAAGAAGCCCTCGACGAGGATGATTTGCTTTGCCGCCGGCGCTACCCGATGGAAACCAAACAGCAGATGCGACTTGTAAAAGCCTTTGGCCGAGGAAGGGAAGAGATACTTTGGCTCACTGTCATCGAGCGAGCGACCAGCGTAGCCGACCAACTCGCCGCCCGGATTGTGCAGCGGAATGATGAAGCGCTCGGCAAACATCCCTTTGGAGAGGCAGAGGCCAGCACCGAAGTATGTAAGCGTCTCAAGCAACAGTCCCCTGCTTGCTCCATACTCATGCGTGTGATCTACCCGAAGCTCGAACGACAGCGGCGGATTGATTGGGCCGACCGGGACCGGCTCCGGATCGTTTGCCGCCACTGTCACCGGCGCAGCCGAACCCGCGCCACTCTCCCCTACCTGAAACCAGTCTTTGAGCTTGAGCGCGACGTCCCGCACGCTGGACTTTTCCATTGCCGCGACGAAATCCAGAACATTGCCCCGCGCCTTGCAGCTAAAACACTGAAAGGCATTCTTTGTGGTGTTGACGTGGAATGATCGCTCACCATCGCCTTTGTGGATCGGGCAGCGACCGCGCAGTTCGTCTTTGTTTTTCCGTAGCCAGTTAATGCCATAGCGGTCAAGCACGGCTTGCATAGAAACGGCTTGCTTGATCGCCTTGAAATCTACCCAGTCTTTTTGGGCATCCATAGGAGCCTCCATTTGAGTTTGCAGTGTACAGCAGTCGGAGTCTGATAACATCAAGCCACCTCCAATGCGCCCTTGAGATTATCAGACTCTTCTGCCTTTGCTAAAATGATTGATAAGGCTCCTGGACTCTTCCCTATCGCTAACCAATGCCTGCAACTAGGGCGCGGGCATCAGGTAAAGCTTTCGCCCAACAAGCTATGCAATAGGTCGCCTGATTCGCCTTATGCCCTAGAGGTATCCAGGCTCTGAGGAGCACCCAGGAGCCAGCCTATAAGACCCTCGCCGAGCAGCGCGAGGGTTGGGACGAGGGACGCAGGCTGGCGACATTTTGAAACCAAATGTGGTCTGCTAAAAACGAAAATCCTGTTGATAACTTCTGGTGCTAGTCAAACGAAAGACTAGGTGCTAATGAAGTGACAGCTAGGTGCTAGTGAAGTGACAGCTAGGTGCTAGTGAAGTGAGAACTAGGTGCTAATGAAGTGACAGCAAATTTAGGAAAGCCTGATTTTATAATAGTTTAACTGCTGTTTCACGCACCGGAATACATCTTAGATACTTTCTTAGATACTTTCTTAAATACACATAGCAGGCAGGGGAGAGAAGGGCAGCATCTCAAAGGTGATAAATCGTGTGTGTTCGCTAAACTTTCGGTTTTCAGATACAATAAAAAAACTGATTCCCTATAGACTTGAAACACAAAATCTGATATAACCCCGCCCCAGAACCCCTAGTAAGCACGTCCCGATATTTTTATGCCTACTGCTTCAAAACAAAAAGAAATAACCGGCTCAGAATTGGCTACGGAGAAAGTTATTCCATTTCCGAAGAAGCCTAGCAAGATAGCCCCGGAGCGCATCCGCCCAGAGTTGAATCTTGAGAAGTGGGCGATCTGGCAACCCTCTAAATCAAAGAACCGCCCTGTAGAACGGAGACTGCGCCGCGAGGTGACTTTAGCGGACGGCAAAAGAGTTATTGCCGAAGTCGAAGTCGGCTATACCAATAAAGGAATGCTGACAACCGAAGATCAAAAAACCTACTATGCACTGATCAAGCACTGGGAGGGCACCGGAAAGCTTGAGGATCGCCCAATCTTTTTTTCGCTGAAACACTTAGCCAAGCTCCTGGAAAAAAAATGGGGAAGCAATGTGATTGAAGCACTGACGCAATCACTGACCCGCCTTCGGATTACACCATTGATTTGGACTAACTCATACCAGGATAGCCAGACCCACAAGACGGTAGAAGTCATCGAGCCGTTTAACATCTTGTCAGACCTTAAAATCGTTCGCAGTAGAACTGATGGACACATCACCAAACAAGCAGGCTATTTCAGATTCAATGACTACATCATTAAAAATCTCCACGCGAATCTGACCAAGCCGCTGCTGTTTGAAACGGTCATAAATTTCAAAAGTGAGGTTGCCCAAATTCTTTATACATACCTCGACTTGATACTTGCTGATAAGACCCTGTTCGAGCGACGGACCAATGAGTTGTTTGAGGACTTGGGATTAGAAGGGAAAGCCTACCGAAATCCATCGAACCGCAAGCAGGTTCTTGACCGGGCGTTGACCGAGCTTTCCGGCGCGCCACTCACCACAGGCCGCATCGCATCGGCTACCCTCGAAGAAACGGTAGATGGAAAGGATAACAAAATCGTAATCCGTAAAGGCAAGCTCGTGGCATTGCCCACGATCAACCACTATCAGGAAGACCAATCAAGCGAGCCAAGCGCCGATCAACTCCCAGCCGATAGTAGGGAAGCGGCGGCCACCGAGCCGCCCCAGGAACAACGACCAGACCACGAGCAGCTTTTAACACAAGCCAGAGAGCTTGTGGCCTACTTCTACGAAGTGTTTCACACCGGCAAAAATTTCCAGATCAGCTCGAAAGCCACTGCCCAAGCCATCAGCCTGATAACACAGTACGGCTTCGAGGAAGCCAAATACATTGTGGACTTCGCCCACAGGGAAGCCCCCAAGACCAATTATGACATTCAGACGTTCGGCGGGATCATCCAGTATTCATCTCGCGCCTTGGCCGAGTATGAGCAGCGCCGCGCCGATCAACACCACGCCCAGCAGAGCAGGGAAGCCATCGAAGCCTGCGGCCTGTGTGATCAATACGGAATGCGCCGGCTAGGGGAGAACACCGTCAAGCGCTGCACCCATGACCAGGCCATCGAGGAAGCCGCCGCCCGCGAGTTTGCCGAGACCGAGCGCCAGCAGCAAGAGGAACAGCGCCGGGAAGCCGAAGCCGACCAGCGCGCCGGCCAATACCTCGACCAGCTCCCGCAAGAGGAATACCAGGCCCTATTTGCCCAGGTGCAGGCCGAAGCCCTTAAACAATACCCCAGCCTGAAACGGATGCCCGACGACACCCGGCAGCAGATGATTCGCCGGCTGATGATTCGGAAAGTCAGAGCCGAGCAAGCCAGTGAAACAACCCGTGAAACTCACCAGGAAGGCTCTAACGAGCCTCAAGATGCCGCACCCGATCAACCTATCGGTTGAACATACCATTAAACATACAAGGTATGTTCAACTTATGGGCCTAACGGCCCTAATTTAACTGGTTGCCCGCTGCCTGCTCACCGCAGGCTACCCTGCTTCCCCCGCTCCGTGTTGAACACACTGCGCGGCTCCGCTCACACCTCGCTATCGCTTCCGGTGTGGCCCGCAACGCGTCTTTTAGCAAAGCCGGTTGCTGGGCACGCTGCGGGGTCTCGCATTCGCGCCTGAGGGCTATCGCCATCAGGACGACCCTGAAAGCAGGGTAGCCCGCGCTTACGCTTAGGCAGCGGGCAACACAACTGGCTTTAACCTTGGCTATCGCCCTATCGCAATAATTGGCCTATAACGGGCCGACAGGCCGGGAACGACCCAAAACACGATTAGCAGGGAAGCGGCCCAGGCAGGGCCGTTTCTGCGCGTCTAGCGGCGTTTTAATTTGGGCATTGAATTGACCGCCAGAGCAGGGGATATAATAGGGCTGGGATTACAAGGCAAAACGCGCCGGACGAATTGCCGTCCAGCGATGAGCGCGGCAAAGACCGCATAACGGCCTAAGCCTCGAAGTCAATCATCAATCGAGCTCGCGACTCCCAGGAAGCTGTCAGATATGCTGTTGCCCCAGCATCAAAAACACGCTTGGCTGATTGGCACCATTGTCTTTTTCTTGCTTGGAGTGGCAGGCATCCTATCCCTGCCGAAAAGCGAAAAGCCGGCATCGCCTGGCACAACTGCACCGCCTGCTACGCCGCCGGCGGCACCACCCCGGACAGCCCCACAAGTTCCAAAGCCTGAACCACCAGCCCCGAAGCCATCGCTGCCGCAGCCGTCTGTCAAACAGATTGACAGCGATCATTGGCGAGTGGTGCTGCCGAGGAGCAACGGATGGTTTGAAACGGGCATTCCAGTGGCGGTAAACCAGGAGGCATCGATTCACCCGGATGGAGCCAGTTCAGCCAAATGGCTGACAAAAATAGACCACGTTAATCAGGTGCTTTTTAAGACCACAGGGTATTATACCAATGTTCATCCGGTCGAAACACTAACCCCGAAAGATTATTATTCGGTCAATGCACAATATAACCTGATAGACGTGCCGCTTGATTATTGCGGCACGATCAAGCTCAAGATCGATGATGAAAGCCCGGAGGAGGTGCTAACGCTTATCGTGCAAGTAGACGATGATCACTACTATCGTGGCAGTGACGACCAGTATTCTATATCGCCTGACCGCCAACTCCACCGGGAGGCACACGCAGAGGCAAGAAGGAAGGTGGACGCGCTAAAACGAAAGATTGCGAGGTAGTAGTATGCTCTATTTGTTTATTGGTATCTGCTTTTTGTTTTCCTTGGTTTGCTTCGTGATGTGGTGTTATAGCGTATCTAAAGAGAAAGCGCAGCATCGAATATTTGTACGCGCAGCATCAGCGATAGACGGGGAGGCAATTGCTCCTCACCGCTCCACGCATACGGAGGCAATGATGCATAAAATCGAAGTGCCGGATTACTTTGACGAGCAGCGCATCAGCCAGGACTTGGCGAAGCTAGCCGATACGCCCGGAGTGTTTGCCAAGTACATCGAACGGGCGCGTAGCCGTTTTACCAAGGCCAGCCAGAAAGCCATCCTTGAGCATTACATTGGCCTTTACCAGACCGGCAAGCGGGTTGTTGAGGCGAGAGTTGAATTCGAGCGTGCCAAGAGCACCTATAAGCAGCTTGAATACGAAGACGAGATCAAGCGCACGGAGAAAGAGGCCCGCCTTGCCGAGCTTGACGCCGATAAAGAAGAACACCTCTTGCGCAAGGACAAAGCGGTTCACCAGCGAAAAAATCTTGGCAATGAGCAAAGCGAGACTCCGCAAACAAACGAAGCCGAACAGAAGATGGAAGCCGCCCAGCGCCGGGCCAGATTGGACATTCGCCACAAGGTTGCACTGAAGGCCGGCGAGAGGTTTTATACGCTTGCCGAGTGGCAGCGCTGGCGCAAGGAAAAGCGCCGCGAGGTAAGAAATGATAAAGAGCTTTCAGAAGACGAGCAGGACGAATTGCTTGACCAGATCGAAGACATTTACCACGAGCAGGTAAAGAGCCTGAAAGCTGACGTGGGCATTTACGAGGAGCAGTGATGACAGGCCAGAACTGGGACGAGCCGCTGCCAAAGGCTTTGTGGGATGAGGCAACAGACCAGGACCGCTTCGAGCAGAGGCGAAAGCAATACCGCGACACGCCCTCTGGCGGCATCAAGCTTGGAAAAAGCGTATCAACCAACCTGCCGGTATATATCCGACCCGGCCAACTTTCCACCCATCTGCACATCGTTGGCGCTACCAATGTTGGCAAGAGCTACTTTTTAGAAGGCATCCTTAAAGAGTTGATTCTTGCCGGTCGCGGTGTCTGCCTGATTGACCCGCACGGCGACCTTTACCACCGGCTGCTTGATTTCTGCGCCTTCATTGATCGAGCGAGGCCAGAGCTAAAATTATCCCGCCGTGTCATCCCCTTTGACGTGGCGGAAACGAGTCAGGTACTCGGCTTCAATCCGGTTGCCCGGAACGCCAGGGTAATGACTTACCAGGTCGTAGCCTTGATGGAAGCGATCAGGAAAGTGTGGGGCCAGGCCACGTTTCAGGAGACGCCGCGCTTAGCGCGTTGGCTTTTCAATGCCGCCTACGCCGTCGTGGATAGCAAATTGACGCTGCTACAAACCCGTCACTTGCTCGACACCAAAAGCAACCTATATAGGCCCGCGATCACCCGGCAGATTACAAATGCGGACATCCGGGCCGAGTGGGAGTGGCTGTCATCCATCAAAGACGACAAGCGCGAGGAACGCACCGAATCGTGCTTTAACCGCATCCGGCTGTTTGTCGGCCACGAAATCATCAGGCCGATCATCGGCCAGTACACCCGGACGATTGATTTTCCCGAAGTCCTCAGTGGCCGCAAGATATTGCTCGTCAACCTCGCCCGCCAGGGAATGATTTCCGACAATGAGCAGCAGTTGCTTGGCACCCTCATCGTCAACGAGCTTTTGACCGCCGCATTCGCTAGGCCGGCAGAAGCCCGCGAGCCGTTTTATCTGGCGATTGACGAATTCCAGCACTTCGTTACCAAAGACATTTGTGAAATCTTGGATGGTGGACGGAAATTCGGATTACATTTAATATTAAGCCACCAGCTTCTGCACCAGCTTTTAGCCCGCGACCCGGAAGTGTACTACTCGACACTGACGAACGCCCGCACCAAAGTTGTGTTTGGCGGGATGAACGATGAAGACCTTGACATCTTAGCGAAGGAACTATTCACCGGCGAATTTAACCCTGACGAGATCAAAGACGAAATCTGGCAGACCAAGTTTAGACCGGTTGAGACGACCCGGACCGTCACATCCCATTCGACAGGGGAGAGCAATAGCGAATCTTCGGCCACGTCGTCAGGCGAAGTTTCGCACCTGTCGCTTATGCGCGGCGACACCTACATTCCGGGCAGCTACTTTCTGTCGCCGCAGCCTTGGCGAATGCCAGACAGCACAAGTATCAGCCAAGGGAGCGGCAGCAGCCGGTCAAGCGGCCACAGCAGCAGTTCATCATCCGGCTATTCGTCGAGCGAGAGTAACGCAGAGGTTCCCTGGTACGAGTACCACGAATTCCGCGAGCTTTCGAGCCGCACGTTCCGCAGTCTTGAGGAGCAGCTTTACATCAAGAAGGCACAGCTAAAGCGCCAAGCGCAACAGCACGCCGCCGTCCTTATCCCTGGCAGCAGTGTGCAGCTTATAAAGGCAATGACGCTGAAGGATTTTCCGATCAGCGACCGCGCCCGCGAAGAATTCAAGCAAGCTTGCTTTGAGCAGTCCGGGTACTTCAAAACGTTTCCAGAAGCGACGCTTGAAGTGGAGGCGTTAGAGCGGAAGCTACTGAACGAAGCCAGCCCCGCGATCACCATCGAGGCCACAGCCGAAGCCCAGGAAAGCGAGGAAGCGCCGAAGAAATCAAAGCTGCCTGCGCGACCGCGCACCAAGCCCACGAAACCAAATAAAAAAACTCCCTTTGATAAATTACTCAACAACCCTACGACGAGTGAGCAACTAGCGATGCAGGAACGGCTCCGCAAGTACCGCCGCGATCCACGCCACGCAGAGATTCTTGGCAACCGCCAAATCACTGACCGTTCGCTTGAGATCATCTCCAATCTGTCTTATTACCGATTCCTGCCCACGTCGCTCTTGGTTGCTTTGATCGAAGGCGATGCACGAATCACGCAGCGACATTTGCAAATGCTTTTTCATCGAGGATTGATTAACCGCCTTACGTTTCCACGAAACGGCAACCCCGGCGAGTTTGTGTATTACCTCGACAACACACAAGCCCTGGAACTTTTGATTGAGCGGGAATGGAGCGAGCGCGAGGGCTTGCCTTTTGAAGAAGTGCGGAACAATAAGGAAAAGGACTACAGCGCGATCCACGACCCAAGCAAAGTTGACGAGCTACAAGGCAGACTGCTTTTCTTAAAGCACGAACTGATGATCAGCCGGTTCCACTCGATGCTTGAATTGACCTGCAAGAAATCGGATGAAAAAGTCGAACTGACAGACTGGCGGCAGGGATCAGAGCTTTGGCATACGGTTGAAGTGCCAAAGCTGCGCTTTGAGCGCCCGAAGGACGGCCAGGGCGCGGGTAGATGGTTTGAGGCCGAGGACACCGAAATCCTACCCCACCGGCCTGATGCATTCTTTACGTTGAAGCGCCCCGGCGAGGAGTTACACTTTTTTTACGAGGCCGACCGCAAGCACACCTCAACGAAGAAGCATAATCGGAAGCTGCGGGCGCATTTCCACTTCATCGTCAAACAGCGCCGGCATCAGGAACACTATGGAGTGAGCCGCATCCGGGCCGTACTCATCGAGACGATGAGTAGCGGTTGGGCCGAGGAGTTGCGGCAGGCAGCCAATCACTTTACCGTCAGCGGCCCGAAGCCATCACCATTATTTTGGTTTACAACCTCAGAGCTTTTCACCAGGCCGGTTGAGATCAGCGAAGGCAAACGCAGACGGCAGATGGCGCTCCACCTCACGCGCCTGGAGATCGTCTTTGACCGCATTTGGGCCGCGCCGGTTGACGACACATTGTATTCACTTTTCGACTAATCAGTAAGCAAAGTATTTTATGTCACGTTGTGACAAGCATCGAGTGGCACTGCGAAAAGTCCGCGCCGGCGGGAAATTCGTATGGCGCTGTCCCTTTTCTCACAAGCCGATTTATGAGCCAGCTATTTCATCAACGAAGCACTGCAACAACTGCGGGGCCAACTACTCGCGTGATGCGTATCATCGCTGTTAAATAATCAAAAACACTCCCCGACCCTTGACCAATCAAGAGAAGTTCCTTTTGTTCAAATGCTCCTTCTTCTCTTCATTGGCGAACGGTTGTAGTTAGTTAGCCGTTCGTATCCCGATGAGAGCATAAGGAGGAAGATATGAACTGCCAAGCCAGTGTGTGGCTGATGTGGTTAGGCCGCCACCCTAAAGTGTGGTGGGTCGTGGTACTGGGTTGTGTAGCGATTGTTGTTATACTGACTGCGAGAGGATATACAGGGGTATTGGACCTCTTGACGAGTATAGTCGCTTTAATGGTAGCCATTTATATGGTTATTTTTGAAGTCACCTCCAATCCTCCGCAATAAGGCAAAGCGTATCAAAGGCGGCGTCGAGTTTCAGTACCGCCTTTGATACGCTTTATGAAGTATTATTCAAAGATAGTTACAGTAGATTTCCTAGATAGGACGAGCGTAACAATCATACAGGCCATTCCTGATGCTGTTTGCAATAAAGCGTATACTCCTACTCCCGTAATTTGAATTTGCCCAAGAGACGAGATCGAGAAAATAGTACCTGTGTTCAGAGTAATGGCTTTGTAGGTTATAGAAAAAATTCCGAATAGAACAATGCAAGTTCCTGCCAATATATACCGGATTCTAGTAGATTTTGTTACCAAAACAGCTACGCTAGATATTGTTGCCAGTAAGGGACTAAAACAAGATTGATTAGACCCCCCCCAAAAGAATATAGGCAACGACACGGTTAGTATGAATAGTATGGTGCAAGCCACAAGTGAGTACAATCTGACTCGCTCGTTTTTTCTGGTTGTTCCGCTATAGCCACACGCTAGTGAGATGAATAGCGCCACACCTTGAAGGCTAAGAGGAACCCCCCAGTGATACTGTAAGTTCTCAATCACATTGTAGTGGTAAACAACCCAGAGGAAAAAACCGTGATAGAGAGTTATCACTGCTGCTGGTATCAGCATGAGATCAAATCTCTTACTGTAATACTCCATATCGGTTGGAGTATCTTTGACGACATCCGTAGCCATAGCACTCTCCCAATACCAAGAATCACAAGTAACCTGAACCGGCCAACATGATATAGACTATGACAGAAAGATTGTGTCTCAGAATATTTCGACCAAACCTGTTGTTGAGCCATCATCTTGGTGAGTAGCCTTATATTGAGCTACTTTTTGTTGATACTCTCGAAATGCAAAGGGGACCATTCCTAACATCAAGATAATATTAAGTGCAAGGATTGAAATTTCTGTCGTTAGAAATGCTATCGTAACCACTCCTACCATTACACAAGCCAGTTTGGAGATTGGTCCTGGATAAATTATGAACCGCTCTTTAATTTTCTCTACGGCATTATAGCCTGATATTGCAATTTCTCTTGCCAGAATCGAAGCGTAGACCCAAAAAAAGGCTTTATTAGAAATTAATAAGGGAATACATACAATTTGTATAACCAAACGATCAACTACAGAATCGGCTATCCTTCTTCTCAGCCTCCAAAGTTTCTGTTCTTTTAGGAAAGACTTATTGAACAGTTTACCATCATAATAATCAAAGATCATTATAAACAATATGCCAAAAATGGTTATTTCTTTGGCATAAACACTCTGGTTTAAGATTGCTAGAGCAGACCATAATGCTATTATCAATCTGGTAAAGGTCATTGCGAAGCTGGCGGTTGCGTAGCTGAGTATGTTGCCGACTCTGATGTGGGAAGCTCTTTCCATTGTCGATCTCCTAGCTGATTCGGAGGCGTTCACTGCGGGCTGATAAAATATCGTCACAGGAAGCAGATGTCAACCCCTACGATAACTCTACCCAATTGATCAAAGAATGAACTATGGGCTCCACATTTAGGAGTATACATGAAAGCATACTTGAAAAGTGAACAGTTTAAGACATTGCTGAGAGTATTAGCCATTCCACTTGCGGTTCTCGTTCTCTTTTTGATGCTGACACTAGTAGAGAAAATCTTTCATTTTTCCCTCAAAGATAGCTTAGTGTCATTTATGAAAGAGAAGTTCGAGCAACACGGATACTGGCTAATTTTCGCAAGCGCATTAATTGAGGGAATGTTGATTTTGGGTGAATACTATCCAGGCGGTTTTATTATATTTGTAGGAGTGATTTCTGCTGGTAAGAATATAGGTCGTGTAACCATCGTTGTGCTACTAGTATCAGCAGCCTTCGTAATTGCATATTATGTCAATTATCTAATCGGCAAGTATGGTTGGTTCAAGCTTTTCCTTAGATTCAAACTTCAAGAGCCATTAGAAAAAGCGCAGAGGCGACTAACGAAGCATGCGTTTAATGCAATTATGCTGAGTTATTGGGAACCTAATCTAGCTTCTGTGTGTGCTACTGCCGCCGGCATACTACGTTTGCCGCTAAAGAAGTTCTTTCCTTATTCACTTATTGCAATATTGTTTTGGAATACAGTGTGGGGAACACTCGTGTATTTTTTAGGAGAAGCGGCAATTCAGGCTTTGGGTAAAAAGTATATTCTTACCGTCCTATTGCTCTGGCTTTTGATTATTATTGTAAAAGAAGTAACAAAGACTAAAGCTCATCAGAAGAAGACCAGAGCATCTTCAGGCGACTGATGATAATTTTTCGTAAACTCCAATTATGGCGGGAATGTCAAAGATAGATTGTTGATCCCGTGGAATCAAAGATTTCTTTGTTGGCGACTAAGGCCGATAGGAACTACCTTCTTTGGGGAGAGTTGATCTGTTGTTTCTAGGTATCTTATTTCCATTGCCACGAAAAGGTTCTGGAGAATGCTTAAAACCTCTCCTAAAGAAATTTGGTCATACTGATCAACGATCTCTTTGAAATCAGGATCAATATCGTTAAGCACTGGAGTATCAATAGCATGCTGCTCTCCTAACAGCTTGCTCTCTATAAACCTGATTCTTTCATCTTGCGCCGCGATTTCAATTTCCATCTCAGCCTGAGTGTTCGCATAGGGATAATAAGGGCTTTGTTCATCTAAGGGAGAGAACCTCTGCCCCGTAATTGTTTTGTGATACCCTTCCAGTTTTGTTAGGCTGAGGTCTGTTTCGCGCAAGGCAGCTTCTAATTCGCTTTTACTTAATTCATCAAGACTTCGTCTATAGTCTGGCAACTGACCATCAAGTAAAGAAGTTTCAGGGCCATCTCTCCTTTCTATTCTAGCCTGAAGTATAGCCATTTTTTGTTTATGTAATTCAATTTTTGTTTCTAAGTCTTTGAGTGATTTTGCTGAAGGATAATAAATGATCCGTTCAACTAATGGTATCTTAAATAGCCACTCCCACAAATTCATAATTGCCTGCTTTTTAGCCTCTACATAGTCTAGTTTAGCCACTAACCCGGCATATAGCCAGAGCCATCTAATTATAACTTGTTCTCACAAACCGTTCTATGAGCCATTCACCCCTTCAACAAAGTACTGCAACAACTGCGGGGCGAACTACCTGCGCGATGCCTACCATCGATGTTAGTAGGGTTCTCGATTTCCATTTTGATCTCCCCCCGCAGGAGTTCAAGATAGAGAATTATGGCCCTCTATTGGAAATGATCGTATTGAACTCCCATGCTTAGTTTTCCCGGATCGGTCTTTGGTTTTTTTTGTATCCAAAAAACCAATCAGGAACGTCAACTCACAACAACCCAATCTCGGAACCAGCAGAGAAGGAAACCGAGGTGAAGGTATCGTTTAACATAGGTCAAATAAAAAGATTGCTCTGAGATGTAGAAATTGAACATTACAGTCAAATTTCCATTGCGGTTATCCACAACAAAGCCCAATGAAACCCAATCTCGCGCGTTCTATTATTGAACAGAATAGTTATTCTGTTCAATTCAGAAACTGGCTTTGAATTAGACAATTCAAGCTGGCGTACGCTTGGGGCAGGCCCAAGACCCGCCCCAACATTTTTATGACGGTTATTTTTCCTTCGTGAGAATCCTCTCCCCACTGTTCCGTTTTATCGTCATCTGGTTTTTCGCGGCGTCGAATTCAATCACGATGCCCGCAGCGGTGCCGTTATCGATTTTGAATTTATCCTGGGCCGTCGCCTCAAGCGGGACAGCAGATCCCGCCCCGGGCGGTTGCGCGTAAAGCGTGGCGCCTTCTCTGGTGATCGTAAATTTAGCGGGAGTTCCCGGAATCGAATAAACGCCGACGTATTTGTCCAGCACTTCCGTGCTGACGGCGATTGATTCGAAGGCGGGAATCTGAAACGGCTTATTGTAGTAAATGTCGATCACGCCGCTGACAATATCCTTTACCGGGTAAACCTTCGCATTCGTAGTATAGGCGACCGCCAGTTTTTCTTCCGGCAGGTAAGCCAGCCACGCTCCGTAGTTGTCGGCCCCGCCCGTGTGCCCGTAGAAGGTCTTGCCGGCGAACGCGAATGTCACCATTCCCAACCCCTCGCCATCCCTCATCGGTTTCATCTGATCGAGGCTCTCCTTTGACACGATCTTCCCGTCGAACAGCGCCTGGATGAATTTGGACAGGTCGTTCGGTGTCGAAACAATCGCGCCTGCGCTGAAGAGGATGCTGGGATGGGTTTCGGGTACCTGCTTCCAGTCGCCACCGGGGATTATAAAATAGGTAAGACTTTCATTCTTGTTCACGTTAATGTTTCCGGTCGCGGTGTAGGTATCCTTGAGCCCGATTTTTGTGGCGATTTTTTCCTGGAGGGCTGCCTCGTAGGATTTGCCGGTTACCTTTTCAATGATAAGACCCAAAATGAAATAGCCGGAGTTGCTGTAAAGAGGCTTGGTGTCCGGCTCGAAATCGGGCGTGGCTTTGACGATCAGGGCGAGGTGTTCATCTTTCGTCATTGGAGTCGTATTCACGTTTCCCTGAGCATTCTGCTCGCGCCTTACGTTAGGGATACCGCTGCGATGCGAGAGTATTTGCACGATAGTAATTTTCTTGGCGTTCGGCACCTGCGGCAAGAATTTGTCGAGCGTGTCGGTCAGCTTCAGCTTTCCTTCCTCGACGAGTTGCAAGATCATCGCGGCAGTGAACATTTTGGTGATCGAACCGATCC
>Ga0307468_100000130_pt1 | contig 17861 bp, 13 predicted proteins | sample atmdna_FD_203085 | JGI IMG/M metagenome (GOLD analysis project Ga0307468, IMG submission 203085) | Hardwood forest soil microbial communities from Morgan-Monroe State Forest, Indiana, United States - atmos_gases AM2C_05 | ecosystem: Environmental > Terrestrial > Soil > Temperate forest > Bulk...
GCCCGCTTCCAGGCGGGGAGGGGCTTGCGGGGCTCGGTCATCTCTCTCCCCCTCTCCCGGGGAGGGTGGGAGGGGTGGCGGGAGAGGGGGCCGGGGGGTGAGGGCTCAAGGCAGCGCGCGCGGCCGGGGCTCGCCGGGGGTGACGCCCCGGGTGCGGCAGATCTCCAGGATCTCGGGCTCTCCGAGCACCGCGGGCGACTCCTTGGCGCGGCCGAAGATCTCGCGCACCAGCTCGGGCTCGGCTTCGATGCCGCGCTCCTGCAGCCAGTAGACGACGTTCGACTCGCCGCTCATCGGACCCACCTCGATGACCTGGCGGCAGCCGATCAGGCTCGCCGGGATCGACGAGTAGACGCGGTCCGCCAGCCAGTCCTCGCCGCGCGCCCGCGCCTTGATGATCGCCGCGGCGTGCACGCCCGTGGCGGTGCGGAAGGCGTCCTTGCCGACCACCGGGTAGTTGTCCGGCAGCGGCACGCCGGTGGTGTCGGCCACGAACTGGCAATACTCCTGGAGGCGCGACAGGTCGCGGTGGATCCAGCCGAGGAGCTGCATGTTGACCAGCAGCAGGTCGATCGGGCAGTTGCCCACCCGCTCGCCGATGCCGACCGCGGTGCCGTGCAGCCGGTCGGCGCCGGCTTCCGCAGCGGCCAAGGCGTTGACCACCGACAGGCCACGGTCTTTGTGGCCGTGCCAGTCCACCTTGACGTCCTCGCCCGTGGCGTCGACCACCTCGCGGACGAAGCGGATGACGTTGCCCGCCCCGGCCGGCGTCGAGTGCCCGACCGTGTCGGCCACGCAGACGCGCCGCGCGCCGGCCTCGACCGCCTCGGTGTAGAGACGGCGCAGGTCCTCCGGCGCGGCGCGGGTGGTGTCCTCGGTGACATACATCACCGGCAGACCCTGCTGGACCGCGAGCTCGACCGCCTCGCGCGTCAGGCGCAGCATGCGGTCGAGCGTCCATCCCTCGGCGTACTGGCGGATCGGCGACGAGCCGAGGAAGCAGGCGACCTCGATCGGGATGCCGACCCTCTGCGAGATGTCGGCGATCGGCTGGATGTCGGCCGCCAACGTCCGCGCCGCGCAGTTGGGCGCGACCGACAGACGGTTGTCGGCGATCTCGCGCGCCAGGCGCTCGACGTCGCGCACCACGTGCGGACCGGCGCCGGGCAGGCCGATGTCGGCGGCCTCGATCCCGAGGTCCGCGATCATGTGGAGGATGCGGACCTTGTCCTCGATGCCGGGGTTGCGGACGGATGGCGACTGTAGGCCGTCGCGTAGGGTCTCGTCGTCCAACTCGACACGGCCGCGCGCCGGGCGCAGGTCGGAGCCGCCGGCACGGTTCCAGTCGTAGATGAGATCGGATTCCTTCGGGATCACGCAGGCACTCCCGAGCCGGCTACGGCGCGCGCCAGCAGGTCGCCCACCTGCGAGGTGGTGAGCGAGCCGCCGACGTCGGGCGTCGACTGCTTCTCGCGCAGCGACCGGGCCGCCGCCTCCTCGACCGCCTTCGCCGCCTCTGCGTGCCCGAGGGTCTCGAGCATCAAGGCCGCCGACAGCACCGCGCCGATCGGGTTGGCGCGGCCGGTGCCGGCGTACTTGGGGGCGGAGCCGTGGACCGGCTCGAACATCGAGGTGCGGCCCGGGTGGAGGTTGGCCGACGCGGCGATCCCCAGCCCGCCCTGGAGCGCGGCGCCCAGGTCGGTCACGATGTCGCCGAACATGTTGTTGGTGACGATCACGTCGAAGCTCTCGGGCGCCTTGACCATCTGCAGCGTCAGGGCGTCGACGTAGAGATGGCGCGTCTGGATCTGCGGGTAGTCCCTGGCGACCTCGGCGAAGCAGCGCTGCCACAAGTCGTGGCCGTAGCGCATCACGTTCGACTTGTCGCTCATGCAAACCTCGCGGCGGCCGTTGGCGACGGCGTAGTCGAAGGCGGCGCGCAGGATGCGCTCGACCCCCTTGCGGGTGTGGATCTCCTCCTGCACCGCCACCTCGTCCGGCGTGCCGCGCTTGAAGTTGCCGCCGATGTTGACGTAGGCCCCCTCGGTGTTCTCGCGGAAGACGACGAAGTCGACGTCCTTCTCGGTCTTGTCCTTGACCGGGCAGAGGTGCTGCGCGTAGAGCTTGACCGGCCGCAGGTTGATATAAAGGTCGAGGCCGAAGCGGGTGCCCAGCAGGATGTCGGCCGCGTGCTTCATGTCCGGAACCCGCGGGTCGCCATAGGCGCCGATGAAGACCGCGGAGTAGTTGTCGCGGAAGTCGTCCAAGGCGCCGGCGGGGAGGGTCTCGCCGGTCTGGAGGTAGTGGTCGGCATTCCAGGGGAAGTGGACCAGCTCCAGCGGGAGGTCCCAGGCCTCGGCAGCGGCTTCCAATACCTTGACGGCTTCTGCGGTGACGTCCTTGCCGACGCCGTCGCCGGGCAGGACCGCGATACGCTGAGGGCGGCGATGACGCGGGTCGATGACGCTCATGCCGCGGATGCTAGCACGAGCCCTGTCTTCTCTCCTGGGGTCTCGGAAAGCAGGACGGGGCTGACGACGCGGCCCGCCGCCGGGTGGGGCACAGTGGGTGCCACGGCCACCTTGGGCACGATCCCCAGCTCGAAGGCAAAGGGGATCTGCGGGCAGAGCCAGGCCGAGTGGAGCTGCGGCCAACCGCTGCCGTTGTAACCCCGCAAGGGGAGCAGGCGGGGGAGCAGGTCGGCGGCGCCGAGCTCGGCGCGCAACGGCCAGAGCGCGGCCGGCCGATGCCGGGCGTCGATACGGTGCAGCGTGCCGGAGCCTTCGGCGTAGCCGCGCGTACGCTCCTGGATGTAGCGCACCGTCTCCTCCCAGGAGCCGATCCGCGGCCCCTCGCCGACCAGCGGTGAGCCCTGCCAGGCACGGACCTCGAGCATGCCCCCCCGTTTCGCCCGCCAGAGCCACGGACCGCCGTCGGCGGAGAGCGACGGCCGCGGGAAGTCGAGCCGGGCGCGCGACGCCGGCTGGTGCGTCATCAGCTTCACCCCGGGGGCCACCCAGGCCGGCATCAGCATGCGGCGGAACAGCACGGCGGGAGCGCCCTCGTCGTCCAGCACGTAGAGCCGCAGGTTGAGCTGGGGATAGCAGAGCCGCAGCAGCGGCAGCGAGGCCAGGTGGAGGGAGTCCTGATAGAAGAGCACCGCCGAGGCGAAGACCCAGCTCCCCCCCTGCCAGGTGTGGAGCTGGTAGCGCAGCGGCGACGGCGGCTCGGGCAGGGACTCCTTGGGCAGAGCCCAGTTCAGGTAGAGGCAGTCTCGAACCACACTCTGCAGCATCATCGATCTTGGTTTCCCGGCCAGCCGCGCTCCACAGCCAACCATAACGTGCCAGGCCCCGGGCCGCAAGCGGCTCTGCTAGAGTGATGAGCCGCAAACCGACCTTATGGAGGCCTCGATTTATGCATATTACTGAACGACTGACAGAGCGCCGCGGGCTGGTCCTGCCGCTCCTGCTGGCGCTGGCGGCAGGCCCGGCCGCCCTTGCCCAGACAGCCCAGACGGCGCCGTCCTCCGGCTCCTCCGCCGTCGACCGGGCGGCGGAAGTCATCGACCGGGGTACGCTGGAGGCGCCGATCCGCTTCCTGGCGGACGACCTGCTGGAGGGCCGCGGGCCGTCCAGCCGCGGCGACCAGCTCACCCAGCTCTACCTGGCGAGCACGATGCAGCTCCTCGGCCTCGAGCCGGGCGGCGAGAACGGCAGCTATCTCCAGTCGCTCGACATCGTCGGCATCGACGCCCAGCTGCCCGCGACCTGGGAGTTCAAGAAGGGCGGCCAGACGGTGAGCCTCAAGTCCAAGGACGACTTCATCGCCGCCAGCGGCGTCCAGGAAGAGCGTTCGACCCTCGCCAACGCCGAGCTGGTCTTCGTCGGCTACGGCATCGAGGCGCCCGAGTACCAGTGGAATGACTTCAAGGGCCAGAACCTCAAGGGCAAGGTCCTGGTGATGCTCAACAACGACCCGGACTGGGACCCCAAGCTGTTCGAGGGCAACCGCCGGCTCTACTACGGCCGCTGGACCTACAAGTACGAGAGCGCGGCGCGCCAGGGCGCGGCCGGCGCGATCATCGTCCACACCACGCCGTCGGCGGGCTACCCCTGGCAGGTGGTGCAGACCTCGTGGAGCGGCGAGCAGTTCGAGCTGCCGGCCGAAAGCGAGCCGCGCATCCAGGTGGCGGCCTGGACGACCGAGGACGGCGCCCGCCAGATCGCCAAGCTGGCCGGCCAGGACCTCGACAAACTGATCCAGCAGGCGCGGAGCCGCGACTTCAAGCCGGTGCCGCTCGGCGTCACCACCTCGCTCTCGCTGGCCAACAAGACCGCCAACGTCGGCGGCCTGCTGCGCGGCAGCGACCCCAAGCTCCGCGACGAGGTGGTGGTCTACAGCGCCCACCACGACCACCTGGGGATCGGCGAGCCCGACAAGGAAGGCGACACGATCTACAACGGCGCCATGGACAACGCCGCGGGCACGGCGCAGGTGCTCGCCATCGCGCGCGCCTTCTCCGAGCTGCCGCAGCGGCCCAAGCGCTCGGTCCTGTTCCTGTTCGTGGCAGCTGAAGAGCAGGGCCTGCTGGGCTCCGAGTACTACTCGCGGCACCCCACCTTCCCGGCGGGACGGATCGCGGCCAACATCAACTTCGACGGCGGCAACATCTGGGGCCGGGCCGAGGACCTCGCCTTCATCGGCTTCGGCAAGTCGTCGCTCGACAAGGTGGTGGAGACGATCGCCGCCAGGCAGGACCGCAAGGTCGTGGGCGACCAGTTCCCGGACCGCGGCTTCTTCTACCGTTCGGACCAGTTCAACTTCGCGCGCATCGGCGTGCCGGCCATCTATCTCGACACCGGCACGCACTTCCGCGGCAAGCCCGAGAGCTGGGGCAAGGAGCAGATCGAGGCCTACGAGGCGGTCAGCTACCACCAGCCGAGCGACGAGCTCAGCCCCAACTGGAACTATGACGGCATGATCGAGGACGCGCGCCTGGGCTTCCAGGCCGGCGTCGAGATCGCCAACACCGACAAGCTCCCGGCCTGGAACCCCGGCGACGAGTTCGAGGCGGCGCGCAAGACGGCGCTGGCCGAAGCCGGCAAGTAGAAAGTCGGGCGCTTTCCCAGGGCGCGATGAATCGCGCCCCTACACCCTCGAGATCCGGTGCGGGGATGTAGGGGCGCAATTCATTGCGCCCTCTTCATTTGTGCAGACAACGCAGCAGGCCCTCCCGCAGGGCGGCGAGCTCGGGGCCGTCCTCCCCGCCCGACAGCCGCTCGTCGTGGACCAGGGCACAGAAGGCCGCCGCGGCGGCTCCATCCCCCTGGCCTGCGAGCGCCGTCTCGGCGAGCAGCAGCGCGTCGCCGCGGATCCTGCGGAGCTCCTCGTCGGACAGGCCGAGGCACGCCAGCCGTTCCAGGGCGATCTTCTCGAAATGCCGGTACAGGAGGTCGCGGTCGCCGTCCTCCACCTCCAGCAGCCGTCCCCCTCCTCCGGGTCTCAACCGCTGCAACAGCGTCCGCGCGAGATCGCCGGCTTCACAGTGCTCGATCAGCAGCTCCCAGCACAGCCGCTCCATCTCAGGAGTGACTGCCGGCTTGGAGCCGAAGTGACGCTGGAGGACGTCGAGCGTACGGGTAGGCTCGGAGCGCAGAAGAGTCCAGAAAATCGGGTCGTGCAGGGGCGAGCCTTCGAAATGAAGCTCCTTGCCGTTGTTCATCCTCACCATCCCACCAGTTTGTCGAACACGGGGTCCGTGTTCAGAGAGACCCGGCGGGCGGGAGCTTTGTTTAGAGAATCAGCAGCGACGCGGTTAGTTCGGACGGACCCGGAGCGTAAGCCGCTGCAAAGACTCGGGATCCTGCCCGTTCTTCAAGCCGTAGAGCGTCAGCCGGTACAGCCCTGGAGCGAGATAGTGCGGCGGGAGCAGGGCTGTGAAGTCGCTGACAGGACCGCGAAAAACCTCTTCCCGGGTACGCGCCTTCTGGATGGACAGCTCATACCGGGAGTAGCCCTCAGTCGCCTCAGGGAAGAACCGCAGAGTAGTCCCCTTCGCCGCAGAGATCTCGTGTTCCGGGAGAGCGCGCTCGTCCTCGACGTCGATGACCTTCACGTCCCCGGGTTGGCGCAGCTCCCGGATCTCCCGTTGGAGCGAAATCCCCCAAACGGAGAGCCCCACCGTCGACAGGAAGAAGACCGCGGCCAAGGGGGTGAGCCACCGGGCCGGGGAGGGCCGGCGCTCCGGGGGACGCGGCGGCTGGGCCGGCGCCGGCTCCTTGAGAGGCTCGACGGGACGGAGGGCCGGTGCCGCCACCGGCCGGGGCTCCTTCAAGAGGGGCTGCAAGGCTTCCCAGGCCGCCTCCACTTCTGCCGGAGTGGGCTGACGGACTCCTTCCGAAGGGGTCAGGTCCGGGAACTCGCGCAAATCGAGGAGAAGGCGCGCGCATTCCTGGCAGAGCGCCAGGTGGTCGCGCAGACGCTCCTCCTGCTCGGCCGGCAGCTCGCCGGCCTGGTAGGCGACCAGATCCTCGACCGGAGGATGCGGTCCCAGGCGGCGCCTCTCCTGCTCGATCAGATTTCGGAGCGAGGGAGGCAGCGACGGCTTTTCGCTGTCGTCCACGGGCTCTCCGCCGCTACTCGAAGTCGAGATCGTCGAAGTAGCGGGCGAGCTTGCCCTTGAGCTGCTGCCGCGCCTGGAAGAGGTGGGCCTTCACCGTTTCGATCGAGACTTTCATCAGATCGGCGATCTCACGGTATTTGAGGTCCTGAGCGATACGCAGGATGACGCACCTGCGCATCTGCGGCGGCAGAGAACCCAGGGCCTGCCATAAGACCCTGTGGCGTTCATCGGCGAGCAGGTTGGCGAGCGGTCCTTCATCGTCCTTCTCCCAGACGGGAGAAGAATACCCCAGAGACGCGTCGGAGATCTGGTCCTGTAGGCCCTCGAGGCTCACCTCCTGAGCCCCCCGCTTGAGCGTGGACCGGTCCCGCAGGGTGTTGCGGAAGATGTTTGCGGCGATCTGATACACCCAGGTGTCGAACCGCGACTCACCCCGGAAGGTCGAAAGGCTCTTGTGAATCCGCAGGAAGGTCTCTTGGGCAAGGTCGTTGCTGTCGTCTGATGAAAAACCCTTATTGACAAAGAAGAGGTGCACGGGACCATAGTAATGAAGAAATATGCGCCTGAAGCAGTCTTCGGGATTCACCCCCGCCTGCCATTGCTCTACGAGCTGGTCACCAGGGCCCTTTTCGGCCACAGAACTCACGATACTCGTGACCATCCTGAGTTGATGCCAAGACCGGAAAACGAAGTTCCGCAAACTATGACCGTAGCGGTGTCTTATTTTAACTCACATCCTCTGGATTCCGTGTCAACTCCGTAAATTGGCACATATCGTGAGCCTCGAGCCAAGGGGAGGCCTCCCCCCAGATCCTTCGCGACGCTCAGGATGACAAGGGGGGTTGGCGACGCCCCTCTCCCGGGGAGGGCGGGCGGGGTGGCGGGAGAGGGGACGGGGGTGAGGGCTTCTACTTGCCCGGCTTGGCCGGAGCCGGGGCCTGCGAGTCCGCCTCGACGGAGATGACGATCTTGACGTCGTCGCCGAGCACGGTGCCGCCGGCGTCGAGGACGCGGTTCCAGACGACGCCGTAGTCCTTGCGGTTGACCGTGAAGCTGGTCTCGAAACCCGCCTTCTCGCCGCGCGGCGTCTTCATCGACCCCAGCACCTGGACCGGGATGGTGACCTTCTTGGTCACGCCGTTGAGCGTCAGGTCGCCCGTCACATCCAGCGTGTTGGCGTCCTTGGCCTTGACCTCGGTGCTGCTGAAGCTCCAGGTGGGGTTCTTCTGGACGTTGAAGAAGTCGGGCGAGCGCAGGTGCTCGTCGCGGTCGTCGTTGCCGGTGTCGATCGACGCCGCCCGGACGGTGAAGTTGACGCTCGAAGCCGCCGGGTTCTGCTTGTCGTACTTGACGGTCCCGTCGAAGTCCTTGAAGCGGCCCGACACGTTGGAGACGAAGTGACGGATGGTGAAGTTGACGCCGCTGTGGCTGGTGTCCACCTTGTAGGTGAGAGGCTCGGCGAACGCCAGGGCGGGCAACAGGAGCCCCAGGGCGAGCGCCGACATCGAGATCTTTCTCTGCACGATCGGTCCTCCTCGAGTTCTTCGCCTGGAGGAAGCTCCACCCCGTGGAAGGGGTGGAGCCATCTTCCGGTACGGCGAGTTTGCGCGGGCAGTGTACTACGGCTAGCTGAACAGCGGGTTGGGCTTCTCCGGGTCGATCTCCAGGTCGGCGACGGCCTGGCGGACGACGGCGCGGTCGATGGCGCCGCGCTCGGCGAGCTGGTGCAGAGTGGCGAGCACGACGAACTCGGCGTCCACCTCGAAGAAGCGGCGCAGCACCTCGCGCGTGTCGCTCCGCCCGAAGCCGTCGGTCCCCAAGGGGAAGAGCCGTCCGGGGAGCCAGCGGGCGATCTGGTCCGGCACCGACTTCATGTAGTCGGTGACCGCGATGATCGGGCTCTGGTCGCCCTCGAACAGCGACACCACGTAGGGCTTCCGCGGCTCCTGGTCGGGATGGAGCAGGCTCCAGCGCTCCGCCTCCAGGGCGTCGTAGCGGAGCTGCTTGTAGCTGGTGGCGCTCCAGACGTCCGCGGCCACGCCGTAGCGCTGGGCCAGGATCTCCTGCGCCTTCAAGGCGCCGCCCATCAGCGAGCCGCTGCCGAGGATGTGGGCGCGCGGCCGGTCGCCGGGAGCATCGGATGCCGGGGATGCCGGGGATGCCGGGGCGGGCCGGAGCTTGTAGAGGCCCTTCAGGATCCCCTCCTCGACCGCATCACCCTCTGGCTTGGCGAGCATCGGGTAGTTCTCGTTGTAGAGAGTGATGTAGTAGAAGATGTCCTCCCGGTCCTCGTACATCCTCTTCAAGCCGTCGCGGATGATCACGGCGAGCTCGTAGTGGAACGCCGGATCGTAGGCGCGCAGATTGGGCACGACGCTGGCCAGCACGTGGCTGTGGCCGTCCTCGTGCTGGAGACCTTCGCCGTTGAGCGTCGTCCGCCCCGCGGTCGCCCCCAGCAGAAAGCCGCGCGTGCGCATGTCGGCGGCGGCCCAGATCAGGTCGCCGATGCGCTGGAAACCGAACATCGAGTAGAAGATAAAGAACGGGACCATGTCGATCCCGTGCGTCGCGTACGAGGTACCGGCGGCGATGAACGACGCCATCGAGCCGGCCTCGGTGATCCCCTCCTCCAGGATCTGGCCGTCGGTCGCCTCGCGGTAGTAGAGCAGCATCGCCTTGTCGACCGGCTCGTAGAGCTGGCCGACGTGGGAGTAGATGCCGAACTGGCGGAACAGCGACTCCATGCCGAAGGTGCGCGCCTCGTCGGGGACGATCGGCACGACCTTGGGACCGAGCTCCTTGTCCTTCATCAGCTGGGTGAGGATCTGGACGAAGACCATGGTGGTCGAGACGTCGCGGTCCACGGCCTCGAAGAAACGCTCCCAGACGCCGGTCCTGGGGATCGGCGTCGGCTCGGTGCGCACCCGCCGGTTGGGCATGAAGCCGCCGAGGGCGCGGCGCCGCTCGCGCAGGTACTGGACCTCTTGGCTGTCCGCCGGCGGCTGGTAATACGGGGCGTCGGGCAGCTCCTGGTCGGAGACCGGAATCTCGAAGCGGTCGCGGAAGAAGCGCATCTCCTCTTCGCTGAGCTTTTTCTGCTGGTGGGTGACGTTTCTCCCTTCGCCCGCCTCGCCGAGGCCGTAGCCCTTGACGGTCTTGGCCAGGATGACCGTCGGCGAGCCCTGGTGCTCGACCGCGGCCTTGTAAGCGGCGTAGACCTTGACCGGGTCGTGGCCGCCGCGCCGGAGCGCATGCAGCTGCTCGTCGGAGTAATCCTTGACCAGCTCCAGCAGCTCGGGATACTTGCCGAAGAAATGCTGGCGGAAATAGGAGCCGGGCTCGACGACGTACTTCTGGTATTCGCCGTCGAGCGTCTCGTTCATGCGCTGGACGAGCAGGCCGGTGTTGTCGGCCTCGATCAGCGGGTCCCAGTCGCTCCCCCAGATCACCTTGATGACGTTCCAGCCGGCGCCGCGGAAGGCGGTCTCCAACTCCTGGATGACCTTGCCGTTGCCACGCACCGGGCCGTCGAGCCGCTGCAGGTTGCAGTTGATGACAAAGATCAGGTTGTCGAGCTTCTCGCGGGCGGCGAGAGTGATGGCGCCGAGGGTCTCGGGCTCGTCGGTCTCACCGTCGCCCAGGAAGGCCCAGACCTTCCGGTTCTGCGGATCGCGCAGGCCGCGGTCGCGGAGGTAGCGGTTGAACTTGGCCTGGTAGATGGCGCTGATCGGCCCCAGGCCCATGGAGACCGTGGGGAACTCCCAGAAACCGGGCATGAGCCAAGGGTGGGGATAGGAGGAGAGTCCCCCACGGACACTCACCTCGCGGCGGAATGCGTCCATCTGCTCCACGGTGATCCGTCCCTCGAGGAAGGCGCGGGCATAGATGCCGGGCGAGCCGTGCCCCTGGATGTAGATCACGTCTCCTTCGAAGCCGCTCTCGCCGCGGCCGCGGAAGAAGTGGTGGAAGCCGACCTGGTAGAGGGTGGCCGATGAAGCGAAGGTGGAGATGTGGCCGCCGAGGCCGGCGTATTTCTTGTTGGCCCGCACCACCATGGCCATGGCGTTCCAGCGCATGATGCTCTTCAAGCGCCGTTCGATGGCCCGGTCGCCGCCGTAAGGCGGCTCTTCGGAGGCGGGGATGGTGTTGATGTATGGAGTGTTGCCGGTGAAGGGGAGGACGACGTCCTTCTCGTATCCCTTTTCGAGGAGCTTCTTGAGCAGGAAGCACGCCCGGTCGCGCCCTTCGATCTCGACGACCTGCTCGAAAGCGGTCAGCCACTCCTCGGTCTCGTTGACGTCGGCGTCTTCCTCCCCGCCTGTGTACCAGTTCAGCGGAGTCCGGCTCGCATTGTTCATTGGACGACCTCCCTAGTCCGCCGCGCCACAGGCCGCGGCCTGCCCCGCCGGAGCGCCGGCGGAAGGTGACGGCTTAGGTTGTCACGTCTTGGGGTCGGATCGCCAGCGGGTGCGGGCGCTAGAGCGGGAAGAGGCGCTCTACCGGGGCTCGCCGAGCAGCACGAAGCCGGCCCAGTGCACAGCCTCTGTGTGCCTCTGCGAGGTCTCGAGCATTGCCTGACGCAATGCCTGGGCCTTGTCGACCCCCCTCGCGAGAGCGGTATGGAAGCCCTTCATCAGCTCCGCCGTGGTGAGGTCTGGAACAGGCCACAAGGAGACCAGCAGGCTTGGCACTCCGGCAGATAGGAACGCGTACGCAAGGCCGATGACCCCTTCGCTCCGTACGTTTCCACGCCCGGTGCTGCAAGCGCTCAGGACGACCAGCTCGGCCCGGAGGTCGAGCTCCAGGATCTCCCGGGCGGTCAATATGCCGCTGTCCTCGTCCGCCGGAGCCAGGGCGAGAGCCCCTGGAATCTCCGCGTCTCCAAGGACCTCGAAGATCCCATGAGTCGCCAGGTGGACCACCTTCTTACCGGGCATGCCTTGGAGCACCGCAGCCTTGGTGGCCCTGTCTCCGAGAAGCGCTACTGTACCGAGTTGTCCGGCGATCGCTTTTGCTTCATTCTCTGCCCCGGGGAGCGCCGGCAGAGGTCTACCGGAAGGGAGAATAGGCATCTCCGGGTTCCCGACGACGAGGCCTCCCCGGACCTCCTGCCGCAACGCCTGCGCCTGACGGTGCGCCAAGCCGAGAACCTGGATCGACGGGGCGATGGAGAGTACATAGCAGTCCAGGAGGCGGGGACCACGCAGATCCCTTTGCAATGTCGGAAAGGGAACGAGGGACAAGGCGCCCTGCGGAATGAATATGATTCGAGCCTCCGGATCATCAGGAAGCCACTTCTCGATCGGCCGAATGAGGAAATCGTAGCCGGCCTTCGCCTCCTCTTCGGGGCTCGCCACGACCTTCGGCATGGCGAGATCACGTATCTCGTACCGTAAGGGCTCCAGGCTCATCGGCACCGGAGACTTCGGTGGCTCGGCGACATCCTCCTGGAGAATCGGTATCAGCTCCATCCGCACCTGTCCATCCAGCTGCACCACCCAGGCAAGGATCTCCGTCCCCTGCAGGCCGCGGCGCCCGTCGCGCATCACCTCCTCGAAAAGGACCGAATACTGGACCAGGGTGGCCGCTTGCTCGCGGGCGATGCGCCGGATGACCTCGATCTTCGGCTCTCCCGCCAGAGCCTCCGCCAGGCGAGAGGTGAGCCGGGAGGCGATCCGGTCCGCGAGAGCCCGGGCACGTCCGCGCTCGGACGCGACCAAGGCATCCTCCTTTCTACCCTGCTCGACAAGGGCCTTCTGCAGCAGCATGTAGGTCAAGCCTTGCTCTTGGAGCAGGGCCACCTTGTCCATGTCACGCCATTCGAGGCTGTCCCGTAGGGAGTCCCAGAGAGCGGTCGCCCTCTCCAGAACCGCTTCCGCCTCCGTGAACCGCCTCCTGACGATCAGAACGATGCCGAGATTATTGAGAGCCGTTCCCTCCACGAAAGGATCGGAGATCTCCTGCGCGAGCGCGACCGCCTGCTCGTGAAACGCTGCGGCCTGCTCCTGGTCGCCCAACCAATGCCAGGCGATTCCCAGGTTCGACAGCGTTGCCGCGATCCCGCGGCGGTCCCCGATCTGGCGCTTGAGCCAGAGGCTGCGTTCGTAGAAGTAGAAGGCGGCCAGAGGATCGGGGCCGGCGGCGACGAGACTCCCCAGGTTTGAAAGGAGCTTGGCTTCGACAGGCGTGGCCTGAATCTCCTGTGCCTTGCGTAGGGCCTCCTGGAAAAGCACATAGGCCGACTCGTTCTCCCGCCGGGCAATATGGACGCCTGCTAGATCCGCCAAGAGCACCAACTCAGCCGAACCGGCGCCGCGGCTCCGAGCGATCTCCAGCCCCTCTTGCATGACCTGGAGGGCCTTTGCGAAATCGCCGATCTCCAGATATTGAATCCCGAGTTGGCTGAGAGCTCCGATGGCAATCAGCGAGTTCGGAAGTTGGCGGGACAGCGCCAGGGCCTCCTCCAGAATTGCCAAGGATCTCCCGTAATCTCCTTGCAGCCGGTAGTCCGCGGCGAGCCCAAGAAGACCCTGGACTTCACGGTCGGTCCGCTCTTGCAGACGGGCCCAGCGGATGCTTTCCTGGGCATGCTCGGCCGCGTCCCTGATTCTTCCCTGCCGGCGAAGGACATGCGCGAGATTGCCGTGCCCGCTCCACAGGCTCTCCGGGTCGTCCCTCTTGCCTGCCGATTCGATCTGGGCTTGGAGACAGGCAGCCGCCTCTTCATATCTCCCTAGATCCGCATAGGCCGTCCCGAGGCCACCCAGGGCGATTTCCTCGTCGTAGACTTCTCTCAGCTCTTGAGCGATACACAAACTTTGCTGTTGGTGATCCAAGGCCTCCTGGAGTTGGCCGCGTCCTTGGAGGACATGCCCCAGGACATTGTGCGACCTCGCAATTCCAAGCCGGTATTCCGCCAGTTCGTAGAGTTCGAGAGCCTTCCAGGCAGACTCATGGGCTCCTGCCAGGTCACCAGCCTCCAACTCGGCCATGGCTTTGTCGTGCCAGCGGACCCCTTCCACCTTGAAGTAGCGGCCGAGCAGTCTATCGAGCAGGCCCACGATCCCTCCCTGGATGACAACCTCCAAAGACCCAACTCGGCCGAGTTTGTTTAGGCCTCAGCCAGCCGCCCTCACATCTTTCTGAACAAAGTCCCTCGGTTCGTGTCTCCAGGAGCGGAGCCAGACCCTATGCACTATGAAGACTTCGTCCTCCACATCGGTGCCCCTGTAGATCCTGAGACCTACCCTCTCCAGGTACTCTCCTCTCCGGGCGGCGAAGCCCGTGGACTTCTCCGGTTGCCGCCCGAGCTGTTCAATGCCCGTCTGGACCACAGCCTCGGAGTGTCTGGTCAGCCCATGGCTGCCGCCGGAGAGGGGAGCTCCCTGCCTCTAAGAGACCTTCAACCTCCCCTACCCGCCGAGCTTCGGGTAATCGAGCCTCAGTCTCTCGGCGAAAAACTCTTCCGGGCCCTCTTCGCTGAAGAGGTAGGAAGGCTCTACGACTACAGCCGCGGGCGCATTGAAAACGCTTACGAGGAAGAGAGGCAGGGGCTCCGTATCCGTCTTCACCTGGAACCCGGTCACCCGGACCTCGCGAAGCTCTGCACCCTTCCCTGGGAGCTCCTCTACGATCCCAACGCGCAGGTCTTCTTGGGACTCAGCCCGAGCCACTCCGTGGTTCGCTATATCGACCTCCCCAGACCTGCCACGCCCGGGCAACTCCAGCTCCCTCTCAGAATCCTTGTGGTTCTCTCCCGCCCATCCGGCCTGCCGGGTCTGGATTTCGACCGGGAACGCCGGGAGATCGAAGAGGCTTGGAGCGTCCAGGGAGAGGTCGACGTCCAGATCCTCCCTGAAGCGACCCTGAAATCCCTCCAGGATACTTGGCGGAGAAACCGGTTCCATGTTCTCCACTTCGTCGGCCACGGCGCCTTCCACGGTCCCGATGGGCAAGGCCTTCTGTTTTTCGAAGACCCCTCAGGGCAGAGACCTGTCCCGGGACAGCAGCTCGCCGCTCTGCTCCAGCTACCCCACCCACCCATACTGGTCTTCCTGAATGCTTGCCAGAGCGCCCGACTGGGCGACACTCCCGGCTTGAACCCAGGTCTTTCGACGGCGTTGCTCCAAGCGGGTATCCCCGCGATCATGGGGATGCAGTTACCTATTTCCGACCGGGCCGCGATCGCGTTCAGCCGGTCCTTCTACCGGTCCCTTGCACGCGGGTACTCCTTCGACGAATCGGTCAACCAAGGACGTCAAGCCATCTACCTGGACACCCATGGATCTATCGAATGGGCGACCCCCGTAGCTCTCCTGCGGACTCCGCACTCTCGGCTGTTCGACCTGCCGTCCAGGCTCTTCGTGGGCACTGACGAGGAGATTCAAGAACCGAAGCCACTGCAGGATTTTCAACGCGACATCTACGTCCTTTTCGACGACCTCGGGATCAGCGCGGAGGAGGACTACCTCCGGATGAACCTGGAGGAGAAGATGATCGTCAGTCGCGAGATCGTCCGACGGATGACCGGGCTCGGAGCCGATCCAGCCGACCTCTTGGACCTCATGCATGTCAACATGAGATTCCCCAGCAAAGATCTCCTCGCCAGTCCGGAGATCCTCAAGTCTCTGGATACGCTGCACCGGAAGACCGCCCTCTACTCGGACCATACAGTTGTCTGCCTGCCACCGCTCACCCTTCCGAGGAGCTTCGGCCCCGGATCGAGAGAGGAAGTACTCAGAGATGAGTCGATACCGCTCCTAATACAGCATCGCCCTCTGATTCAGGCAGGGAAAATGAGTGTCGTCCCCGAATCCCTCATACGGGAAGACGATCAGGCCTGCCTGTTCAACGTCCGCCAGCTCGACACCACCAAAGTGGACTTCAGCGATATTTCCGTGCGCTCCATGTTCCTCCGTGCAGGAAAGGCCATGCGGCGCACCGGTGCGCTCGTCTTCGAGTCACGCGAGGGCGGCTCCCTCAGGCTTGAGGACATCCTGGAGATCGAAGACCGGTTCAAAGCCGAGTACTCATACTTCCAGACCCACATGCGTTCGACCCTGCTATCCATCAATCCCCAGGATGAGACTACAGCCCTCAAGCGGGCCCTCGTCGAGGTCGAGAGCGGGATTCAGCAGCTAAATGGTCTCTATGAGGATTATCAGCGCCGCTCCCGGCTCCCCGTCCAAGCGGCTCCCGGTTCGGGGACGCTGACCGTGGCCCTGTACGCCGATGACCCAAATGTGGCTCAGTTCATCATGGCTGCCTTCACTGGGGGCCAGGTCGGCTCCGTGGTGCGCTTCGTAGAAGACGTGAAGACTCTCCCCGATACGATCCGGAGGTCACCTTATTTCGTTCCCTGGCTAATCCAGCAGGGAGGTAGCGTCTCTGAGTTGGGGTTGGAGTGACGGCATGGCCTTGCCTGGCGAGTTGCTGACACGCGGCGAACGCCTGGAAACCCACGAGGAATACCTGGAACTACTCGATGCCTTGAGGGAAGCCGGGGAGGAGGATGGGCTAGAGGAGCCTCTCGCCGAGGCGTGGTCGCTCCTGCTCGATGCCGCCCATGGCAGGACGCTCGACTCTGAACGGCTTCGCAACGCCTTTCTCTCCGATTCTCAGCCCGTACTGCTGGCTGCCTCACTTTACCTGGTGACCTGGTCTTCCAGCGAGAGCCTGTGTCGCGAGCTACTTTTCGGACCAGACGGATTCACCCCATCGAAGGTTTCCGCCAATGCCCGCTGGTACCTGCTCAAGGCCATGGGAGTATCGGGAAATCAAGATTTCGTGGAGGTGCTGAACGAGGCGCTCCTCGATCATCCCCACTTCTGCCCAGAGGCCACTGTTCTCGAAGCGCTCAAGCAACTCGGCGCAGCCGTCGACGAGGAAGAGCTCGGCAGGCATCCGATTACCGTGACGACAGATGGAACGACGATCTTCCTCGGTGACGACTCCCGGTTCAACGGGTATAGCATCTGCCCGCGTTGCGGTTTCTTCCCTTGTCGGATCAACCGCAGCTATCGGTTCGGCATTCAAGACTGCAAACTTTTCGGCCGTACCTCTCCCGACACATTGGGGGAGATCACCGACCGGCGAACGAACCGGGGTCTGTATCAGCAAGCGAAGAAGCAGACCCTTGTACAGTCGCAGCAACGGTTGATCGAAGCTCGCCGACTCATGGCTGACGGCGATATTGTCCGCGCGATACCGATCCTCGCGCAGCTCTTGATCTCTTATTACTTCAATCCGGACGATTCCTCCGTGTCCTTGGTGTGGATCGATCTGGCAGACTGCTTCGCGACCTGCGGGGAACCGGAGATGGAGTTCGTCTGCTTACGCGAAGCGCTGGCAACCCGCCGTCTGATCAGCCAAGCGGATCAGGCTGCACGAGAGAAGCTTGAAAGCTTCACCCCGGATCCGCAAGCTGTGTTCGGTCGACCTTTCCCTAAAGCCCAAGCCTCTCGGCTGGAGCTGCGGGCCGTGGAGTACAGGAAACGGGGTCTCTTCACGCCGGCCTTGGACTGTTACGTGGAATCCAATCTCTGCGAGTCGGGGCGATCAGCTGGAACTTGGTTCGAGATGGGAGAGTGCCACTTGGAGCTTGGAGAACTGCATCTCGCCGAGTTGTTCATGGTCCGAGGAGCAGACTTCTACACAGAGACACAGATCATACTCAAGACCCGGTTCTTAGACGCCGCCGAGGAGGTTCGCCGGAAGCGCCGGCTCCTCCCCGACTTTGGCTTGAACCTGTCTCGCCGCAAGGCCGAGCGGGACGCTGCCCGGCAGTCCCCATCAGAAATCATAGTCGACCCGCTGCCCCTACGGGAATCGCAGGGGACACCGTAAAAAGCGCCCTCGCAGGTTGGTACAAGATAAACTACTGGTCCCGAAGAGTCGCGATCATCTGGTCGAAACGTGAGGCTCCACCCCCAGAGCCGAATTCCAAGGAGAACCGTTTACCCCACTCGAGAATCTCAATCGCGGTCTCGATATCCCCATCCTCGTAGTATCTCTGCGATTCGTCGAAGAAGTCCCTGACCCCTTTACCAGGCCAGCCACTCTCCTTGTCCTTCCACCAAGGCTTGTTACCGAAGAACCCCATCGCCTCTCTCCTTTCTTCTCGATCTTGGGATTGGATCCCGCTAATTGAGACACGACGGAGTTTCGATTGTTGATCAGCGGAACCCACTGAGAGAGGTTGGCCTTGGGGGGACAGCAACTAACAGGTCCACCAGTC
>Ga0307468_100000131_pt1 | contig 17819 bp, 12 predicted proteins | sample atmdna_FD_203085 | JGI IMG/M metagenome (GOLD analysis project Ga0307468, IMG submission 203085) | Hardwood forest soil microbial communities from Morgan-Monroe State Forest, Indiana, United States - atmos_gases AM2C_05 | ecosystem: Environmental > Terrestrial > Soil > Temperate forest > Bulk...
TTGGGGGAATAGGTGGAATAATACTGGGAGTTGGTGTAACCGCGATTGGTTCGATGATCCAAGCTGCTCAATACTCGACGCGAGGAGTCGTTCTCAGTATCGTTTGTATACTTGTCGGCATGCCAGCATTCATGTTCCACGTCATGAAGGAGTAGTTAGCCCGCTCGTTCAATCCAACTTTGTTTCTCTAATTTTCTTTTCCTGCTCGGCGCGAAACAGCTTTAACTTCTTCTTCAGTTCAGGCCGGCTATTAGCCAGGATCGCGATCGCCAGCAACGCTGCGTTGGTGGCGCCGGGTTTTCCGATGGCCAACGTCCCGACGGGAATGCCGGCGGGCATCTGCACGGTTGACAGCAACGAATCCAAACCGTTGAGGGCGTCGCTTTTCATCGGCACGCCCAGCACCGGCAGGGTCGTGTGGGCGGCGATGACTCCGGCCAAATGCGCCGCTCCGCCGGCTGCCGCGATGATCACTTCGATGCCGCGCGACTCTGCCTTGCCGGCAAGGTCAGCTGCCAGCGCGGGGCTGCGATGCGCCGACATCACGCGACTTACGTGCGCAACACCGAACTGTTGCAAAGTGTCCGACGCCGCGCGCATCGTCTCCCAATCCGATTTGCTGCCCATCACCACGGCGACAAGTGATTTCGAATTGCGAATTTCGGATTTCGAGTTTTTAGATCCCTTAGGTTTTGGCATTTTGAGTCTCAGAAGTCAGTACCGAGGGCGGTAGCGATCGGATTTGGAGTGCGCCGGCAAGCGAAGCGACGACGGCGCTTTGGTTCAAAAACCTGGGACACAGTCATCGGCGAATCCAAAGCGGTGTCGCGCTCCGCTTGCCACCGCACTCCAAATCAAACCTCACTCTCCTTGATCCAGCGAGTAACCACGCTCTCCGTCAAAGTTACAAAGATTCTCGATCTTAATGAAATCAAATCCCGCGCTCTCCACGCGACCAAGCAATTCGATGATTTGCTTATGCGAAATCGCGGTCCCTTTCTCGCGGGACATGAATCGGCATCGCCACTGGTCAGAGCAGAACGTTTCGGCTGCACCGCCCGGCCAAACTCTTACGCCGCGGTTGCTGATCATGTAAAGCCGCAAATGCTCCGGTGTAATCTTTGTGAGCGCTTCCCCCAGATTGTCGGGCGAACCTTTCAACCAGTCCAGAAATACATCCACGCCGACCAGGTCCTTCTTTGTATCTGACCGTTCTTTTACTATCGTCTCGCTATAAACTCCCTCGACATCTCTCTGCTTATAGGCGACCGGCTTTAGGGTCTGGGGCCGCTTGCCGAGGCGGTCGACCACCGCTTGCGCAAATTCCTTCGTGCCCACTTTCTGCTTGCTGATGCCTTCCTTGAAGATGTCATAAGTATGAACGCCATCTTCAATCGTGCGTAGCCAGGCGTTGTGGACCTTCTCCGCATTGTTCGTCTGGCCGATGTGCACCAGCATCATGATTGCGCCCAGAAGCAACCCCGACGGATTGGCCAGGTTCTGTCCCGCGCGTCGAGGGGCCGAGCCGTGAATCGCTTCGAACATCGAGATGTTCTCGCCAATGTTAGCGGAACCGGCCAGGCCAACCGATCCGGCGATCTGAGCGGCCACGTCAGACAGAATGTCGCCGTAAAGATTAGGCATCACGATCACGTCAAAAGCGTTTGGGGTGTCAGCCATTTTGGCCGCGCCGATATCCACAATCCAATGCTCGTTTTCGACGTCTGGGTACTCGGCGGCGATCTCGTTAAAGACCTTGTGAAACAGACCATCGGTCAGTTTCATGATGTTGTCTTTGGTAAAGCAGGTGACCTTTTTACGGTTGTGACGGCGAGCGAACTCGAATGCGTAGCGCACTATTTTTTCCGAGCCCGGACGCGAAATGATTTTTAAGCACTGCATAACCTGATCGGTCTGGCGATATTCGATTCCGGCATAAAGGTCTTCTTCATTCTCTCGCACGATCACCACATCCATGTTGGGATGCCTGGTCTGGATAAACGGATGATACGAAACGCACGGACGCACGTTGGCATAGAGTCCCAGCGTTTTGCGGACGGTGACGTTGAGGCTCTTGTAACCACCGCCCTGGGGAGTGGTGATCGGGGCCTTGAGAAAAACTTTGGTGGTGCGCAGTGAGTCCCAGGCGCTTGGCTCGATGCCCGAAGTATTTCCGGCTAGATAGACCTTCTCGCCAATGTCGATTTTTTCGATGTCCAGTTTTGCGCCCGCTTCTTTCAGGATGTGCAACGTCGCTTCCATGATTTCGGGACCGATGCCGTCGCCATAGGCGACCGTGATAGGTACGGAGGGCATAAGAATGAGTGCCTTTCTTTCTGTTTTGAGAAGTTGACGAATATAAGCCAAAAGCCGGGAGTGAGCAACGCGAGACGTTCAGAGTTCAACCTTTAGGTTGCCGACAGATAAATCCACAAGCTGAAGCTGGAACTCTAAACTCGAGCGTTAGTGTTAAGATTAACCTTCCGAAATGAACAATCAGGCTTTTGGCATTCTGGAATTCGATCTGCTGCGAGCATTTCTGCGCCGTGGCGCGCAGACCGACACGGGGCGCGCGCGTTTTGATTCGCTGGCGCCATTCGATGATGCCAGCGAGTTGCTGCGCGCCCTTCGCCTGGTCGCGGAGTACATTGAGTTGCGCCAGCGCGGCGGCCGCTTGTCCTTCGATGGTATCGCTGATTCCAGCGATTCGATATCACGTCTGCGCATCGAGGGAACGGCCCTCGATCCGCTAGCGATCCTCGATCTGGCGCGACTGTGCCAACGCGCGATGGACGCGCGGGCCGGGATTCTGGCTGAGCGCGAGGCGTGTCCGACGTTGTTTGAGGTCGTGGCCGCGCTTACTCCTGAACTGAACCAGCTGGCGGCGCGGCTCAATAAGAAGATACTGCCGAGCGGCGAGCTCGACGATCGCGCCAGCCCGCAACTGGCGGGAATTCGACATGAGATCTCCCGGGCCCGCTCGCGCATTACCCGCTCGCTCGAAAGTCTCATGCGTCGTTCGAGTGAAGCGATCCAGGAAGAGCTGGTAACGATCCGGAACGACCGCTTCGTGATTCCGGTGCGTGCCGATCACCAGGCGCGGATCAAAGGAGTAGCGCACGGCTCGTCGTCATCCGGCGCCACGATCTTTGTTGAGCCGCTGGAAACAATCGAAGCTAACAACGAACTGCAGACTTTGCGCGAAGCGGAACAGCGAGAAATTGCTGAGATCCTGTTCACCCTCTCGGAAGAGTTGCGGCGAGAGTTGCCGGGAATTGAGCAGGCAGCCCGTGCGATCACTGAGCTTGATTTCATCGGCGCCAAGGCGGCGTTCGCCGAAAGGTTCGTTTGCGTAGTTCCGGAAGTGCCACAGACTTCAGTATGTGAAACCGACGAATCACAGACTGAAGTCTGTGCCAGGAACACGCTCGAATTCATCGACGCCCGCCATCCACTGCTCGAGGAGAGTCTCCGTGTCTCAGGCGCTGCCGTTGTGCCCGTTTCGTTTAGGCTGGATAGTGTCGATTCTGTCATGGTGATCTCCGGCGCCAACGCCGGGGGTAAAACCGTAGTCTTGAAAACCGCGGGTCTGCTTTCGTTGATGGCGCTGTCCGGCTTACCGGTGCCGGCCAAACGCGCCATCGTCCCTTTCTATCGTTCGGTGCTGGCTGACATCGGTGATCATCAATCGCTGGCTGCTAATCTTTCGACTTTCACTTCGCATGTCGCGAACATTGGCAAGATGATCGAGTCATGCGAGGCGCCGGCCCTGGTGCTGCTCGATGAGGTAGGGACAGGAACCGATCCGGAAGAAGGTTCAGCGCTCGGCGTTGCGGTCGTGGATCGCTTCAGACAGTGCGGCGCGCATGTGCTTGCGTCAACGCATTACTCCGGTTTGAAGATGTATGCGGGGAATGAACCAGGGGTGCTGAACGCCAGCGTCGAGTTCGACGAAAAGACTCTGAGACCGACCTACCGTTTGCTCGTCGGCGTTTCCGGTTCGTCATCGGGGCTGGAGATTGCGCGGCGGTTTGGCATTCCGGAGGAAGTGATTAACAAAGCCAGCGAACAGGTCAAACAGTCCACCCGCGATGCCGTGGAGTACCTAAGACGAATCAAGCGTGAAGCGGAAGCCGCCGAGAGTTTGCGGCAGGCGCTGGAAGAAGAGCGGGCCGCAGTGGCGGAGAAGTTTGCCGCGCTTGATGAACAAGCCGCGAAGCGCGAATCTGAACGTCAGGCTGAATTTGAAAGAGAGATGTCGAAGGCGATTAAGGAATTCGAATCACGTAGTCGAGAGTTTGCCGCGAAGATTGAGGACCGCGCTTCGCGTTTGAAAGTGGATCGCGAAACTGCGCGTCGCACGGCTGAACTGAAACGCGAAGCTCAACGAGTGGCGCCAACACTGAAGCCACCTGCGCAAACTCCTGGACGTTCAGCGTCCAAGCGTTCGGGACCGGAGTTGCGTGGCGTCCGCGTAATTCGGGATGGCCAGGTAATGAGCGATCTTTCGTCTGAGTCAGATGAGACACAACCCGTTCAAGAGCGGGGCACGCGCGCATCCCGCCAGGATATCCGCGGTCCCCAACGCGATCTGAAGGTTGGAGACCGTGTGCGTCTGCTTTCGTTCGGCTCAGTGGGAATAGTCAATCACATTCGTGATGATGAAGCCGAAGTGCGCGTGGGCTCGCTGCGAATGCGCGAAAAGCTCGAGAATTTAGAACTTGTGTTTGAGGTCAGCGCGCGCGGCGGTAATGAAGTCAGTACGGCAAGTCGCGGTACTGGACGGCTAAAGCCTTCCCTCGAAAATCTAAGGAAAAAAGCTGCCACGACTGAGCTTCATCTGCATTCGGGTCCTGAGTCACGGACGAATGCCGAGCTCAATTTGATCGGCAAAACAACCGACGAAGCTGCGGAACTGACGGACAAGTTTCTCGATGAGGCTTTCTTGAACGGCCTCAGCGAATTGCGCATAATTCACGGCCACGGAACGGGTGCGTTGCGCAAAGCGATCGCCGAACTGTTGAAGGAACACCCGCACGTCGCGAGATTCGCGCCAGCGGCACAAGACAAAGGTGGTAGCGGTGCGACCATTGTTGAGTTGAAGCAATAAGCGAAGGGCATGATGAATTCTGACTTTGAAAAGTTGCTCGGTGCGGTGATTCCGATCGCGCAGGAGATGCTGAAAGATCTTGGTGCGTTCATCCCGTTTGGAGCTTTCATTGCAGGAGATGGCGAAGTGCAACTCGCCGGCGGCGAAGGCAATCCTTCGCATCTTGAGACACAGGAGATTGTGGAAATGTATCTAGAGGCCTATCGCCAGGCGGCGGCGGATGGCAACTTTAACTCCACAGCGTTGTGTGTCGACGTGCGCGTGTCCGTTCCCGGCAAGTTGGAAAAGACCGACGCGATTCAAATCATGCTGGAGCACTCGGATGGCGAGGCGCTGAACGCCTTCATGCCTTATGAAAAGCATGAGCAGGCGGAGATAAGCTATGCTCCGATTTTCGCAACTCCCGCCGAACCCCGGGTGTTCATCAAGCTGGCTTCCGAAGAGGAACAATGACGGCCTTTTCGGCAATCGTCATGTCTGGTTGAATGCGGTAGAATTACCCGGAAGGAGCAAAACGAGTTCAGGAAGAATGACTGATACTGCATACAGAAAACTCTTAAAGCGCGTGGTTGTGAAGCGAGACGTGTGCGGCGGCGAACCGTGTATTCAGGGCACGCGAATCAACGTGGCAGTAATATTGGATTCGCTGGCAGAAGGACTGTCTCCAAAGGAAATTACCGAGCACCTCCCACCGCTAACCGAGCAGGACGTTCGCGCGGCAGTGGCGTACGCGGCCGAGTTAGCGCGCAAAGTCGCGGCTGCATGAAAATTAAGTTGGATCAAAACCTATCTCAAAACCTTCGCGATGATTTGACTAAGCTCAAACATGACGTTGACACGGTTCTCGATCAGGGCTTATCAGGGGCAACCGATCCTGAAGTGTTAAAGGCGTCAACATCTCACGATCGAATCCTCTTTACGCTCGACACCGATTTTCTTGACTTGAAGAGATACCCGCTGGCCAGTCATAGCGGCGTCGTAGTCTTTCGTCCTCCTCGTCAGGGTGCTCTGGCCGTCGCGGAATTCGTAAAAGCTTTCGTTCGTAGTGCCGACTTGGAAAAATATTATCAGCGGACAACTGTTGTTGAGCGCAGGCGCGCTCGAATTCTAAAGCGTCGATGATTTGACGTTGTTCGCTCGCTGGTTCATAAATCTTCCGTGCGTTTTCCGCAAACTTTCATTGATGACTTGCGTCGCCAGGCGGACATTGTCCGCATCGTGCAGGACTATGTGACGCTCAAGAAGGCCGGCGCCAACTGGGTGGCTCCTTGTCCGTTTCACAAAGAAACCAAGCCTTCGTTTTCCGTCAATCCGGCCAAGGAAATGTTTTTCTGCTTCGGCTGTCACAAAGGCGGCTCAGTTTTCACCTTCGTGATGGAGATCGAACGAGTAGCTTTTCCCGAAGCGATCAAAATCGTCGCCGAGAAATCTGGCATGCCGCTGCCAAAGATGGTTGATGACAGCCGCTTTGAAGCACGCCAACGCGACAGTGATCAGGTGATCGAACTGAATCAGTGGTCCCTGCTGTGGTGGGAGGATCAGCTCAAGAGCAAATCCGCGCCGGCGCAGGCGGCCCGCGAATATCTCAAAGACCGTGGTATCAGCGACGAAACGATCAAGACATTTCAGCTGGGTTTTGCTCCCGACAGTTGGGAAGCTCTTTCGACTCATCTGCGGCAAAAAGGCGCCACGCAGGAGCAGCTGGAAAAGAGCGGATTGGTGGTAAAGAAAGACGAAGGTGGTTCTTACGATCGCTTTCGGGGCCGGCTGATATTCCCCGTGTTCGACGCTCAGGGAAAGCCCATCGCCTTTGGCGGCCGCACGCTGGAACCGGAAGGCGAGCCAAAGTATCTAAACTCGCCGGAAACCACAGCCTACACCAAAGGCAGGCATTTGTTTGGGCTTAACCTGTCCCGTGATGAGATTCGCCGAAACGGCTTTGCCATCCTGGTTGAGGGGTATCTGGACCTGATTGTTCCGTACCAATTTGGGATCAGGAATGTGGTGGCCAGCCTGGGGACAGCGCTGACGCCCGAGCAGGTAAAACTGATCGGCCGGTTTGCGCGCAAGGTAGTGGTGAACTATGATGGTGACCGCGCGGGCGTGCAGGCAGCCAAACGAGCGATCGAAACGATTCTGGCCGAAGATCTCGAAGTAAAGGTCCTGGTCCTCCCGGACAACGCCGATCCGGACGATTTCATCAGAAAAAACGGCGTGACGGAGTATCAACATCGCCGAGGTGAAGCTCAGCCCCATATACAATTTGTGATCGATCAAGCGGTACGGGATCGTAACCTTCACAGCCCGGCTGACAAGGCTGCGGCAATTGAGGAGACGCTCCCGTTTGTTCGCGCTGTCCGGAGCCGGATTCAGAAGCGCGAATACTTTGACATTGCGATGGACGCGTTGCGGGTTCAGCCTGATCAACGCCGCGAGCTATGGCAAAGAATCCGCAGCGGCGCAAGCACGGACGCGGCTTCCGTTCAGGAGATGGTAAAGCGCAGTCCGGCGAGCCGGCCGACGGTGGCAGAGGAGAAGCTCTTGCGGCTCCTGCTGGCAAATGAAGAGCTGCGAAAGATTGTTCTGCCGCGGCTGGAACTGACGGACTATGAAGGACTGGCAACCGCGCAAATTTTTGACGCCGTAGTCAGTCTTGATAAGGAAGACAAGGAAATCGGATTTGATTCCTTGAGCGAAGCAACTGCGGATGATACCCAGGCCGGCGAGTTACTGGCGCGTTTGATGATGACTGAAAGCGCCGAGTCTTTCGACGAAGCACTGGCCGCCGCCGATAGTTGTCTGGATGCATTGCGGGTGACGAAACTCGATCGCAATATCGACGAATTGGGTTCCGAGTTAGCTGAAGCGGAACGCGCCGCTGATAACGAGAAGCTCAATCGCCTCGCCATGGAGCAGCTAGAGCTGAAAAAAAGGCGAGGCGCATTGCTGGCGCGATCACAAACAGCCGAGAATCCCGGGCGTTAGTTATTGGTCGAGAAGTGACGTGAACAAAAGAGGAACATACAAACTGTGGCTATTGAAGAAAAAGACCGGGACGACGTGATGGATCGACTGCTGCAATTGGGCGGAGATAAGAAGTTCCTGTCATACGACGATTTGAATCGCGAACTGCCGGAGAACGTGGTTTCACCGGACGATATCGAAGATGTGCTCCAGAAGCTGGATGCCTCGAATATTCATGTGGCGGATTCCGACGAGCGTCTGATCGAGCAGGCGGCGGCGATTGCCACCGACGATGAGGATTCGGGCGACGAAGATCTGGAACTGGATCTCTCAGCCGGAGCGCTCGAGAAAACCAACGATCCCGTGCGGCTTTACCTGCGCGAGATGGGTGTAGTGCCGCTGCTGACCCGCGAAGGTGAAGTAGCGATCGCCAAGCGCATCGAGCGGGGCCAGATCAAGACCCAAAAAGCCATCGCTCGTTCGCCGATTGCCGTGGCTGAGCTGTTGAAGATTGGCGACGAACTCACCGCCCACACCATCAACATTCGCGAAGTCGTTAATTTTTCCGAGCAAGCCGAACTGGCCGGTGAGGAAGACAAGGCCGAAGAGTATCGCGAGTGGACGATCGAAGGCATCGAAAACATTCGCCGTCTGTTCAAGAACGTGCTCAAAGAGTGGGTTAAGCTGCGATCGGAACAGAAAATCACGCGGGGCAAAAAGACCAAAAAGCTTTTGCGGCTGCGTCGCCGGGTAGCTCGACTGCGCATTGAAATCGCCGACGAAATTGGCCGTTTGAATATGACTGAGCGCTCGCGGCAGCGGCTGATTAACGCGATTCGAAACGTGCAGAAAGAAGTGCGCTCTGCCGAACGCGAAGTCGACACCTACAGCGACCGGCTCACCAAAAAGCGACTCAAAGCGGACGATATCAAAGCTTACAAAAAGCACGTCTCAAACGGCAAAAAGCGCTTGCAGACCGTGGAGCAGGAACATCATCTCCCGCCGATTGAAATCAAGCGCTCGCTTCAGGCAATCGTTACCGGCGAACACCAAACCGGTCAGGCCAAGCGTGAACTGGTCGAGGCTAACCTGCGTCTGGTCGTTTCCATCGCCAAGAAATATACAAACCGCGGTTTGCAGTTTCTGGACCTGATCCAGGAAGGCAATATCGGTTTGATGAAGGCCGTGGACAAGTTTGAATGGCGTCGTGGTTATAAATTCTCGACCTACGCAACCTGGTGGATTCGTCAGGCCATCACCCGGGCAATCGCGGACCAGGCCCGCACCATTCGTATTCCGGTGCACATGATCGAAACGATCAATAAACTGATCCGTACTTCGCGAGCGCTGGTGCAGGAACTCGGCCGCGAGCCGACCAGCGAAGAGATCGCCAAGAAGATGGACATTCCGGTATCAAAGGTGCGCAAGGTCCTGAAAATCGCCCAGGAACCGATTTCTTTGGCTACCCTGACGCCGCGCGAAGAAAAAGTGATCAAGATGCGATTTGGCCTGGGCACGACCGGTTCGGAACACACGCTGGAAGAAGTAGGCCAGCACTTTGCCGTGACCCGCGAACGTATTCGTCAAATCGAAGCCAAGGCGCTGCGGAAGCTGCGCCATCCCTCGCGCTCGCGAAAGCTTAAGGCGTTCCTCGAAACTGTTCAGCACGGATAGCCCGTGTCAGTAGTCAGTTGATAGTTGTCAGTTGTCAACGTACTAATCGCAAAGGCAACTGACTACTAACGACTGACTACTGACATCCTTTTATGAAGAAGATTATCGAAAGCTACAAACGGAAACTCGCCGGCGAAGATGGCTGGGTGTTGAAGCGCGGCGCGAACCTGCGGATTGCGCTTTGCTATCCCAACGTCTATGGCATCGGCATGGCCAACCTTGGCTTTCAGGCGATGTATGAGTTGTTCAATCGGATCCCGGAGGTCTCCTGTGAACGGGCATTCCTGCCGGATAGTGTAGGCAGGGCGCGTTTAGGCAAAGGCTCTGGTTATGATCAAGCCCTCCCTCACGGTCGGGCTTCTGACACGCGTCCAATCGACGAGATGCAGGAGTACGAACGCACTCGCACGCCGCTGCTCTCCTTGGAATCACAAACAAAGCTGCGCGATTTTGACGTAATCGCGTTTTCGATCTCGTTTGAAACTGATTACGTGAATCTGGCGAGGATGCTGCAGATGAGCGGCGTGCCCGTCTGGGCCAAAGACCGAACGAAGCACGATCCGCTGATCGTTATGGGCGGCGCCGCGTCGTTTCTGAATCCGGAGCCGATCGCGGAATTCACCGACGTGATCGGCGTCGGCGAAGGCGAGATCCTCGGACCAAAGTTGGTCGATGTAATTCTGGAGAAGGAAACGAAGGAAGAAGTGCTGCTGGCCCTGGCGCAACAAGGCCGGGGATTCTATGTGCCCTCGCTTTACGACGTCAGCTATAAGGAAGACGGAACCATCGCTGCTTACACGCCGCTGGTTGAAGGCGTCCCGGCGCGAGTGGGCCGTGCGATTTCGGCTGAGAGTCCCAAGGAAGGCAGCCTGAGGCGAGCGATTCGGCGGGGACAAAAAGATATAGTTGAGCAGTTAAAGCGTGACGAAGTCTTCGCCCCATCCACAACCATCTGGGCGCCGGAAGCGGAAATGGGCGACCGCTTTCTAATTGAGATTTCGCGTGGATGTTCGCAGGGTTGCCGGTTCTGCTGGGCCGGTTATAACTACTGGCCGCCGCGCGTCGTGCCGGCGCGCGACATTCTGGCTAAGGCGGCCGAGTGGCGCGGGCGGACCGACAAGATTGGTTTGGTTTCGACTGCCGTCTGCGATCATCCCGAGATTAGTGAGATCCTGCAAGGTCTGCGCGCCATGGACTATCGCATCTCGGTTTCCAGCTTGCGCCTCGATCAAATCTCCGAAGAGTTGCTGGACGCGCTGGTTGAATCACGCGATCAGCAAATTGCCGTGGCCCCTGAAACCGGTTCCGATCGCCTGCGTCGAGTCATTAACAAGAACCTGACTAACGACGAGATCGTCGACATTTGCGGTGCAGTCTTCGACCGCGGCATGTTGACGGTGAAACTTTACATGATGGTTGGTCTGCCGACCGAAACCGATGAAGACCTGGCTGAGATGATTACCCTGGTCGAGCGTATCAAGGACCGAATGCTGGAGGCCGGGCGGCGTTTCGGCCGAGCCGGCAAAATCATTCCGTCGCTCAATGGCTTGGTGCCCAAGCCGAACACACCGTTTCAATGGGAAGCAATCTGCGACGAGAAGGAATTGAAGCGGCGTCTGAAATGGGTTTCAAAGAATCTGGCGCGCATTCCCAACGTGGAAGTACGTGCGATGTCCGCGCGCATCGCGCATGAGCAGGCGCTGTTCTCTTCCGGTGATCGCCGAATTGCGCAGGTGATTGAAGCCACCGCGCGACTAAAAGGCGATTTGCATGCAGCCCTGCGAGAAACCGGCGTCGATCCGGATTTTCACACCAGTCGCCATCGCAGTTATGAAGAGATTCTTCCCTGGGAAATTGTGGACTCAGGTCTTTCACGAGAGTTCATGCAGCGTGAAGACGAACGCGCTCACGAGGCCCAGTCGACTGCGCCATGTCCGTCCGTCAATCAATGCACACGCTGCGGCGTTTGTCCTACGACCTGGTTGGGTGAGGCTCCCGCCGGGCTCGTGCAACTGAAAGCGTACGCCGTCCCGGCCCTCTCACCCGCTTGATCACGGTGTGAAGCACTGGCGATGCGGAATTGTTTTTTCGGCTCTCACCCTTCTGACCGGCGACGCCATAGTTCGCATCAACTTTAAAGCAGTTCCATCAGAGATTGAAACGTCAGACTCGTGGATGGTCGACGGGTTGGAAAATTCTGAACCACGAAAAGTTTCGGGGAGGCCATGGCCTCCCCGAATAACAGGTCAAATCTAGGGAATCTGTGACTGAAACCGGAGCGGCGTTAACAGTTTGTCCGTCAGGTGAAAGGCGCCTGAGGAATTATCCTGAATGAACGTGCTCCCGTTGATGGGATGCCCGGGCTCTCCGACGTTGATGCGAACCGACGCCTGTGAGACCAGACCCTGCGTACTGCCCGAGTGGAAACGTTCCACCGCGCAGGTGTAAACGAGGAAATACACTTCGTACCAGGCAAAATTCCACTGGTCGTCGCAGAACTGTTGGAAATGATTGTCCTCCCAAAAAGTATCGCCGGGATACCAGCCCTGGCAGTTGCCGCCGAAATACATCTGGAAGTATTGCCAGATAATCACCTGAAACATTAACTCCAGGATCGGCATAAAGTCCGGATCGAACGTGTAAGTCGAATGCTTTTGCAGTGACGACCACAGCGGGACGTGAAAGCCTGCCGGCATCGGCGTGGTGGGATAATCGTGGTACTCGCTGAGATCCACCAGCGTATTCTCGTGCGCAGCAGTGTAAATGCTGACGGACTGATACGCATTCGGATCGGTGTTGTAAGTGTAGCCGTTCGGAGCGGGCGCGGACACCAGCAAGGCCGACCGCTCGTCGTCGAGCTGATGGGACAGTACGCCACTCAGGAACGGAAGGCCACCAAGCCAGCAACCCCAACCGCCGACGAGCCCGCTGTCATGGTCCCAGAGCGTCAAATAATCGATTCGCAGATAGCTCTGGAGTTGTCCATTGTGCGGGTTGGTGGTGATGGTCACGGGCGTCACCCGGAAATGGCTGACCGGATTCGTGCCGAAGATGTGCTTGAGGGTCTGCGGGACAAAGTCCTGCATGGTCGCGTAGTTGTCAGGCTCATCGTAAGAGGTGTGGTACTGAGGGGTGAAAGCATTTGCCAGGTTGTCCTCGAAATTGTCGGGGAGTCCGTCCTGATCGCCATCGAAAGAGGTAACGCTGCATATGGAATTCACGACGTCACCAAACTCCGTTGATAGGCCAAATGCCGGCAGCACGGCTGCCTGCCCGTTCGCATCGGCCTGAGCGGTCCAAAAGTCCCAGCCCGGCCCATCAGGCCCGCGCTTAAGAAATGCGACGTAGCAGTCGTACACAAAATCGCGATTTGATCTACCGCGGCTGGCGTACTCGGAAGATTGGAACAGCGAATAGCCAAGGTTCTGCGCCGCGCTGAGCAATGTTCCCTGTGATTGGGCCTGCGCAAGCGCGTTTACCCAATAAGACAGTTCGGAGGCCGTTGGCGGCCGCGCCAGGGCGCCCTCGTAATCCGGATTATTGATCGGGCTGGTGAATATACCTCCGTAAAATGTCCGCACAAACTGTTCGGGACCGCGAGAGCAACCTGATTGTGCGGGCGAAAGAGGCGCCGCCTTGGTCGATCGTCTGGCATGATTTGATTTTGATTTGGTCTTGTCAGTTGAGACGTTAGAAGCTGCCCAATCCATTTCCCAGAGACCTTTCGGTTGCGCTCTGGATCGTCCCGACCCTTCTGGGCCAATATTCGGCTTCATACTAGCATCCCGCCGCCGCGCTTTGACGCTGCGTGTCTTGCCCGCGTCGTCGGTGAAGGTCAGCGTTTCATCCTCGCCGCTATTCAGCCCTTCGCGTCTAATCACGTCATCCCATGTTTTCAGCGTGGCCAATGCGGCGGTCTTATCTCTTTTGTATTTCTCGGCTTCGTTGGTTATGATCTCCAGAATCTTGCCCCTCAGCGCCTCGTGCTGCCTGGGCGAGAGTTTCTCCCAAGCCGCCCTGGCTTTCTTCAGATCCGTACGCTTAGCTTGGGGCGGCAACCGATCCCAATTCTTTTGTAATGCCTTAGCGACCGGATCGTCGGCCTCAGATTGTTCTTTACGGGATTTCTGTGCGGAGCCAGGAGAACTACTTAACCAAAGCGTTGTTAAGACTAAACTCGTAGCGATCAACAGGCTGATTGCTTTTCTCATTTTGCACCTCCTCACTTCGGGAAAGGGGGGCGTCGAGCGCCGTCTGCTTTTCAGGGCTAAGGCAAAAGGCTTGCGACGTTACTCCCAAGGTTTAAGGCTTGGAGTCACGGCGACACTCTGCGCGAAGCGGAAAGTTGTCAGACACTCATCTCCGACGAAAAAATTCGGCGGAGATTATTTGTCCCTACTCCGTAGTCACCGAGCAGTAGTGTCGGACTTCGTGATCATGATGTTGCGAACTGAGAGACTGAACTAACTCCAAAAATAAGTAAGTTTCCCGTGAATAGCAAGAATTTTGCGGATGGAAAGCGCCTTTAGTCCCGGCTTTAGTGACGGACTACTGTCTTGGTGCCCTGACGTCAGTCCCATCAAGCGAGACAATTGGCCCTTGGTTGTGGATACGAGTGTGTGAAGTGAGCAGTCGCGATACGGATCGAGACCCCTCAGTTCTTCTCTGCGTAGTCTCTGCGACCTTTGGACTCTGCGGTGAATAATGGCTCGAAACACTCACCGCCGAGACGCAGAGAACGCAAAGGGGGCGCGGAGATTTCGAATTAGGACACTACCTGATTTTTCTTATTTTATGACGAGAAATGCCGTGCTCTTGGCGGTGTGATCAAACTCATATTTATACGTGTATCCGGGGAATGAAATCGGACGCGTAAATTGCGCTCGCACCTCGAAGCGATTGTCTTTCTGGGTCGTCGAAATCACGGCGTCGTCCGGAACGTTGTAATCACGCCCGCTCTTCTTTAACTGTTCGGTGACCCACGCACTGTCATAACCCTGCGTGGCCGCCATGTCGGCCTTGTTCTGCATTGCATCTTTGAAATAGTAGGCGTCAACCGCGACCGGGATATACATGTAACCCACATAAACAACGATGGCGAAAATCGCCAGAAAAATTATGAGCTTGGCTCTGGCGCCTCCCTGCTCATTCCGCTTCGGCAAAACTAACCTTTGATTCATGATTCCATTCCTTAATGAAGTGATCCCAACCCTGCGCGCAATGCCGCGTGCAGCACTGGTTCAGAAATCTTTCCGGCATCAATAATGCTGGCCCGGCCGAGACGCTCCAGCAAAACCCATTTGGTGCCGCCACCGACAGATTTTTTGTCACTTGCCATGGCCCGCGTAATCCGGTCAATAGCAAGATCGTCAGCGCGTGGCAGCTTTCCGCAAAGCGCAACTGCCTCGCGCAACAATTCTACCTCGTCGAAGCTAAGCATGCCTAGACGTTTTGATATCTCGGCAGCGACCAACATGCCGTAACCAACGGCCTCGCCATGACGAAAGCGTCGATAACGGGTGATACTTTCAAGCGCATGTCCGGTGGTATGGCCGAAATTCAGGATTCGACGAGAGCGGTAATCGGTTCGCTGGATATCCTCGCGCTCATCGCCCGCGACCACAGATGCTTTGAAACGACAGTGCGCTGCGATCGTGGCGCAGACCTGGGCCTGTGCCTTCTTACCGATGGAATCCTGATTAAAGTCCGGGCCGTGAGTCCGAAGAAAACGAACCGTCCGATCAAACAGCCGGCGATCGCCCGATGCCCCCTGCTTCACTGCTTCGCACCAGCCGGCGGTCAGCTCTCGGGCGGGGAGAGTTGCCAGTGTGTCGCTGTCGATCACGACCAGGTTGGGCTGATGAAAAGCTCCAACCAGATTTTTTCCTGAGGGGAGATTTACTGCCGTCTTACCGCCGACCGATGCATCGATCTGAGCCAGCAGAGTGGTAGGCACTTGAATGAAAGCAACCCCGCGCAGATAAGTGGCCGCGGCGAAACCTGCGAGGTCCCCGATCACACCACCGCCAAGGGCGATGACCGCGTCGCTTCTTTCGAATCGTGCCTGGTTAAGAAAGGCCAGTGCCCGCTCAAGCGAGCGTAGTGACTTGAAACGCTCGCCGTCTTTCATCATCCAGTGAGCGGGCGAGAAGCCGGAACGGCGCAGGCTCTTAATGACCTTCTCTCCGAAAAGTTCAAAAACGGTGTGGTTGGAGATCACGGCGATCCGCCCCGCGCCTGGGCCCAGACTCGCACGCGCCTGTGGACCGATCTCAGACAACAAGCCCGGTGCGATCTTGATTTCGTAAGTATGGCGGCGCGCCGGCAGGCGCACCCTCAAATGCGGCATCGACGAGACTGTACCGTGAATGGTAGCAATCAGGTCAAGTCATAACGGACCGGGGTAGTGTCCTAAGCTCAGCTCTTCTCTGCGTAGTCTCTGCGACCTCGGTGTCTCTGCGGTGAATAATGGCTTCAAGACACTGACCGCCGCAGAGAACGCAGAGGGGGCGCAGAGAATCTCGAATTAGGACACTACCCGAACCGGGCACTGATGCAGTTGGGTGGCACGCGCATCTTGCGCGTGATCACGGGCGGGACAGCCGTGCCACCTTCAGACCGGGCCGTTGCGAAGGACGCGCGGGCTTACCATGCCAGGCTGTTCATGTCCACCCATTTCACGGGCGAGTCCCGGGCGGTTGGCAATGGAAACCTGACCGTATTGGCCCTTTTACTTCCTTGTTGTCTCTGGATTTCAGAGCGCCGGGAGCATAGACTTCCGGAAAACACGCACGGTGCGGCCCGATTGCCCCGGGCCGCGCCCATTAAGAAAGGGAAATAGTGATGCCTCGAAAGAGTCTCTGGTTTAGCCTCGCCCTCGCGATGGTCGTGTCGATCCTGTTGGTCGCGTCGGAAGACGCCAAGGCACAGAAAAACAAACAGGTTTCGGTAAGCGGGCCACCCTCGCTTGCACTGGCTGCTGACCCCGTGTCGGTGCGGGCTTGTGCCGATGAATCGTCACGGGTCGGGTTGATCGCTACGGCGCGTTCCCCTGTCGGCGGAACGCTGAATTACAAATGGACCACGAACGGCGGCAAACTCACGGGACAGGGCGCGAACACAACCTGGGATTTGGCCGGTGTACAGCCGGGCGTCTATCAGGCAGTAGTCGAGGTAGACGATGGGCGTGATTTGAACTGTGTGGCGTTCTCATCGGTCTCGATCGTGGTGACGGATTGTCCGCCCCCGCCGCCTGAGATAGTTTGTCCGAACGTAACGATTAGCTGTCCGGAACGAGGCACAGAAGAAGCACCGATCACTTTTACCGCAACTCTGACGGGCGGCACTACCACGATCAAGCCGACTTACCATTGGACAATTTCAGCCGGCCGGATTATCAGCGGCCAGGGAACCTCCAGCATCACCGTCGATACCAAGGGTGTTGGCGGCCAAAGTGTTCGCGCAAATCTGGACGTAGGTGGATTCGGAACGCCCTGCCCGGCAAATTGTGCCACCGCCATCGAGACCGTGAACAAGGCGCGGAAGTTTGACGAGTATTACGACATCGCGCGCAACGACGAAAAGGCGCGGCTGGATAACTATGCAATTCAGTTGCAAAGCGAACCCGGCTCGCAGGGTTACATCATTGTCTATCCGTCGCGACGTGCGCGGGCAAACGATGCCCAGGCGCGAGCTACTCGCATTTCGGATTACCTGGTGAATTCGCGCGGCCTCGACGCCAGCCGTTTCACCATCACCATCGCGTCACCGCGCGAGGATTGGCTCTTTGAACTCTGGATCGTGCCTCAGGGCGCAGTCCTGCCAACCCCTCAGCGTTAAGACGCGAACTCAACTAAGAGTTGTTTCAGCCGGTGCGGTCTCAAAATGACCGCGCCGGTTTTTTCTGTGTCAGAAGCCCGACCGTGAGGGAGGGCTAGTGCGAAGCGATGGTAGTGTCCTAATTTGGAGGCGTTTAGAGTACAAACTTCAGTTGGGCCTTTGCTTTGATAAAAGCCCGACTAAAGTCGGTACTCTGAACACCGCTTTTCAAAGTAGGTTAGTGCTTCGAGAT
>Ga0307468_100000133_pt1 | contig 17769 bp, 12 predicted proteins | sample atmdna_FD_203085 | JGI IMG/M metagenome (GOLD analysis project Ga0307468, IMG submission 203085) | Hardwood forest soil microbial communities from Morgan-Monroe State Forest, Indiana, United States - atmos_gases AM2C_05 | ecosystem: Environmental > Terrestrial > Soil > Temperate forest > Bulk...
GACAGCGGCAGCGCCGCCAGCTCGACCCAGGCGGTCGGCACCATCGGCTCGGGCAGCCGGGCGCGCAGATAGTCCGCCAGGCCCGCCGGGGTCAGCGTGGCGGTATCGTCCGGCGCGCGCGGCACGTAGTAGCCGATCAGCCGCGGCATACCCAGGCCGTCGCGCCGCGCCACCACCACCGCCTCCTTGACCTCTTCGTGGCGGTTCAGCGCCGCCACGATCTCCCCCAGCTCGATCCGCACGCCGCGGATCTTGACCTGGAAGTCGATGCGGCCGAGCAGCTCCAGGTTGCCGTCCGGCCGGAAACGCGCCAGGTCGCCGGTGCGGTAGAGCCGTCCGCCCGGCTCGAAGCGGTCGGAGAACGGGTCGGGGATGAACCTCTCCGCCGTCAGCTCCGGCCGCGCGAAGTAGCCGTGCCCGACGCCGATGCCGCCCAGCAGCAGCTCGCCCGGCACGTTGACCGGCGCCGGCCGCAGGTGCGCGTCGACGACGTGCGCGCGCTGGTTCATCATCGGCCGGCCGTACGGGATGCTGGTCCACTGCGGCTCGACCTCGTCGATGCGGAAGATCGTCGAGTCCATCGACACCTCGGTCGCGCCGCCCATGCTGATCACCGTCGCGCCCGGCGCCAGCCGCCGCAGCCGGACCGGCAGCGACAGCGGGATCCAGTCGCCGCCGAGGAGGACCAGCCGCAGAGAAGAGAGATCCCCGCCCTGCGCCTCGACGTGCCCGACCAGCAGCTCGAGCAGCGCCGGCGCCGAGTGCCAGACCGTCACCTTGCGGTGCGCGATCAGCTCCGCCCAGCGCGCCGGGTCGAGCATGTCGGCGGCGGCCGGCATCACCACCGCGGCGCCGGCCGCGAGCGTGCCGAAGACGTCATAGGCCGTCATGTCGAACGACAACGACGAGACCGCTAGCAGCGCGTCGCCCGGCCCCACTCCGAAACGCCGGTTGAAGTCCAGGAAGTTGTTGACCCGGCCGCGGTGGTCGAGCATCACCCCCTTGGGCGTGCCGGTCGAGCCGGAGGTGTAGATGACGTAGGCGTGGCTCTCGGGGATTGCCGTAGCAGATGTAGGGGTGGGGCTTGCCCCCACCCGGGCGGGGTCAAGCCCCGCCCCTACATCGGAGGGGTTGCCTTCCAGATCGACCAGCGCCAGGGGGATATCCCCCGCCGACACCTGGCCGCGGAGCGACTCCTGGGTGATCAAAGCGCGGACGCGCGCGTCCTCCAGCATGAGGGCCATACGGGCCGACGGGTACGCGGGGTCGAGCGGCACGTAGGCGCCGCCCGCCTGGGCGATCCCCAGCAGCCCCACCACCAGGGCCGGCGAGCGCTCGACGGAGATCCCGACGCGGTCCCCGGCGCGGACGCCGAGCGCCCGCAGCCGGCCGGCGAGGCGTCCAGCGCGGGCGTCGAGCTCGGCATACGAGAGACCGCCGTCCAGGGTGAGGACCGCGGGGGCCCCCGGGTCGCGCTCCCGCTGCTCCGCGAACAGCCGGTCGAGGGTGGCGTCGCGCGGGAACTGGATCTCGGTGTTGTTCCACTCCGCGACGATCTGGTGCCTCTCCGGCGCGTCCAGGAGCGGCAGCTCCGCAAGCCGGCGCTCGGGGTCGGCGAGGGCGCCGGCGAGCAGGGTCCGCCAATGGGCGAGCAGCCGGGCGACCGAGGTCCCGTCGAAGAGGTCGGCGTTGTACTCGACCGCGCCGCCGAGTCCGTCATCCGCCTCGACTGCCATGAGGTCGAAGTCGAACTTGGCGGTGCCGCCGTAGAGCGGCAGGAAATCCATGGCGATGCCCGGCATGTCGGACGGCTCGCCGGGGGCGTTGTGGAGAGCGAACATCACCTGGAAGAGCGGGTTGCGCGACAGGTCCCGGCCGGCGTTCGCGGCCTTCACTACCTCCTCGAACGGCAGGTCCTGGTGGGCGTAGGCGCCGAGCGTCCCCTCGCGCACCCGGTCGACCATCTCGCGGAAACCAGGGTTGTCCGACAGGTCGGTGCGCAGGACCAGGGTGTTGACGAAGAAGCCGATCAGCTTCTCCATCTCCTCGCGGTTGCGGTTGGCGATCGGCGTGCCGACCGCGACGTCGAGCTGGCCGGTGACGCGGGTGAGCAGCGCCTTGAAGCCGGCGAGCGCAGTCATGAACGGCGTCGTCCCCTGACGGCGGCTGAACGTCTTGAGGTCCGACCAGAGGCGCGCCGGGAGCGTGACCCAGCTCCGGCCGCCGCGGAAGGTCCGTACCGCCGGGCGCGGCCGGTCCGCCGGCAGCTCCAGGGCCGGCGGTGCGTCGGCCAGACGCTCGCGCCAATAGGCGAGCTGCGCCTCCAGCCGCTCGCCCTGGAGCCAGTCGCGCTGCCAGACCGCGAAGTCGACGTACTGGATCCGCAGCGGCGGCAGAGAGGGCGGCCTGCGCTCCTGGAAGGCCGCATAGAGCGCCCCGAGCTCGGCCGTCAACACCCCGACCGACCAGCCATCCGAGACGATGTGATGCATGTTGACCAGCGTGACGTGCTCGCGCGGCGCCATCCGCACCAGGGCGACCCGGAACAGCGGTCCCTGGGCGAGGTCGAACGGCCGCAGCGCGTGCTCCAGGGCGAGCCGCCGGACCTCCCCGCTCCGCGCCTCGTCCGGCACGGAGGAGAGGTCCAGGACCGGCACCGGCAGGTCGACCGCGACCGCGATCACCTGGCGGGGCCGTCCTTCGACGGCGGGGAACGTGGTGCGCAGCGCCTCGTGACGGCGGACGATCTCGGCCATGGCGGCGGCGAAGGCCGGCACGTCGAGGTCGCCCGCGAGCTGCACGGCGGCCGGGATGTTGTAGGCCGGGTTCCCGGGCTCCCACTGGTCGAGGAACCAGAGACGCTGCTGCGCGAAGGAGAGCGGCAGGTCGCCGTCGCGCGGCGCGCGCGGGATCGGCGGCGGACCGGTCTCCTTCTGCGCGGCCTTCTTGCGCAGGCGCAGCATCAGGAGCGCCCGCTGCTCCGGCGTGAGCCCGGCGACGCCGCCGTCCGCGGCCTCCGCGGCGGCTGGCGCCGGCTCGGAAGCCGCGGCGTCGGGCATGCGGCGCGGCGTCCGCTCCAGGATCTCGACGAACGGCCGGGCATCCAGCCCGGCGACGAAGCCGTGAGCGGCCTCGCGCGCCCCGGCCGACTCCGCGGCGTAGACACCGGCATCGCCGAGCAGGGCGAGCAGGGCCTCGCGCCAGGGCGCCAGGTCCTGCTCCGGCACCACCGCCTCGGTGACCTCGTTGTCGTCCTGGCGGTCGAGGAAGCGCTCGATCGGCCGCACCGGCAACACGCGGCCGGCGCCCAGCGTCGCCTCGGGCAGACCGCCGACGTCGCTCGCCAGCACCGGCAGACCGCGCAGCATGGCCTCGACCGCGGTGAGGCCGAACGCCTCCTGCCAGAGCGACGGCATGAGCAGTACGCGGGTGCGGGCGAAGATCCGGTCGATCTCCTCTTCCGGCTCGAGTAAGGTGACGTTGGAGAGGGCTGCCAGGGCCTCGCAGTCGGCGGCGGTCGTCCCCCAGGTCGGCACCGCCGCGAAGCGCACCTCGGGAAGCTCGCGGGCGAGTCCCAGCAGGATCGCGATTCCCTTCACCGCGCAGGGATTGATCAGGGTGACGAACCCCTCGCCGTTCGTCCCGAAATCAGGGAACGGTCCCGGGCCGTAAACCGGGAAATGGAAGACCTCGGCGTTCAGAGTGCCCCAGCACCGGATGTAGTCGGCCATGTAGCGGCTGACCGTGACAATCCCCGCCACCTGGGCGAGCATCCTGCCGCGGCGCTCGCTGGGATAGAAGGCCTGGGGTCCGAACGGCAGGAAGGCCGGCGTGTGGGCGAGATAGACCACCGGCGCCGCCTGCGCCTTGAGCGCGGCGTCGAGCAGGTTCTGCGACGGGTCCTCCGAAGAGACCAGGGCCCAATCGGGCCGGAGCTCCCGCAGCCGCTCGGCGAGGACGGCGCGCAGCCGCGACGGCTCGGCGACCGCGTGGACCTCGACGCCGTTCCAGGAGAACACGTCGACGCCCTCCTCCTGCCCTACCGGAAAGCCCTGCACCGCCAATAGGTTACGCCACTCCGCGAGAGTCAGCCGCGAAGGCACCCCGAGGGCAGGCACCACGACCCGCACCGAGTGGCCGAGCGCCGCCAGGCCTTCGGCAAGAACGCGGTTGCATTTGTTGGCTCCCCCAATCGCGGGAAACCAGGGGAGGTTCATAGTTAAGATTATCTTCATCAACGAGATACCACAGGACAACCACGGCGCCTTGGACCGCGAAAGTGAGCCGGCAAGAGTACCATGGAGTCCCCCTTAATGAGGGTGCCGCCGGGAGCGGCAGGGGGACAGTCAGGCCGTTCGGCTGCCTTTAGGGGTAGGCTCGAAGGACGACGGCGTCAGCGAAGCAGTCGAGCTCTTTTGTGAGGCCTAGGTCTCCGAAGCGCGAATCGTAGAACTGCTCGATATTCACCGTGTCCTGAGGATCGGCGCTCTCAAGCCAGACACCGTCGAAGGCAAGCTGAGCTTCGAGCTTGAAGGTGGCTTCGTGGAGGTCGCGTGAATCCTCCCCAATGCACTCGAGCCTGCCTTCGGCGCGGCATTGGAACCTCAAGTCCCCTAGCCAAGCCAGGCTGTAGGTCATCTCGCGGATCCCAAGATGGCTGGTACCGAAGCTGATGCCCGCCGGAAACGGGATCCCGGCGGCTGCGAACTTTGCACTCACGAGCTCAAGACTTCGAAGCGCGCCAGGACCATCGGCTACGTCTTCCAGGGTACGGACAAAGGTGAAGAGAGGTCCCCGTTGCTCCGGAGGCGTTGCAACTTCGTGAGGCGCGTTACCTCCGAAGTAATACAGGCTGCGAACCTCCAAGGATCGGCACTTACCCTGCCAGTCACCGGCCAGCGAGAACTGAGCTCTCTCGATCTCGTAGGAGCAGAGGCGCTGGTGCGTGGTGCGAATCTGAAGGTGACCTGAAGTCATCGCGAACCCCTGTAGAGACGAGCAGTCAGACCGCTCGACCGACCGTGTTAGGCGCCGCTGCTTGTGCCATACCGACGCTTCACCTCCACAACCGAGCTCGCAACCAGTTGCTCTAGAACCGCCTTGTCCAGGTCAGCAAGCCGCTTGAAGTACAGGCAAGACTTACCCATCTTGTGCTTTCCCAGCCTGGACAGCAGCGCTTCTTGCTCTTCCCCTTCGGCCACCAGATAGACCACGAGCTCTCGCCCGCGTATGGCAAACCCGGCGAGGCACATCTCCCCTGTTCTTCCGCTCTCGTAGGTATAACGGTAGGAGCCATAGCCGACAATGCTCGGCCCCCACATCTTCGGCGGCTGCTTGGTGACTCTCTTGAAGATGGACATCAGTGCCTTGCAGTCCGCGCGCTGTTCCTCGTTCGCCCGAGAGGCTATGTAGTCCTCGACACTGGCATCGGTTGCCTTGGTCTTGTTCTCAGCCATCGCTGCTACCTCCGGCGGTGGGGCTTGCGGCGCCTAATCGGGATAGGGGGGCGTCTCGCAACGCCCCTCCTCCCACACCACGACCGCTGGCGGACCTCCCCGCCAAGTGGAGCTTCGCAGAGGCACTGCAGCGTGCCGACGGCCAACTGCAGTGCGTCTGCTGAACGGCGCGGCTAGGTAGCCGCTAGAACATTTCTTGGCGGGCTAGCGCTTCCAAGATCGGGCACTGGCTGCTTTCGCGCGGCTCATCACAAGCCGAGATCAACTCAGCAAGCGCGGTCCGCACCCTTTGCAAATCCTGGATTTTTCCTTCGATTTCGGCGATCTTCTCAAGCGCCTGTTGCCTCGCCTGTACGCAACTGACTTCTGAGTCGACACGCAACCGGAGCAGAGACTCGATCTCTGAAAGCGAAAACCCGAGGTCTTTGGCCCGCCTGATGAAACGCAGTCGGTTGATGATTTCCTCGGAGTAGATCCTATAGCCCGAGGACTTCCGCTGCGGTTCGTTGATCAGCCCATGCCGTTCGTAGAACCGTATCGTCTCCACCCCAACCCCTGTCAGCTTGGAGACCTGACCAATGGTCATCGTCATCTTTCCCCCTCAGAAGACAAACGGCGAGCGTGAAGGAAATCTCCTTCCGCTCGCCGTCAAGGGCGTCTGCGTACCGTCAGCTATTGAGTCTCGCAAGCGCAGGCGATACAAGCGAGCTGACCACTGGCCCGGCAGCACTCGAGATCCTTGTCCTGCACCTCTTTCACCTCGACGCGCGCCTTCTGCTCTTTCTTCTGCGTCTTCTTCATGGCCCGATCCTCCTGGTTAATGGACCTAACCCTGTAGTAGGGTACAGGCTCTACTTACGGCTGTCAAGCTATTTCCTTACTTCCTGGAAGTCGCGTCTCCCACCATCTTGCGCAGCTTGCCCGTCAGATCGTCTCCGGTACAGAAGTGCCCGTCATCGGAGCGCATGCTGAGCTGGTGCACGTATGCCTGAGGCTTGGGGAACTCAGCAGCCCACTGCACACCTTTGGGGTAGAGGACATAGATGTCCCAAGCCTCATCTTCCCATTTCAAGGTCTTTGAGAGTGCAGCGCCGACCCGTTGCTCCGGGTCATGAAAGTGGCGGACCCTGGGATCGACAGACAGGATACGAGCTGCTTTCCGAGCAGTCCGCATGCCGTCGAACGGCATGACATTCACCCAGACAACCGCGATCTGGAGATCGGCTTTAGGATGTGCTTTAACGACCCCTTCCTGCACCGCACGGGCGCCTTGGATGCAGGCCGTTCACGTCGGGGACAGCAGCACGAGCAGCCTGGGCTTCTCCCTCCCCTGGTTGAAGTAACGCATGAGAGGAGCCATCGACTCCTCGAGCGAAACCGGATCGAGCTGCTGCGGCTCGGCCTGGGCGGCCTGGGCCGGCAGAGCCTCGGTCGAGCGCCGTTCCTGGAGAAGGGGAACCAGCAAGAAGAGAGCGACAACGGCGGCCAAAGCTGGGAGATATTTCTTCACGAAATCGTTCCTCCGCCTCTTCACTCGACCAAGTAGACAATGCCGATCCAGTAAGGGGAAGTCATCAAAGTCAAGGCCACGACGGCGACGATCCACACCATGATCCGCTGACGCCGACGCACCCCAGGCGGAGTGCAGGTTTCACAGTCCTGGCGCGCGGGCCGATAGACGCGGTAGAAGGCAACGGCCAGCAGCAGACAGGTCATGATGAAGAAAAGAGGTCGGTAGGGCTCCAGGCGGCTCCCCAGGGCGGCCGATCCGACCCCCATAGCACCCAAGGTGACGGGCAGCAGACAGCAGAGCCAGGAGGCGAAGACTCCAGCCGCCGATGCCAGGATGCCGACGGGGAGCAGGAGATCCTTCTTCACAACAGCACCCCTTCCTGCAACGGTTCCCCACAAGGCGACGGCCTTTCACGTAGAAGCTCCAGCCCCGATTCCTGGAAGGCGACCTCCGCCGGCTGCGGATGGCCCAGGAAGTGTAAGGGGGACGCCGAGAGGCCATACGCGCCGGCGTTCGGAAACGCCAACACATCCCCCAGGGAGAGAGCGGGAAGCAGCCTGGCCTCGGCCAGGACGTCGTCAGGTAAACAGAGACAACCGAGGACATCTGTCGCTCGGAGGGAATCTTCCGGGCTCGCATCCAGGACGATCGGAGGAACGGCCCGCGTACGCAGGCTCAAACCACAGAGGTCCGCACGCTGATGAATCCCCCCGTCGACCACCACCGCGGGCCGCCCCATGCAGGTCTGGTGGGCGACGACCCTGGTCAGATACCACCCGGATTGAGCCACCAGGTACCGTCCCAACTCGACGACGATCTGGGCCGGCTCTACACGCCTTGCGATGTCGTCGAGAGCCTGCCCGATTGGCTCGAGGTCGAGATCGGGCTCGTCCGCCGCGTACGGCACGCCGAAACCACCGCCCAGGTTCAGGATCTCGGGAGAGATCTGCAACAGGTCGGCCGCTCGCGATACGAGCTGCAGCGCAGCATGCAAGTGGCGAACGACGGCCTGGGCATCCAGCACCTGGGATCCCGCGAAGACGTGGAACCCAACCACACCCAGGGCGCTGGAATCGAGGGCCCTACGGCACATCTCCAGCTCTTCGAACGGGATGCCGAAACGCGAGCCGGCGCCCATGTTCATCACCGCGGACGAAACAAAGTCTGGCCGCAGCCGCAGGATGACCGGATTGGACAGACCGCAACGGCTCAAGGTCTCCCACTCGCTCACGGAATCGACCGAGATGACGGTCTCGGGCATGCGCGACAGAAAGCCGAGCATCTCGGGGGATTTGTAGGGCCCGCTGGCGAGGATGCGGTGCGCAGGAAATCCAGCCTGGATCGCCGCCTTAAGCTCACCGATCGAGACGACTTCCGCTCCCAAACCCCATCCCGCCATGCGGCGGCACAGGCCCACCGCGGGGTTGGCCTTCAAGGAGTAGAGAACGCTGATCGCCGGCGGTAGAGCACTCCTCAGCCGCTGCACCTGCCTCTCCAGCCGCTCGACATCATAGGCATAGGCAGGAGTGCCATAGATCCGCGCAATGCGGGCGAGCGCCTCCAGGCTCACCTCAACAGGAGCAACACTCGTGCTCATGACACTCCGCGGCAGTGAAGCCCAGACTCCGGTAGAACGCCATGCTGCCCGGCTGGCGCGGATTGACCGATACTTCCATCCTCGTGCATCCGCGCTGAGCGAAAAGGCCCATGGCCGATCGAACCAGTGCTTCGCCAATCCCGGACCTGCGCTGGTCGGAAACGACGCCCAGAAGCGAGAGGAAACCGATGCCTCCTTCGACCCAGCTGAGCGCAAAGCCGCGGCCTTGCGCCACCAGCCAGTAATCCGGAGAGACCTCACCACCGCCGCTGCCGTCCAAGCATCCCAGGCACTCCCGGGCCGCGGCGAGACCGGCATCCTCCGGCAACTCGCCGTAATGCGATGCAGCCACGAGGGGCAGCACCTCCTCCTCCGCTTGTCGCATCTCGTACCCCGCAAGCGTCCGGATGCCGTACTCGGACGGCGGGCTATAGGAGCGCTGGTCCTCGATCGTCCTGTCCCATCTCTCGCAGCCGAGAGGATCGAGAACGAGCCGGATCCGCCCGGAGGCCTCGCTCAAAGCGGACTCCACTTGTTCGACGGTCTCCCCGTGAGCCGTGAGGAAACCGACGTAGCAGCTCTGCTCGGGAAAAGGCAGGATGGCCTCCCCTGGACTGGTGTTGACGATGGCGTCCTCAATGCCTTCCACCGCCCGCGCTTCCGCCCACCCTTCCATCGAGCGCAATCTCCCCTCCTCCGGGATCGGGATCATCATCGCGCCGGCGGCGCCGCGCGCCTGTTGCGGCAGCTCGACATCTTCGCCGAGCGCAACCCGCAGCACGTAGGGATGGATATCCTCCCCCAGCACGTGACGAAACACCCGTGAGCAGGCTCCGCCGATCAACCGGGCACCGATCTCCAGCACGAATCCGCGCTCGCCCTCGAACCTCACCTCGCAGTGAGCCGCGCCGTCGCGCAGCCCCAACGCGGCAACACCCTGGACCGCCAGCTCTTCGATCGCCCGACGTCGAACGGCCTCGAGTCGCGGCGGCGTGACATAGATGGTCTCCTCGAAAAAGGGGCCCGTAAGAGGCAAAGGCTTCTCGAACACGCAGAGGACGTGGGGGACACCTCTTTTGACAAGCAGCTCCACGGAGAACTCGTCGCCATCGATGTAGCCCTCGACCAGTTGCTCGGAATCCGAGCCGTCGCCACAGTCCAGACCGTACTCGCGCACGATACGGCGAAGCCGCCGGTAAGCTCGGCGCAGAGCCTCCTCATCGTCGGCCCGGATGACTCCCTGGCTCGCCGATCCCCGCACCGGCTTGACCACCACCGGATAGCCATTCTGGGCTGCCCACCGCACCGCGTCCTCCTCGTCCTTTGCCAGGCCCAAGGGAGCGATCGGTATGCCAGCGGCCAGGAAACGATGCTTCATCAGAACCTTGTCGCGCGCAGCGTCCGCCGCCGCGACAGGATGGCCCGGAAGTCCCAGCGCCTCGGCGACCCGAGCGGCGACCGGGACGGCTTGATCGTCGTAAGCGACCACCCCATGGACTGGCTCCACCGCATGGACCCGACGCGCGAGACCGATCACCCGATCGATCTGAGTGAGATCAACACGCTCGAAGCGATCCACGAGGTCCTGGGACATGCCGCACATAACCTTGGCTCCGAAGACTATCGTCTCGTAGCCCAACTGACGGGCGGCGACCAATCCGTCATCCGGCACGCAGGCCTGGCTGCCGAACACGAAAAGGATCTGACCCTTCATGCCGTGAAGCTCGCTTTGTGGCCCTCGTAGAACTCCCTCATCGTCTCGTTAGCCACCATCACATTATTGAGAGACTGGACAAACTCCTCCGCCGCGCGTCCTGGAATGGCCGCAAGCAGACGATCGTCATCAATCTCGGTAAAGGTGCGCATCCCCATACAGCCGAAGGACGTCGACGGCTGCGACTTTTCAAAAGCAACCGGCAAGACTGCGCAGGCCGGACGGCCGAAAACCGGAGTCGCGGCTTCCGTCCATCGGCAGGAGCCTACAGCCTCTCCATAGATCATCGCCTGCCGCGGCGTCAGCCACATCAGAATCAGGTCGGGCGTGAGCGGGAAGCTCTCGAGCGGACCATAGGTAATACCCTGCTTGCTCTTGCTGATCGACGGAATGTTGGGGGCCTCTTCGGCTTGGACATACCCGCAGGTGCACATCTTTTCGAGAAAGCCCCCAAGCTGCGCCTGTACCGACGGAGGCAGATCGAACCCCATGGTCATGGCCCCGATGGGACAGTTGAAATGGCTTTCGGCCGGAGCATAGAAGGTTTCGGTCTCCGCTCTGCGCCAGAGAGTGCAGGCCGAGGGGACCTGTCCTGTAAAGAGCGGGATTCCCGGCGGCTGTGATTCGACGAACGACATTGCGACTGGAGGGGTCGTCAAACCGAAAGCAGCTGACAGAGTCCGGGCGATTCCTGCATGGTCCATGAGGATGATCCTCCTTTGCACTGTTTGTCGTCAGATGAGATGAGGAGCAAACTGCTCCTCGCTAGGCTCCGCTCAGCAGTACCAAGGCTCGCTGAGGTAGGGGATCTCGGCTCGCGGAGGAGCCTGATCGAGTTGGGTCAGCGCGAGCCTCTCCGTCACCTTGGCCTCGTAGGCTTCGCTTGCCACAATCCAGACCCGACGGAACATCTGTCGCCGGGACTCATTGCATGCCTGACCTTCTCGCACGGCCAGCAGCACGCGGTGGAAGAGCTCGTCCACGGCAGGGTCGGGATGCGTCCACGGATACGACAACCCCGCCTCGTTGTACTCATCGATAAACTCGTGCACCTCGGGTAGATCGAGCAGCTTCGAGCCTGCCGGAATCAGAAGACGGATCGCATACTGAATAGGCGCCACATTGTCGACCAGGTCGAGCTCGAGGAGCACCGTCAGCAAGTCCAAGTACCCCTTGACCGTGGTCCAGGGAGTGAACGTGACAAAAGTCGGACTTAGGGTCAGCCCCACCTTCCGGAAAATCCCGGTCACTCGAATAAAATCTTCCCGAGTATGGCGTTTGTCAAAAGCCTCGACGATCTTGCTGTCGATCGACTCGACAGCGCTCACTACAAATGCGCAGCCGGTATCCCGCAGCACGGGAAGAAGGTCGGCATGCTTGAGCAGGTGCTCGATCTTGATGGTCACATCGTAGGTGACATCGGGAAACTGCTCGTGCAAAGCCTTGACGATGGCAATGGAGTGGGTTGGACCATTGAAGAAGTCGGGATCTCCGAAGGTGATGTGCTGGGCGCCCTTCGCGACCTGCTGCTCGATGTCGCTCAAGACGACCTCACGCTGCACCACCCGGAAACGGCCTTCATAGATCGGTACGATCGGGCAGTGCCGGCACGTATGCTTGCAGCCGCGCGTCGCTTCCGTATACCCCACCACCCGCTCCTCCCCAGGACCTACATTGAGGTGAGCGTACTTCGAGAGGTCGGGGAGATCGCTACGATCTGGCACCAGGAACTGTTGCCGACCCATGAGCACCTGGGGCTTCTGCTCCAGTTCTTCCCGGGGCACGCCGGCGCTGAGCTGCCTCACCAGATCGACAAGACCCTGCTCGAACTCCCCCCCGATGAGAGTATCGGCTCCCAGGGAACGGAGATAGCTCTCGTTGACCGGCGCGTACAAGCCGTAGAAGCAGAGATGAGCGGAAGGATTGATGTCTCTGATCTGCCGGACCACCGTCGCGGCGATCCGAGTCGCGGTGTGCATGGGGATGTAGAACGCCAGCAGGTCGGCCGCCGCAATCGTCCCAGAATGAGCGGCCAGCGGCTCGACGGCGAGGTCCACGGCTGCCACGGTCGCCCCAGCCTCTCTCAGCCAAGCGGCCGGAGAAGCCAGACCGAACGGTTGCCGCCCCAGCTCATAAGTGGAGATCAGGACTACGTTCATTCCACTCCTCTGAAAGCGGACGGCGACTCCGGCGGGCAGCCCCATCCAAAGTCTGTAGTAGAGTCTAGGGTAGTCCTGCCTCTTAGGTCAAGTCCTCTCTTGATTACAGAGACTTGGCACGCCCTTCCTGACGCTAGGCCCTTTCCGCCAGGCCTCCACCGCCCGGGACGAGGTCGGGGCTTCCGCCGCAGCGATTCGATCCGTCGCCTGTCTCGTTGCCTCTCTGCCCGACACCCGGACCACTGGCGGTCGAGGCCTACTGGATGTACCCGCTCACGTCGATGATCAGCTGCACGGTGCCGCCGCCGGCCACCACCGGCTGCACCGCCAGCATCCCTAGGCCTTCCGCCGAGATCTGCAGCACGGCGTTGTTCGCCCGCGTCTGGTTGGCAGAGAAGTTGATCACGCTCGTCGAAGGCTTCGGCGCGTCCGCCGGCCACGCCTGCACATGGCCGGAGCCGGTGGGGGCGACGACGGTGACGTTGGCGAAAATGGACTTCGCGGTGATCGGGATGCCGCACTTTCCGATCGCCTGGAAGAAGCGCGGCGCGCTGGGTGAGAGCGCCGGGCTGTCCGCCGCGCGAGTGTCCACCAGGCGGCACGGCGGCAGCGTGTAGAAGTCGCCAATGCAGAGGTTCGAGGCATCGTGAGCGCAAGGGTCGCAGGCGTCGCCGAGGCCTTCGCCGTCGGCGTCCGCCTGGTCGGGGTTGGAAGCGGCAGGGCAGTTATCGCAGGTGTCGGGGATGCCGTCGACATCGGTGTCGACCGAGAGGTCCGGACCGATGGCCAGGAATCCGATCAGCACCCGCGGCTGGCCGTTGGCGCCGAGGCCTGCCGCTTCGAGAGCCGTCGGTAGCTGCGAGGCGGCCCCCGCGGGGACGGTCACCACGCCGGAGAACTGCCCACTACCATCGGCGGTGAAGGTCCCAAGCGCCTGTGGGGCCGCCGCTTCGAGGTAGACCGTAATCGTGGTGCCCGCGGCAAAGCCGTCACCGAAGATCGAGATGAGGTCCCCCGCGACGGCGACTTCGCCGCAGGCCGGCGTGGTCAGCGTGAACGGCAGGTCGTCGAGCGTCGGAAGGGCGGACTCGGCAGCTTGGATCCGGCGATCGAGGGCGGCGAGCTCTTCGCATGATGGCGCCGGGGTCGTGCGCGACGGGCCGCTGCCGATTGGGACTGCCTCGATGTCGTGAGACAACGCTTGGCGGTAGCCTTGACGGTGGCCGATCCGGGAAGGGTGGAACAACTCTGAGAGATGCGACCGCGTTTCGATCCTCGTCAGGTAAGAGCAGTTCACGCCACCCGAGGGTGGGGCATTGATGAGCGGGCTCTGGCTGCAGATCTCGTGACCTGCGAACGTTCCGGTCACGCTGATGAAGCCGACTCCGGCATCGAGAGTCGCCTGTTGGATCGCATCGTTGAGCTTTGTGGTCATGCTGTTGAGGAACGTCTGCTCGTCAGGGCTGAAAGAGCCTCCTCCACAAGTGTCCTTCAAGGCAGGGCAGGCCTGGCGGTCTGGTTCGGACGGGAAGACCAGGGGATAACCGAGCACCCGGACATCCGCGTGCGGCGCCACGCAGCGGATCTCGTCGAAGGTCTTCTTTGCTTTGGGCTGTACCAGCTCCACCAGCATTTTCGGGAGATAGGTGCTCAGATCCATGTTGAAGCCGCGAGGCGTTAATTTGGCGCAATTCGGTTGCGCATTGCACCAGGTGAGCACGTCGCTGAGCATGGCGTCGACGCCCCCGATCGAGATGGTCACCAACTCGGCGTTCGCGAGCTCAGGGTGATCGAGCTGCGGGATGCCGTCCGGGGCCGAGTAGGCTAAACAGCGGTCGCCGTAGCCTTGTGGCTCGCACCTCGCCGTGCCTCCGCTCGCTGCCGGCCAGACGTTCTCGAACTTCGCGGCGCCGCAGGCGAAGAATGACGGAGCACGCGAGGTGAAGATGTCGTCGGATGGGACCTGCGAGTAGGCGGTGTAGGCGCGAAGGCACCTGTTCGGCCAAAGAGAAAGAACCCCATGATTCGTCTCCGGCAGGTAGAACTCGGGGCCGGATCCGACACCCGCCGAGTACGATTCACCGAGGGCTACCCAGCGGAGCAGATGCGCGCAGTATCTTCCGCCGTCGTCGTACATGCCGAAGGTTCCGGGGGTCTGGTCTCCGGCACCGCCCCAGACGATCATCTCGTCTCCCGACCAGGCGATCGCCTCCTGGAAACGCCCGCCTGGCGCCGACGCAACGCTCATCGGTGACCAGGTGTCCGTCGAGGGGTTGTAGCGACCACCGCTGTTCAGGATCTGGTTGTTGCTGAAGCCGCTCCAGACGATCATCTCGGTGCCCGTCCAGACGGCCGAGGCACCGCTACGCCCGACAGGCGCTCCGTCGAGATTGGTGAACGAAGTCCAGGTGTTGGTGCCGGGGTCAAACAAGGCTCCGGTTTTGAGCTGATTCAGCCCGTCACTCCGGTTGCGCCCTCCCCAAACGATCATCTGGCTACCGGTCCAGACGGCGACGTGCTCATAGCGGGCGGTAGGCGCCATGGGGCCGGTGTTGACCGGTTGCCAGGTGTTGATCGCAGGATCGTAGAGGGCGCCGTCACCGAGGAACGTGTCGTTGTTGATCTCGCCGCCCCACACGATCATCCACTTGCCGGTCCAGACGGCCGTATGTTGCGATCGTGGTGAGGGCGCCGCTCCGTCCAAGGAGGTCGCGGCCCAGGTGTTGGACTGCGGGTTGAAGCGTCCGCCCGTGCCGAGAAAGTCGGTGCCGAACTGCCCGCCCCGCCCGCCCCAAACGATCATCTGGGTGCCGGTCCACACCACGGTCATCGAATCGCGGCCGGCGGGCGCGCCGGCCGTGTTGGTCGCCGACCATTCGTTTGCGGCTGGATCGTAGATGCCGCCGGTGTTGGTCCGCTGGTCCGAGACCCCTCCCCAAACGATCATCTTGGAACCTGTCCACACGGCGATGTGACCGAGGCGTCCGGCCGGTACTGCTCCGGCTCCTTGAGTGGGTGTCCAAACGCCGGTCGCGGGATTGAAGGCGGCACCGCTGTTGAGACCGCAGACGTCGCCAAGGGGTGAACAGACACTACCGCCTCCCCAGACGATCATCTCGGCTCCAGTCCATACGGAGGAAGGGCTGACACGGGCCGATCCCACCTCCGGGATCGTGCCCGGCGGTTTGGGAGCCGGCGTCGTCGGCGTCCAGCGGTCGTTCGTACAGCCTTCCGCGGCCGCCACTGCCGGCAGCCGGTAGCTCCCCACGGGCTGCACGAACGCTTCGCGCCCGCCCGCCTTCTCCCGCGTCGCCGCCCACCAGACATCGAAGGACCGCCCCACCTTGGTCTCCGCCGCGAACACGGCGCGCAACTTTCTCTCCGCCAGCAGCGGACGGGCCAAGCACTCGGCAACGCGGGTGGGATTGTTGTCCAGGGCGGCGAAGATCTCGCGCAGCGTCGCCGGGTCCTGGCTGTCCTTCGCCATGCGGTCGAGCTCGGCCTGCAACTCGTGGGCGGTGATCGGCGCCTGGTAGCGCCCGGCGAGCGCGACGCTCATCGCCAGCGCGTCCTCGGCCTTCTTGACGAGAACGGAACGCGGTACGGCGACGGCGAAAGTGGGCTTCGGGTCGGGGTTGTCCTTGGGCCAGATGCGGTGGCGGTCGAAGACCTGCTCGACCGCCGCGTGGCAGTCCACCCGCTCGTTGAAGGAGAGTGCGGGGACGGCACCGGTGCCTTCCGCGGCGAGCCGTGGAGCGGCTCCTGGCCCTGCCGCGAGGAGAACGAGGAAGACGAGGAGCCGCCGCCTCTCGCAGCCAACCTGCCGGAGACACCTCGCCATCGGCATCGCTTCCAAACCGTCCCACATAGCGCCCCTCCTCTTACCCTTCGGCGGGGATCATTGTTTCACTGTGATGAAGACGCGACAACAAGCAGTCGTCGGGATCGATCCCCCAGGGCGCACTAACGTGCACCCAGAGGCAGGTGCGCCCGTGCCGCGGGATGCCGCCGTGATCTGCCGGAAAAAGTGCCGAATGTTGCTGGTTATGCTAGGGCGCGGACGCGCTTGAGGCGTTTCCGGCGCACACTGGGCGGCTTGGGACAGCTCGCCCTCCCCCGCCGCCCCATAAGTCGGCCGGCGGACGATGTCGACGAGACTCAAGCCGCTTCCCTGCTGCAGCCGGTCGACGGACCGGTCCTCCTGCCGGCGCTCGTCGATCGCGGCGGTTTGTCGAGTTTTTGCCCGCCCCCTCTACTACCCACACTGAATAGGACACGATCTCTCTGGGGACGCGGAGCCCCGTTGGCCAGGGATACAGGTCGTCTGAGGTTAATAGGATCCACACCCACCGCGGCCGGCTTCCTCGCAGGCCGCCTCTGTGGCCAGGAACTCGAGGAAGTCCGGAGACAGCTCTTCGGTGTCTGGCGCGAGGCGATCACCCCTCCACGGCGAAGGTCCAGTGCTGTATCGCTACGAAGGGACCCTAACACCGACGCCTGGAGGTCAGAGGCTACCGCAGCGACAGGCTGTTCCTTGAGTTTGTTCGCAAGCTGGGTAGATGTCGACACATAAGCCGACGGGTGACCGGGGACCGCAGGCATACTGGCATAGACTGCAATTCGTCACACAGACATAACTGAAGGCAGCTTCGGCGCTCGGAGTGAAAAGAGCGAGCGCTCCAAGCGATACCGCAAGGAAGAAGCCGAACAATCTCCGCATGAGATCTCCTTTCCGCAATCTATACACAGCAGCTTAAGAGATGCTTCGCCAAAAGGCAATCTCTTCCAGAGAAGGGGCGGTGGCTCTACAGAAGATTACGGCTCAGCTCAGGACTTGCCTCAACGGCAGCGAGAGCGCTCTCCAGATGCTCTACCAAGCGATCGAGGGCCGGCGTCTGGAGCAAGGTGAAGTGATCCGCATCGGAGATGAGATGCGCTTCGGTCCTGGCCAACCGTCCCCAACCCGCCGTGAGATCCGCCGCCCCCGGAGCCAGCGAGGCGCCGGCCCGGAACAGGGTCACCGGCCCTCCATAGGGACGCGGGAGGTAGCGCTGCAAGGCTGTCGCGGTGCGGCTGTACAGATCGAAACGCTCGCGCAGCCAGGGCCTGCCCACGTCCGGCGGCAGCATCCCTTCGGCCTGCGCCAGCTCGGTCAAGCGGTCGAGCCCGGCATCCACATCCAGTCCTTCCAGAATCTCTCGAATGGATTCCTCCCGCGCTGCAAGCCCGCCGAGCATCGCGAAACGGGCCAACAGAACGGCGATGTCTGCTCGTTCGCTGCCTTTCTCCAGAGGGGACGGCGGGTCGAACAGGGCCAACAGCGAGGTGGT
>Ga0307468_100000134_pt1 | contig 17740 bp, 13 predicted proteins | sample atmdna_FD_203085 | JGI IMG/M metagenome (GOLD analysis project Ga0307468, IMG submission 203085) | Hardwood forest soil microbial communities from Morgan-Monroe State Forest, Indiana, United States - atmos_gases AM2C_05 | ecosystem: Environmental > Terrestrial > Soil > Temperate forest > Bulk...
AGAGCGGCGGCGGCGCGCCGCGCTGGCTGCACGAGGGGCTGGCGCAGGTGATCGAAGGGCGGCCGATCGATCGGGGCGCGGAACAGGAGCTGGCGCGCACCTGGAGCGCGGCGCACGGCGACCCCCGCTGGGGCACCACCTTCAGCTACGAGTCGTCGCTGTCGTTCGTGACCTTCCTCCTGGCACGCGAGGGGATGCCGTCGATGAACGACGTCCTGGTCGCGATGGGGCGCGGCGCCGACGTCGACCGGGCGTTCGAGACGGTGACCCGCTCGACGCTCGCCGATCTGCGCGCCGCCTGGGGCGACGACCTGGTCCGGAGATACCAGCGCTGATGGCGGGAGCGGCGTCGACACCCCGCGGGATTCTTCCGGCGCTCCTCACCCTCGCGGCCCTCGTGCCGCTGGTGCATGCGCACGTCTTCGAGGCCGGGAACGACGCGTCCCGTTTCGCCACCATCGAGGCGCTGGTCGACCAGGGGACCGGCGCCATCGAGCGATCGCGCTACCACTGGACCGTCGACCGGGTCTCCTTCGGCGGCCACGACTACAGCAACAAGCCGCCGCTCCTGTCGCTGCTCGGCGCGGGGGCGTATTGGGCGCTCGAGCGCGGCGCCGGGCTCGGCTTCGCGACCGACGAGCCGGCGGTGGTCTGGTCGCTCACGTTCCTGCTGGCGGCGGTGCCGAGCGCCGGTCTCGTGGGGCTCTTCCATCGATCGCTGGCGCGTCACTGGACGCCGGCCGGTGCCGACCGGCGGGTTCTGGCGATGGTCACCGCGGCGCTGGCGACCGGAACCATTCTGACTTCCTTCTCGACGACGTTCGCCAACCACGCGGTCGCCGCGGCGCTCCTGTTCGCCGCCTGCGACGCGGCCTGGTCCGGATCGGGCCTCCTGGCGGGATTCCTGATCAGCCTCGTCGTCGGCATCGACACGGTGCCGGGGCTCCTGTTCATCCCGCCCCTGGCCCTGGCCCTCGACGACCGGGCCGGGCGGCGCGGCCTCCTGCGCTACGGCGCGGCGCTGCTGCTCGGTGCGGCGATGCTGGTCGCGGCCGACCTCTTCGTGCTCGGCTCGCCCTGGCTTCCGAAGATGGTGCCGGGGGCGATCGACGCCAGCAGCCGGATGGGGCCGAGCGTCGCCGGCGTCCTCCTGCCGTCGTCCTGGACCTACCCGGTCTCGGCGCTCTTCGGCTGGCATGGCTTCTTCAGCGTCTCGCCGGTGCTCCTGTTCGGCGCCTGGGGCCTGGGACGCGCCGCGCGCCGCGGCGCGCCCCCCTTCCCGCGGCGGCTGGCGCTGGCGCTCGCCGCGGCGTGCCTCGTCATGATCGTGGGACATGCCCTCTTCGTCGGCTCGTACGGCGGCTGGTCGTACGGATTCCGCTATCTCATCCCGATCGTCCCGGTGCTTCTCTTCTTCGCGCCGGCCGCGCTCGATGCGACCGGGCGGCGGCTCTTCCTCCCGGCGCTGGCCGTCTCGATCCTGACCGCGCTCCTCGGCGCGTATCATCCCTGGCCGCCGGGGGACGAGCCGGGGACCGGCCAGCACCCGGTCGCGTCGATCGTGACCAACCCGGTCGGCGCCAACCTGGCGGCCTGGCTCCGGCAGTATTCCCCGGGCGGCGTCCTGGCGGAGCCTGCCGGGGCGCTGTTCATCAGCCCGGAGCCCGGGCCGCGCGGGAAATACCTGGCGCTGTTCTACGCCAGCAAGGGGGATCAGGCGATGGCGCGGCGCATCACCGGGGCGGGGGCGGTGGAATGACTCCCGCGGAACGCGGCGGCAGGGTGATCGTCGTCCTGCCGGCCTACAACGCCGAGCGCACGCTCGAGCGCACCTGCGCCGAAATCCCGCGCGCGGCGGTCGACGAGATCATCCTGGTCGACGATGCCAGCCGCGACGGCACCGTGGCGCTGGCGCGCCGCCTGGGCCTGACCGTCTTCGTGCACCCGAAGAATCGCGGCTACGGCGGCAACCAGAAGACCTGCTACCGCGCGGCGCTCGAGCACGGCGCCGAGGTGGTCGTGATGCTGCACCCCGACTACCAGTATCCGCCGCAGATCATCCCGGCGATGGTGGCGATGGTGCGGTCGGGACTCTTCGACGTGGTGCTCGGGTCGCGCATCCTGGTGCGCGGCGCCCGCGAGGGGGGCATGCCGCTCTACAAGTACGCCGGCAACCGCGTGCTGACGCTTCTCGAGAACCTCCTGGTGGGGCGCAAGCTCTCCGAGTACCACACCGGATTCCGTGCCTTCCGGCGCGAGGTCCTCGAAGCGCTGCCGCTCGAGGCGAACTCCGACGACTTCGTCTTCGACAACCAGGTGATCTGCCAGGCGATCTGGCAGGGGTTCGCGATCGGCGAGGTCTCGAGCCCCTGCCGTTATTTCCCCGAGGCGTCGTCGATCGGCTTCGGGTCGAGCCTGCGCTACGGGCTCGGAGTCCTGCGCACGGGGCTCACCTTCCGCCTGGCACGCTGGGGTCTCAGCCGATCGCCCCTCTTCCCGCCCCGCCCGCGAACCTAGGAATCGCGGCGATCAGGGATTGCTGGCGAGACGCAGGTCGTACGAGCCGTAGATCCCGAACCCGGCGGCGTGGAACGACCTGATGTACAGCGTTCCGGTCGCGGTCGCCGTGTAGACGATGAGCGACGAGTCGTCGCCGGTGGCGCGGTTGTCGTTCGACGCCAGGATCGTGGACCCGTTCGACGCCAGGAGCTGCAGCGAGGTGTCGGCCTTGCTCCAGAGGTTCAGCGTCTCGATGGTGTAGGTGGTGCCGGCGATCGCGCTGATCGAGAAATAATCGTTGTCCGCCGCCCCCACGCCGTCGTTGTTCAGGTCGGAGAAGAAGGTGCGGTGGCTCGTCTCGTTGGTCGACACCGGCAAGGCGGCAGTATAGGCGTCGTTCGGCTCGCCGGGATCGGTGTAGTACTCGATGTTGGTCCCCTGGAACGCGGCGATCATCTCGGTCTTGAATCCCTTGCCGCGGGTGAACCAGCCGTCCCAGAAATCCTCGAGGCTCTTGTTGGCCGCCGTCCTGACGTAGTTCTTGTCGACGTCCCAGTTGTCGGCGTCGGGACGGGCGAGGAGGTCGTCGTCGACACCCGGCGTGCCGTCGGCGGTCGCCGCCGCGTCGTTGATGTCCCACAGCGCCGTGTAGACCGCGACCTCGCTCGAAGCGCCGCTGCAGGAGTAGGGCGTCTCGTCCTCCACGTTGAAGTAGAAGTCGAGGTTCCCCGGGCCGGGGGCGCCGGTCGTCCGGACGTAGAGCTCGGGATGCGACAGTCCGTAGTACCTCCGGATCGACTGGCCGAACCAGGTGGCCCGACCCTCGTCGTAGGCCAGGCGGATGTCCTGGGCGCAATCGAGCAGGTGGTGCGCGCCACCTGGATTGTCCGACCCCGAGTAGAGGTTGTAGGCGTAGTGGCCGCTCTCGTGCGAGACGACGGTGTCGTTGTAGGCCGAGATGTCCCCCACCCCGATCGTCCTGGTCGCGGGATCGTAGGCCGAGACCGACCCGCCGATCCCCGCCTGCCACTCGAGGGTGAGGGTGATCGTCGGGCGCGCCCCGTTGAGCGCCGCGATGAAGTCGACCGCCCGGAGCCCGACGTCGTACAGGTTGAACCCCTCACCGCCCGCGCCGATCGCTCCGGTCAGGGTGCCGAAATTGACGTTCGTGGTCGGGGTGTGGCCGGCGACGTTCGCCGAGGCCACGGCGTAGGGGTCTTTCGGCGTGGTCCGATCCTGCACCTTGAGATTGAGGCCCGACACCGCCGTCGACGTCGTCAGCACGCGCACGTAGATGGTGCGCGTCTTGGTGTCCGTCACCGCGATGCTGAAGTTGCCGTTGGCGTCGGTCGCCCCGGTCGCCAGGAGCTGATCCTTCGGTTTGCTGGCCAGGGCGTCGCGCACCTCGACCGTCGCGAACCGGATCGGCAGCGGCGGCTCGACCCCGGTGAACCCGGTCTGGTCGAACTCGCGATCGATATAGCGGAAGGTGCCGGTGGCGGTCCAGTTGGCCTCGGCCAGACCGGCCGATGCGAGCGCGATGAGAAGGACCAGACCGGCGGCGCGCCCCGGGTTCATGGCTGCACCTCGGCGGTTCCGGCTTCCACGGCGAGGTATTCGACCGCCCCCTCACGCGTCGGCGGCGGCCCCAGGTGCCGACCGACCTCGAGGGCGCCGGCGGCGCCGCGACGGATCGCGCGCCCGTTGGTCGTGCCTTCGAGTTCCGCCGCGATGGAGTAACGCCCGTCGCGCGGCACCAGGACGTCGATCGCGATCGTGCGCGCGCCGCCCTTCGCGAGGTCGACCTTCCAGGTCTTCACCTGGCTGCCGTCGGCGAAGCGCAGGTCGCCCGGCGTCCGCGCGGTGAGGACCGCACCCTCGACGCCGACCGCGGCGCCGACCCGGAGGACGATCGAAGCGATGCCGCCACGGACATGCTTCTCCAGGCCGGACACCTCGACCTCGAGCGCCATCGGTGGCTGCGGGTCGATCGTCGTGCGGGCGGAGGCCGGGCCGGCGTCGGCCGGTTTCCCCGTCGGCGCGGCGGCCGCCAGCCCCCCGGCGGCAAGAAGCGTCAGGAAGATTCCGAGCCGTGCCCTTCGCTCCGTCATCGTCTGGTCCCCTCCCGGGCGTGGGTCTGGCGAGGACGCCGCGTCGGGCGCCCCGAATTGGACGAGGCATCCGGGGCCGACCGATCAGCGTGCAGGCCGATCGGCCCCCGGAGGACAGAAAACCTGCGCCTAGTTACGCCCGGATCGGCCGTCCGTCAAGATGAATTACGGATCCGTCAGTTTCGCGCCGCCGGACCGAAGGACGTGACGGCGCCGTTGATCCTGATCGCCTGCACGAAGATCCCCTGCCGGTTCTTGTGCTTCGGGACGATGAAGCTGTAGGGCGCCCCGAGCCCTCCGGTGCACTGCACGCAGGGGATGATCGTCGGGTTCACCTGCGTCGCCCGGCCGCGCGAATCGACGATCACCACGTTGAAGCCGAGCAGGGCCACCTCCGACCCGGTCTCCCAGCGCAGCGTCCCCGATCCCTGCCCCGCAGCGCTGCCGTTGCTGATCGTGACGTTGAAGACGAAATCGGGGAAGCAGGCGCACTCGGGTGGCACGCCGGGACCCGGCTCGTTACAGGCTTCACAAACATCCCCGAAGCCGTCTCCGTCGCAGTCCGCCTGGTCCGGGTTCACGTTGTTCGGGCAGTTGTCGCAGGCATCGCCCGGACCGTCGTGGTCCCTGTCGACCTGGGTGGGGTTGGCGACGGTCGGGCAATTGTCGCAGACGTCACCGACTCGGTCGGCGTCGGCGTCGAGTTGGGCTGCGTTCGCGACGGTCGGGCAGTTGTCGCACGCGTCTCCCATGCCGTCGCCATCCGCATCGACCGGGAACGGATCGGCGACCAGGGGGCAGGGATCGCAGAGATCCCCGCGCGCGTCGCCGTCGAGATCGGACTGACTCGAGTTCGGGACGTTCGGACAGTTGTCGCACGCGTCACCCACGCCGTCGGAGTCGAAATCCTCCTGGCCCGGGTTGGCGACATTCGGGCAGTCGTCGCACGCGTCGCCGACGCCATCGCCGTCGGCATCCGCCTGGTTGGGATTGTCGACGTTGGGGCAATTGTCGACGGTGCAGTCGACCGGACCGCCCGGGTACCGGTTCGGATCGTTGTCGTCGCAGTCCGCCTTGCAGGAGAGCGCGTCGCAGTCGAGCGCGCAGGTCCAGGAGGGATCGCCGTCGCGGTTGACGCAGTCGGCGCCCGACACGAACGCGCTCACCGCCGGGCTCTCCACGCCGTCGAGCACCCACGGAACGCCCAGTAGGCGGCAGTCGGCCGGGTCGGCCGGCGCGGGGGCGTTGAAGGTCACCCGACCGCCGGCGTCGAGGGTCTGCCCGGTCGGCGTCCAGCCGCTCGAGCGCAGATCGACCGGATCGGAGCAGCGCTGCACCTTCGTGTAGAGCGGCCCGAGACCGAGCGTGGGCAGGTACGGCGTTCCGCCGCAGACCCCGAGCGTGTCGCCGACCGTGCCGGGGTCGCAATCGGTATGGATCGTCGGCGGCAGGAACCGCAGGCTGATCGATCCCGGCGACCGGCTGACGACCTCGACCGAGGGGGAGCAGTCGAGCGGGAAGGCGCGGTCGTGCGCCGTGTCGTAGAAGTGCGCCGCCTCGATCAGGTAGTAGATGTCGAAGTTCGAGCCGGACAGGGAGACCAGAATCGTCCTTCCGCCGGTGGAAGTGCTGCCGGCGACGATGAGCGCCAACCGATTGCCGATGCCTCCGGGCGCGATGCAGCCGTTGAACCCGGGATTCGACCAGTCCGATTCGATGTCGAGGCGGCCGTCGCCGGCGACCCCGGCCGCGGGCGAGAAGCAGACTGTCAGGTTCTGCGCCTCGCATACCAGGTCGGCGTCGCCCGAGTTGACCCCGAACGGATCGGTCAGCTGGTAGGCGTACCCGCCGTAGGATCCGCTGTCCGGACAATTGAAATACCCGTCGAGGCCGTGAAACAGCGCGTATTGGCAGTCCTGGGCCGCGGCGGGCGTCGCGGAGAGGAGCAGCATCAGGCCGATCGATCCAATCAGGCTGAAGAGCAGGTGGCTGTTCTTGACCATCGACGCACCTCCCCGGTTCGGAGATACGACCACAACGGCCTCGGCGCAACCTTGGATTTGCAGGCCGCCGACGGCGGCATCGGCCCACTTTGCTAGACTCGCCCCCGGATGGCCGCGCGCGCACCACAGACCGCCTCGCCGCCGGGCGTTGCCGGGCCTCTCGCCGGAGCCGCCTCCCATCTTGCGGGCGGCGTGGTCGCGATCCTCGCGTCGCTCTTCGCGCTGCACCGGCTTTACGACTTCGACCTGCTCTGGCACGTCAGGACCGGCGCCTGGATTCGGGCGCAGCAGGCGATTCCGCGGACCGATCCCTTCGGCGGCGGCACGGCCGGTCTCCCCTGGCTCGACGTCTCCTGGGGCGCGCAATGGGTCGCCGCCCTGATCGCCGGAGGAGGGGGTCTCACAGCCCTGCAGCTCCTGGCGGCGATCCTGATCGGAGCGACCTTTCTCGTTGTACTCCGGCGCGCGCCGCGCACGCCGCTCCTCCTCGCGACCGCTCTCGTCGCCGTCCTGGCCGCGGCGCACCGCTTCCTGCCGCGCCCCGACCTCCTGGTCCTGCCGCTGACCCTCGCGCTCTTCGCCCTCCTCGAGCGGCTGCCGCGCGGCGGTCGCTCGACGCCCCTGCTTCTCGGCCTCCTGACCGCCCTCTGGGCCAATCTGCATGGATCGTTCGTGCTGGCGCCGATCCTGGTCCTGGCCGCGGGCGCCGGCGCCGCGCCGGCGATCGCCTGGCGGAACGCGCTGCGGAGGTACGGCCCGGCCTTCGCCTGCACCGCGCTGGCGCCGCTCGCCAATCCGCGCGGTGTCCTGATCTACGGTGTGCTCTCGCCCTACCTGGGATCGATGCTGGCCGCCGTGGGACTCGCGCCGAAGGGCGCGGCGCTGATGGCGAGCGAGTGGACGCCGACCTTCGGCGCCCTCCTGCACGACCCGATCTTCCCGACCGCCCCGTTCCTGTTCCTCGTCCTGCTGGTCGCCGTTTCGTTCCTCCGGCGCGGACGGAACGCCTCGCCGGAGCGCGCCGCCTGCGGGGCGGCGCTTCTGGCGCTGGCGCTGACGGCGGTGCGGAATCTCCTCCCCTTCGCGGCGGCGGCCCTCGCGATCGTCGCCGCGAACGAGCGCGACCGCCTCGCGGACGCGCGCGGGGACCGCGACGGGGATCCGTTCGACGCCGCCTGGTTCCGGCTCGCCGCGGCCCTGATGGTCCTTCTCGTGGGCCTGTCGTACGTCGCGGCGGTCGCGACCGACCGCTACTACGTGACCCGGGGGCTCCCGATCACGACCGGGGTGGGGTTCGATCCGGCCCTCGTCCCCGAGGGGGCGGTCGGGTGGCTGGCCACCCACGAGGCTCCGGGCCTGCTCTTCAACAACTACAACAGCGGCTCCTACCTTCTCTACCGGCTGGCGCCGGCGGTGCGGATCTACATCGATGCCCGCTTCGACACGACGCCGGTCAATCGCGCCATCGAGGCGGCGCTCGCCGACCCCTCGACCCTCGACGCCTTCCTCGAGCGGGAGCGGATCGGCACCATCGTCCTGCTGCACCCCTCGCCGGAGTCGCTCGCGTTCCTGCCTCGGTTGACCCGGGAGAACGGCTGGACCCTCGCATGGCGCGACGCCAACACGACGATCCACGTGCGCGCCGGGGCGGAGGCGCCGCTGCGCGCCGAGGCCCTGGCGCTCCCGCCGGCGGTCGAGCCGGCGGCGGCCCGACTCGACGCGATCCTGGGGCGCTTCAAGGGGCCGGTCCTGCCGGCGGCGGAGCTGACCGACGCCTTCGTCTCGGGAATCCTCGGGGATTCGGAACGCCAGCGCGCGGCGTACCGGCGCGCGCTCGCGCGCGCGCCGGACGACCCGAAGGCGCTCGCCTACTTCGCGAGGAGCGGCTCCTAGAACTGCCCCCAGAGGTACTGGTTCGTGACCTCGTGGTGGAACTGGATCTCGCTGCGCTTGACGATGGCGCCGAGCGCCTTGGCGCAGCGCTCCGCCGACGCCAGCTTGAGCTCGGCGTACTTCTCGTGCACCTGGTCGCCGAGGAGCTTCTGCGCGAACTTGCTGCCCTTGAACAGGCGGATCGCGTCGTAGATGTTGTCCGGCAGGAAGCGGGTGCGCGGCCGCTTCGAGTCGTTGTCCTCGGCCGTGAGCGGCCCCTCGAGGCCGGTGCGGAAGAGCGCGTAGATCGCGAGGTACGGGTTGGCGTCCGGGGCGATCGAGCGCACCTCGATGCGGGCGGTGCGCTCGTTGCCGATCGGGATGCGCACCATCGAGCCGCGGTCCGACGCCGAGACCTTGATCTGGTTCGGCGCCTCGAAGTGCGGATCGAGGCGGCGGTAGGAGTTCACGCTCGAGTTCAGGACCAGGCAGAGGTCGTTGCCGTTCGACAGGATGCGGTTGATGAACGACCAGGCGAAGTCCGACAGGCCGTCGTCCCCCTTCTTGTCGTAGAAGATGTTCTTCCCCTTCTTCGAGATCGACATGTTGGTGTGGCAGCCGTTGCCGTTCACGGCGGCCACCGGCTTGGGGAGGAACGAGGCGGTCAGGTCCATCTGCGCCGCCACCTGGCGGGCGATCAGCTTGTACAGCTGCACCTGGTCGGCGGCGACCGTCGCCTCGGTGTAGGAGTAGTTCATCTCGAACTGCGACGGCGCCACCTCGGGGTGGTCCTTCTCGTTGGCGAACCCGAGCGCGCGCTGCACCTCGGCGGAAGTGTCGATGAACTTCCGGAGCGTGTCGCCCGGGAGCGAGTGGTAGTACCCGCCGGTCGAGACGTACTCGAACTGCCCGGTCTCGAAGTAGCGCCGCTCGGCATCGCGTCCCTTGAAGATGAAGCCTTCGATCTCGTTGGCGACGTTCGCGACCATGTCCTTCTTGCGCAACTCGGCCGCGAACGACTTGAGGCGGGCGCGCAGGTCGCCGGCGTACGGCGTGCCGTCCTGGTCGCAGACGTCGCCGAACACCAGCACCTTGCCGGCGCCGAAGACGTCCGCCGGCAGCATGTAGAAGGCCGGCCAGTCGATCGCCAGCCGCAGGTCCGATTCCGCCTGGCGCGAGAAGCCGCGGATCGACGAGCCGTCGAAGGTCAGGTTGTCGGCGGAGCGCAGGAGGAACTTCTTGTCGTAGTCGAGCATGTGGAAGCGCCCCTCGAGGTCGGTGAAGCAGACCGTCACCGCCTTGATGCGCTTCTCGTCGCTGAGGAATTTCGTCCGCGCCTCGCGGATCTTCCCCGGGTCCCTGGCCGCGACGCGGTCGGCCTTCGCCTTGAGATTCAGCTCCTCCAGCTGCTCGTACGGAATCTCCAGGAAGTCGCGCAACGGTGTCTCCATGGCCTCCTCGGCGTCAGGTCCCGGTGGCTGACGAGGGAATCCCGTTCGAGCGCTATCGGGACGGTGGTGAGGCATGAATATGCCATAACTTAGCCTTCGGATCTAAAGAATTACAATAAAAACAGCCATTCTTATTTCAGGCGAGCCTCCGGACGGCACCCCGACGTTCCGCCGCGCCGCCGCCCGCCACCGGGGGAGTAGACTCCCCGCCCGTGCGGCCCCGGACCCGGCGGGCGGGAACGGGATGGCACCGGCAGGGACCCCACGTGCGACGCCTCCGGTTCGGCCCAATCCTCACCCGGCGCCCCCCCTTCACGGCGGGGGACGGCCTCGTCCTGCTCGGGATCGCGGCGCTCCTGTACGCCATCCTCCGCGTCGCCTTCGCGGCGCCGGCCTCCATCCGCGGCCCGGAGATCTCCACCTCGCCCGCCGCCCTCCCCTGGTACGCCCTGCTCTCGGTCGGGAGGATGACGGTCGCCTACTTCCTCTCGCTCACCTTCAGCCTGGCCTACGGCTACGCGGCGGCGCGGCACCGGGCGGCCCGGCGTCTCCTCCTGCCGCTCCTCGACGTGTTGCAGAGCGTGCCGATCCTCTCCTTCCTGCCGGTCGTGCTCCTGGGTCTCAGCGCCCTGCTGCCGGCCGCGCTCGCGGCCGAACTGGCGGCGATCGTCCTGATCTTCACCTCGCAGGCCTGGAACATGACCTTCAGCTTCTACCAGTCGATGACCACCCTGCCGAACGACCTGCGCGAGGCGGCGGCTGCGTTCCGCTTCGACCCCTGGCTCCGATTCAAGACCCTGGAACTGCCGTTCGCGGCCCTCGGCCTGATCTGGAACAGCATGATGTCGTGGGCCGGCGGCTGGTTCTTCCTGATGGCGGCCGAGATCTACAACGTCGGCGCGCGCGACTTCCGGCTGCCGGGCCTCGGCTCGTACCTCCAGGTCGCGGCCAATGCCGGCGACCGGCGCGCGGTCTTCCTGGGGGTCCTGACCCTCGTGCTGATCATCGCCCTCCTCGACCAGCTGGTCTGGAGGCCGCTCCTGGCCTGGGCGGACAAGTTCAAGCTGGAGATGGTCGAGGGGGACGAACGACCGACATCGTGGTTCCTCGAGGCGCTCTCCCGATCCTGGATGCTGCGACGGGTGATCGACGGCGGACTCGCCCCGCTGGCGGAGCGGATCGATGCCCGTTTGCGTCTGCGGGCGCATGCCGCGGCGCCAGCTCCCGAGGACGACCTCGAGGGGCAGCCCCTCTCCTCCGTCGCCCTGATCTCGCTGGGCGGCCTGGCGCTCGGGGCCGGGTATGGCGGCTGGCGCGCCCTCGCGATGCTGGCGCGCCTCCCGGCCGCCGACTGGGGCCTGCTCGGCCTCGGATTGCTCGCCACTTTCGGCCGGGTCGCCGTCGCGCTCGGCCTCGCCCTCCTCTGGACCGTCCCGGTCGGGGTTCTGATCGGCACCCACCGGCGGGTGGCCACCGTGCTGCAGCCGCTGGTCCAGATCCTGGCGTCGGTCCCTGCGACCGCCATCTTTCCGGTCATCCTGGTCGCGTTCGTCCGCACCCCGGGCGGCGTCAACCTGGCCGCCACGCTCCTGATGCTCCTCGGGACGCAGTGGTACCTGCTGTTCAACGTCATCGCCGGCGCCTCCGCCATCCCGCTCGACCTGCGCTACACCACCGACCTGCTGCGCCTCTCGACCGCAGACCGCTGGCGCACGCTCATCCTCCCGGCCCTGTTTCCCTACATCATCACCGGGGCGATCACCGCCAGCGGCGGCGCGTGGAACGCCAGCATCGTGGCGGAGCACGTGTCCTACGCGGGGAAGGTCTATGGCACGATCGGCGTCGGTTCGATCATTGCCGCTGCGACCGACCGGGCGAACTACCCGTTGCTCCTCGCCGCCACGCTGGCGCTGGTGGCGACCGTCGTGACCATCAACCGGACCGTGTGGCGGCGGTTGTACCGCCTCGCCGAGGTACGCTACCGCCTCGACTGACACCACCGCCCGCGCGGCGGAGGGATTCCGATGGCCATGACCACGCCGGCACCTGCGACCCAGAACCTGCTCGAGCTCCGCGGCGTGTCGCGATCGTACGGCAGCGGCCCGCAGTGCTACCAGGCGGTGTGCGACGTCGACCTCACGCTGCGCGAGGGGGAGTTCGTCAGCCTGCTCGGTCCGTCCGGCTGCGGCAAGTCGACCCTGCTCCGGATCATCACCGGCCTGAGCCGCGCCAGCACCGGGACGGTCGCCTACCGCGGCCAGCCGGTCGTCGAGGTCAACCCGCACGCGACCATCGTCTTTCAGACCTTCGCCCTCTACCCCTGGCTGACCGTCGAGGAGAACGTCGCGGTCGCCCTCAAGGCGCGCGGCGTGCCTCCGGCCGAGAGGCACGAGCGCGCCCGCCGGTTGATCGACACGGTCGGGCTCGACGGGTTCGAGTCGGCCTACCCGCGCGAGCTGTCGGGCGGCATGCGGCAGAAGGTCGGGTTCGCCCGGGCGATGGCGGTGGAACCGGAGCTCCTGTGCCTGGACGAACCGTTCTCGGCGCTCGACGTCCTCTCGGCCGACGCGCTGCGCGGCGAGCTGCTCGAACTGTGGCTCAACAAGGCCCTGCCGACCCGCGCCATCCTGATGGTCACGCACAACATCGAGGAGGCCGTCCTGCTCTCCGACCGCGTGGTGGTGATGGCCAAGAACCCGGGACGGGTCCTGGCCGACATCCCGGTGCCGCTGCGCCACCCGCGCAAACGCCAGGACACCGCCTTCCAGGCGGTGGTCGAGAGCGTCTACGCCGCGGTGGCCGGCAAGACGCGACCGGAAGCCGAGACCCTGGCGCAGGCGGCCCGCATGCTGCCGAAGGCGCGCCTCAACGCCCTCGCCGGCCTGGCCGAGAAGCTGGTCTCGGAGGGCGGGCATGCCGACCTGCCCCGCCTGGGCACCGACTTGGCGCTCGAACTGGACGACCTCCTGCCGATCGTCGAGGCGGGCGAGCTGGTCGGCTTCTGCCACGTGCAGGAGGGGGACCTCCTGATCACGCCCCTCGGGCGCGCCTACGCCGAAGCGTCGATCCTCACGCGCAGGGAGATCGCCGCCGGGCGGATCCTGCGCATCCCGATGATCCGGTGGATCTACGAGACCTTGCAGAGGGACGACGATCGCCGGGTCGACCGCGACTACTTCCTCGACAACCTGCGCGAGCAGGTCGGCGACTTCGCGGCCGATCAGCTCGACCTGGCGATCTCGTGGGGCCGGTTCGCGGAACTGTTCGCCTACGACAGCGGCACGGACGAACTCTTCCTCGAATCGTGATCGCGAGGCGCCCAGGCGCGCGGCGGGAGCCGGCGCGCGCGGCGGTCAGGCCTTCTTCTTGACGGCCTTGGCGCGGGACACCTTGGGCTTGGGGGGCGCCGGGACGTCGCTGCGCTCCAGGCGGACCACGTCCTTGAGGAACTTCCGGACTCCCGCCTGATCGAAACTGATGGTGGTGTAACGATCGTCGATCGCGGTGATCCGGCCGAGTCCGTGCACGAAATGACTCACTCGATCGTCGACCGCGAACGTCTCATTGGCTTTGCTCAAGAGGTTCTCCCGGACGACTGTAAGGTCGTAGTCGTCCCCCCACGGTAGCATCTTTGATGCCGCGCAGGGGAGATTTCTTCCGCCGCCCCCCCCCCCGAAGACCGCCCGGCCCCCTCAGTGGGCGCGGGCGAGCTCGTCCAGGTAGTCGGCGTACGAGGCGACCATGGCATCCCACCCGGCGACCTTCGGATTGCTCGACTCGACCACGAAATACTCGTCGGGAGCATGCGCGCCGCTGCCATGCCCCAGTCCGAAATGCCCGGCCGGGAGCCGCAGCGGAGCGGAGCTGAAGACGTACCCCGGGTAGGACCCGGCGGTGCGCGGCCACAGAATCGGGTCGAGCCCTGCCGCCTTGTAGACCGCGATCTGGGACTTGATCAGCCCCGCGTCGGCCGCGGTCGAAGTCGGGTCGTACCCGCCGCTCGGATTCACCTCGATGTCGCCGAATCCGCGCTTCGCCAGGTGCGCCTTGAGGGCCGCCACCGCGGCATCGAACGTCATGTCCGGCACCAGCCTGAGGTCGAGTTTCGCCACCGCCCTGTGCGGCAGGACCGTCTTGCCGCCGGGACCGGTGTAGCCGGCCACCAGCCCTTCGATGTTCACTGTCGGGGTGAACAGGAACCGCTCGAGCGAGGGGCGCCAGGCTTCGTCGTGCGCCCAGTGCTCGACCTTCATCATCTCCTTCGCGGTCGCCTCGGAGAGCTTCGCCGCCGCGTTGTCGAGGATCGCCTTCTCGGCCGGTGAGGCGGGACGGGCGGCGGCCGCGAAGCCGTCGATCGCCGGGTCGCCGTCGGCGGTGACCAGGGTGTTGAGCGCCTGCACCAGGTGAAAGGCCGGGCTGTCGAGGCGCGCCCGGTTGCTCGAATGCACGTCCTTGCCGGGGCCGCGCCCCCAGCGTTCGCCGGTCGCCACCAGCTCCAGCTCGACCACCCCCTTCGCGCCGAGCGCGACGGTCACGCTCCCGTCCGGGTCCTGCGACGCCGAGGGCATGAACACGCCGTCGCACTTCTTCAGGGCGGCGGCCACCTCGGGGCGCTCGATCACCTGGTGGAAATGCGGCGAGCCGATCTCCTCCTCCCCCTCCGCCACCAGGACCAGGTTCACCGGGGGCTTTCGCCCGATCCCCTTGAGGGCGTAGAGAGTCGCCAGGAAGGCCGCCTCGGGCCCCTTCTGGTTGACCGCGCCGCGCCCCATGACGACCTTGCCGAGCGGCGGCTTGTCGAGGATCGCGGCGTCCCACGGCGGCGAGGTCCACTCCGCCGGGTCGGCCTGCTTCACGTCGTACATGAAATAGAGGCCGACGGTGCGCGCTGCGCCGGCGTCGAAGGTGGCGAACACCGCCGGCTGCCCGTCGGTGGGCACCTTGGTGACGCTCTGGAAACCGGCCTCGCGCAGGTAGCGCATCAGGAGATCGGACCCCTCCTGCATGCCGCGATTCTCCGCGGCGATCGAAGGCTGGTGGATCCATTCCTGCAGCCGCTTCACGCCCTCGTCGTGGCGCCTGGCGATCTCGGCTCGCAGGACCGCCTTCGGATCGGCGGCGGCAGGCGCCGAGGTGGCGACGATCGCGGTCGCGAGCGGGATGGTGGCGATCAGGTGAAGAGCCGATCGAAGTCGCATGCGTCACCTTCGGGCGCGGCGTCCCGGGGAGCGCCGGCGCGGGGCATCCGCGCCGGTTTCATCCGGCGGAGTCTAACGCACCCGCGGCTTTCTGCATCGGCACCGCACCGGCACGTCACCTTGCCCGGCGCCGCGCCGGTTCTCGGTGGAGACTAGCGATGGTCCGGCAGGTCGAATCCGAATGCGCGGGGGCGGAATTGAAACCTCACCGCCCCTTGCGACGTAGGAGAAGGTGACTCCGATGCCGAACCGCCCCGTTGTCCTCCTGGCCGTCATCCTTCTTTCCGGGACCCTGCTCGGCGGGACCCTCGACCCCGACCCGACTCTCGAGTGGTACGTCGACTCGGTCTGCCCGGACGACGGCATCGCCTGCACCGTCGAAGAGGCGTTCTACGGCCAGTGCCGGCACCGGATCGACCCGCAGGCCTGCCGCACCGAGGAGACCCGCTGTGCCGGCGAGTCCTATTGCGACCCGCGGCGGGGCGGCTGCGTCTGCCGGGACACCGCGCTGGTCAACCGGCCTGATCGACCTCGTCCGGGGAGTCGTCCGCCGTCGGGACGGACCCGGGAAGCCGCTGCAGCCGGCGCGACTCCTGGTAGGGCGCAATCCGGATGAGATCGCCGGCGCGCACCCGCTCCTGCACCGCCCGCCAGGTCGCCGCCGTGAACAGGTCGCCGTGGTTCTCATGGAACGCGGCGCGGAGCGGAGCCGGAAGCCCCAGGAAGGCCTGGAACTCCTCCGGGAAGATGTCGTTCTCCCCCACCACGTAGCGCGGCTCGGCGGCGTACACCTCCTCGTCGTCGCGCGCCGGCGGCAGGTCCCGGAAGACGCAGTCGGTCAGAAGGCACAGCTCGTCGTAGTCGTAGAAAATCACCCGCCCGTGCCGCGACACCCCGAAATTCTTCAGCAGGATGTCGCCGGGGAAGATGTTCGCGGAGGCGAGATCCTTGATGGCGCGACCGTAGTCGAGGACCGCGGCGCGCGCCGCCTCCGGCGGCGCGGCGCGCACGAACAGGTTGAGCGGCGTCAGCCGGCGCTCGATGTAGAGGTGCCGGATGATCACCGAGTCGCCGTCGACCGTCACCCGTTGCGCCGCCCTGGTGCGCAGCGTGTCGAGGAGATCGGGGGCGAAGCGCCGCCGGTCGAACCTCAGGTGCTCGAACTCCTGCGCGTCGATCAGGCGCCCGGCGCGGTCGTGCCGGAAGACCAGGCGGTACTTCCCCATCACCTCGTCGCCGGTCGCCCGCTTCGGCTCGTCGAACTGGTCGCGGATCACCTTGAAGACGTCCTCGTGCGACGGCAGGGTGAAGACGATCATCACCATGCCGCGATCGCCGCGCGCCACCTCGAAGGCGTCGTCCGATTGATCGATGTGCCGCAGGAGCTCCCGGTAGCGCTCGGTCTTGCCGTGCTTGGGGGCGCCGATCGAGGTGTACAGCTCGGCCGGGCGCTTCCGCGGCAGCAGGCGATGCAGGAACTGCACGAGGTCGTAGGGCCGGTCGGTGTCGACGTGGAAGTACGAGTGCGCGAAGGAGAACAGGATGCTGACATCCCCCTCGCGGAGGAGGAGCGCGTCGACCACGATGCCGCGCGGGCCGTTGAGCAGCGCCAGCGCCATCGGGAAGACGTGCGTCCCTGCGAACACCCGCCCGACGAGATAGGCCCCGTCGCCGCGGTAGAAGACCGGCGCTGCGATCTCGGCGCGGTCGACCGAGCCGGCCCATCCCAGGCCCTGGAGGCGCGCGTCGAGATCGCGCGCCAGGAGCAGGGCGTCGCGCGCCGCATCCTCCCACGCGACCTCGAAGACGCGGTCCTCGAGGATCGCCTCGAACAGCGCCGCGCTCGACACCGGCGAGCCGTAGGAGCGCGCCACGGGGCGCTGCGAGCGGGTCGGCGGCGTGTCGAAGTCGGTGTCGACGAACTCGACCGCCGGGTCGACCCCGACCGTGTGGAAGATCCGCCGGGTGATCGAGTTGAAGAAGGTCTCGGCGAGGTCCCAGTCGTCCCGCCCGGTGATCAGCCCCGAGTAGACCGCCTTGGCGCCGGCCCAGACCAGGTCGCGGGCGGTGCGCTCGCCGAGGAGCCCGCGCACCTCCTCGACCACCGCCTCGACGACGATCCGGTAGAGGTCGAGCCGTTCGATCGCGTCGCGCCGCATGCCGACCACGTCGCGCGCCTCGAAGCGGCCGCGCGCCCGGCGGGTGATCGCGCCGAAGCGCGCCTGGTGGTCCTCGAAGCCGCGCAGGATGGCGCGCGCGGTGTCGTTGGCGAGACGGCTGTCGCTCGGAGCCGGACCCGGGCGGACTTCCATGGAGGGGAGTCTATCCCTTGCGCACCGGCCCGCGCGCGGCGTCGCGATCGTGGAACTGCTCCTCCTCGGTCGAGCCCTTGAGGGCCGTCGTGGAGGCCGCGCCGCCGGTCACCGCCAGCTGGATCTCGTCGAAGTAACCGGCCCCGACGAACGCCTGGTGCTTCACCGCGGCGTATCCTTCGCGGCGCTCCAGCTCGAACTCCTGTTCCTGGAGCCTCGAGTAGGCCAGCATGCCTTCCCGGCGATAGTTGAGCGCCAGGTCGAACATGCTGGTGTTGAGGGCGTGGAAGCCGG
>Ga0307468_100000135_pt1 | contig 17614 bp, 22 predicted proteins | sample atmdna_FD_203085 | JGI IMG/M metagenome (GOLD analysis project Ga0307468, IMG submission 203085) | Hardwood forest soil microbial communities from Morgan-Monroe State Forest, Indiana, United States - atmos_gases AM2C_05 | ecosystem: Environmental > Terrestrial > Soil > Temperate forest > Bulk...
AGTTAGTCCCTTTGGGAGTAATTGTGACTATTCTTGTTCGATGGTCTTTGCCAGATGAGATGTTGATAAGTCCCTGTCTCTCTAATACAGATAGATTTCGAGTAAGAGTTGTTCTATCCATATCCTGCTCTCCAGCAAGTTGGGAAATTGTAATAGAAGCAGAATTATAGATGGTATACAACACACCCAGTTGCGTAGACAGCAATCCGCTGGACTCAAATGCTTTGTCATAAAGTAATGTTACTGCTCTAGCAGCTCTCCGTATCTCGCCACACGTACATGCATCCACCGACATTCCCTGTTTTAGTAGTGTATTGAGATCTTGTTTCTTCAATTCTAATTGGGTTAACATACTCTTATTACTAATAAAAGGCTTGCCTCAATCATTATAGGCAATACTATATAGATTCGTGTAGATACACTTAAATAAGTATTTAGACAATTATAATATACCTAAACACCAACTGGGACTAATGGTTGTGTTCTTGTTCATCACTTCAGATAAGTCCCAGTTGAGTTATATTTGTTTTTAGTTTTTAGAAAGATACAATATAACCTAAATTATGTTGAGTTTTAAATAGTTTTTATCTACTTTTATGTTCATTTGCTTACTTATTTCACCACACTCCCGACAAACTTCGTATAATGATTTACTAGATGCATTAAGATTAAGTCTGAAAGGTTATTAAATAGAATAATATCACGCTTAAGATCTAATCGTACTTCGCCATTTTGAGTGATTTGACCCACTTTTTATATACTTCCTTGCGAATTCAATATCATAAATGAATAAAAATAGATTCACTGTCAGCATTACAGCAGGAATTGCCGTCGCCTTATTACTTATTGGAGGAACAGGAACTAATACTATTCTTTTTAATACTGGATATGCTCAGACAGCAACATTAGGAGCACCAATTTTTGTAGAAAAGGGAGGGGATACAATTAAGAGAGAAATTGGCCCTAACACAACACAATACACTTTTACTTCTAATGGAACGATGAATGGCAATATAGAATACTCTAAAGCAGGGGAGTATGTCAGTATCTCCAAAGGTAACAATATGACATTTGATCAAGGGCATGGAGTACTAACGACCAAGGATGGTAATGAAAAGGCAAACTATACGTTCATAGAAGTGAGTAATGGTACGGCATATCAAGGGGCTTCAGCATATAGCACAAATTCCACAGGCAAACTATCCTCTTTGAATAATATACTGGTTATATTTAAGGGTCCGACAAACGAGAGTGGAAATTATGCACTTGAACAATGGCACTGGAAGTAATACTACGAAATTGATGGGTAATATCATCGATAATTTACCTAGCGAAAGGCGAATTAAGAATTCTAGATTGGATTTTATATCAGATTTGTAGTAACGAAATAAAAAGGATATGACCTACCAATAAGGAACAAACTTCTTATTATGACTAGTTAGATACATTAAGGTCACCAGTAAAAGGAGTATGTGGGATAACCTTTTCACATTTGAACTTGGCTTCGGAGGCGTTATTACCAGTGACTTGCATGATGTAGTTCACACAATCCGTCTCACTTGCCCATCCTTGGGAATGCCATGCATCCGCTGACTGCCATTGTGTGGCGGTCCATATTAACCCAGATACTGTAATTATGGCAATCAAAGCCAATATTGTGGTCGAGAATTCCATTGTTGCTCATAATATTGTCAACAAATTATAAAATAGTGGAACTTAGGTAAGGCAAGTTCTTATATTTAGTAGCACAACTCTGAGTACGTATTTCCGCACAAATCGACACCGGCCGGTGGGATTGTTCGGCTTGAATTCAGTCCCACTGGTATTTTACTAAAATTATTTTTATTTAATTACTCGTGCTGAAGACAAACTGCAATCACAGTAGTAAATTATTTTATCTCCCTTTATGTCTTCTTTAAAATTTTGTTTATATGTAACGTATCAATAGTAATAATCATGACAGATACAAATTCTTCAAAAGAACTCAATGCTGGAGGTTACCTTGCGACTTACTTTTACAGAGTTCCAAAAAAGAACCACAACGCTATCTCACAGAACCTTAAGAAGTTTATTCCATGGTTTGTACGTAATGGAGTAAGACTTGAATACTATCATCTTGCTGGAAAAGATACCCAAGAAACAATAGAGTCTGCAAATGCATCTGGAATGTTCATTATGGTAAATATTACTAAAACGCTTGCTGCCGAAGATGAAGATATTTGGATGGAGCTACAATACTTTAGAGATCAAAATCACAGAAAAGAAGTATACGCAAAGATGATGTCAGACAAAAGCCTAGAACCTCTTGGTAAGGAGTTTATGGGCCTAATTAGCCACGGTGGAAACCTTATCACGGGTATGTTTAATCGTCTCGAACAATAGTAATCCCAACCTCCACAATATTTTGAGCACAATTTTTGAACCTGTCAACATGTAAATTTTTCCTAATAATCCATAGAATCTTCTATTATCGTAACAATATTTCCTTTCTTTAACTCTTGTTTAATATCCAAGTCTTTCTCTTTTTCAATCTGTTAGACTAAAAATTAACTTATAAATAATATTTTGTGCAGCGAATAGGTACATGTCGTCAAATAGGCAAAAAGAAAAAGAGGAAACTGAAAAACTAAAAGCAACGTTACCAACAGAAGCCGAGAAAAAGGAAATAGAAAAATTAGCGACCGGAAAAAATAAAGAAGTTAGGGAAAACATTAACATCACTTTGGACGAAACTAAATCATCAGTACACAAGACAATAGAAGAAGCAAAAAAGCAGGTTCCACAATTTACGAAGGCCTTTAACGAATATCAAGAACAATCCATTCAAGCCACAAAAGATATTGCAGATAACTTTCTGGAATCGCAAAAAGAGGTTATCAACTCGGTTCAATCATTATGGGTCCCGTACATGGAAAACGCGCAAAATATGTACGGGTCGTATTGGATGTCACCCAATAGTCTTACCGAAAATTATACAAGAGCAGTTAGCAACATTACCGATAGTACAATAGCCGCAACTAGACTAGCAAACAACTTCATGTTTGCCAGCATGGAGGCCTGGAAAACAACAATACAACACTCAAGAGATAATGCAATAGAATTTTCACAGTTAAATGCAAATTTCGCAAAGACATTTGAAAATGCAGTAAGGGATAATTTAAGAGATTATCAAAGAAGGTAAGCATTACACAGCGTAAAAAAACGCAATTTAAATTAAATAATTTATTTATTTTTCTTTGATACTCAAACCGTTTAATTACTTGTTGCTCTAATTAATTAGTAATGCAATTCAATTTTACAGCAAAAGATAAACATGCACTTAAGTCGCTTTCAGGAGATCTGCGTGATATGTTCTCAATGAAAAGGGTGGAAGATCGACTGGAAAATCCAGAGTATAGGAAAGTCTTCGATGCTTCATTTTTTAGAACTGTGGAAGGAAATTACGTCGACGAGATGCTTAACTGGGTAGAAGACTTCAGGAAACGAATGGACAATCAGGAAAGCAAAGAGTCAAAAGAGCAATTATACTCAGAGACTAAGGAACTTGTTGATGCCGGCTGGATTGAAAATCCAAACGAAAACGAATCACTAAAAACCTAAAATATTCCTGCCATTACCAAAATTATTTCATAGGTAACGTAGGTAAGTCAGATTCTTATAATACTAGAGTTCGATTCAGTTAACTTCTCACCGATGTTTCACGGGCCGGTGGAACCACTCCGCTGCATCAAGTCCCACCGGTATTTACTAAAATCATTTTATAGAATTTCTTAGAATTTTTCCTAAATAATATTAGGATTTTTCCTTCCAACTTCATATAAACCAAAACGTCTGTAGGAACTAAATGATCTCACGTTCCAAGACCTTAATTCTCTCTTCAATAGTTAATGCAGGAGTTAAAGAAAAATGAAAGTATTCATTAGAATCACAAAGAAAAATGCAACACCTCAAGAAATCGAAGAACTAATCAAAGCATTACATCAAGCAGGTTTTAATGACAGTGATTTTACTGTGATAGAAAAACCGACAGAAGAAAAGGAGCAACAGAAAAAGGTTATTCCTGTTCCCATTGAATGATGAAAAACCTCGGCTCCCTCTCCTACATGTGATTTAGGTTTTAAATCAAATAATTGCCATTATGCAACCATGGGTCGAACAATTCCATCGTATCGAATTGCATCAGAAATGGAAAGATGGAAATGGAGATCGTTTAGGAAAGCGTTAGACAAGCAAGACAGAAAAAAATTTGATGAAATGTTTTCTTATTCACGATTGTATAATGCTGCGGGAAGTATGGCTTGTAGACCCGTCTTAATTCATGTAATCCTTATGTCGATTATATTTGAACATTATAAGCAATTAAGAAAAATTGTAAACGAACGCATCTGTTCTAGTATTAAGTAGACTTAGATAATCAATTTTTTTATATTAAGTTAACGACAACAAAGCACTGTCAACAATGTATCTGGAGCCGGTGGGATCCTTTCCGTTTGTTTTCAGTCTCACCGGCCTGAACTAAAATTTAAACTATATTGTGCATAATACTTTTACTTTATTTGCATACGACTGGTGGGACTTTATCATCTTTGGGGTTCACTGGTCCCACCAGTAAATTATTTTTTATTTATGGTATTTTTAGAATAACTTACTTCCCTCTTATGGAAGAATTCGTCATCCTCTTTTTATCCAAGTCACAAAGAAACTAATATTACCGCAAATCGTGGGACTGATGGAGTATCCTTAACACACATTAGCCACTAGTTGCTCATTTCGTTTTTGGTCTTGAGATAGTTTTTGTTCTTGGTAGATAATCAAAATATTATACCTATCCTGTCTCTTTATCATAAAGTAAATTCCAGCTACAGTCATGATCCCTATTGCTATTCCAATTAATTGGTAGAGTTCCAATCCTATCCTTTCTTTGCATAGAAAAAATGAAGCACTTAATTAATAATCTAACGAACTTTCTATAATTTCGACAATATTGGCCTAGAACCCGACAAAACTTAAGTAATTCCAATTCTCTTCAAATTTAGCAAAATGGTGATTAGGTTGAGTATGGAGGTCTAGTATTCAATGTCTACCAACAAAAGGATTGTTAGTGTTGTAGATGATGATTTTTCTACTACTAGGCTCTTCCATGAAGCGTTGTCTGAAAATATAGATAGTGTTAATGTTGTTTCTTTCACTGATCCTGTAATGGCTCTAGAACACTTTACAGATAACAAGGATGCCTATGCTCTGGTAATTGCTGATTTAAGGATGCCTAATCTTAATGGGTTGGAGTTATTAAAGAAAGTAAAGACCTCAAATCCTAATGTGAGGACAATATTGATGAGTGCTTATAATTTTGAAGAAGATATTTTATTCCTGAAATATATGGAAGAGGGTATTATAGATTCAGCAATTGATAAGCCTGTTACCATGAATAGACTATACCAAAGGGTAAGAGATGAATTGAATGCTTATCAATCTGTGTCTCACCAAAAATAACTTCCTTGTATAAAACGGTTTGTTGAACACACGAAATGTTTCAAAAATTCCAGAAGATTTTTATTATACTTTTCATTTTTGTCAGATAAAATTACTGCAGTTGTGGGAGGAAAAGTTGTCCTTCCCGGGATTTCTTTCGATCCTCCCATGAGTCTAAGTTTTTTATAATATGTTGATTTCATAACCGTATTGCTTTAAGGAACATTGATACATTTTCTTTGTGTATTCGCTTCTTATCGATGATAAAAATAGGTTAATCTGGTTCAATTCAGTTACCTACCTTTTCTTATAATAAGTGCTATAAAAATTTAGTATATACTCAATAAAATCCTAAATATATTAGTTGTTGATTTGTCATTCCTTTGAATGCTTTAGCAGAATGTCTTCCAGATTATCTGGATTATTGATTATTTCTTGAACTACCAGAGGATCATCGACTTCGTAACAGTGCATGAGATTTTCTTCATCTTTGTAAAAAATATAGACTTTGTTGTCGTAAATACAGTAATACATGTTGTCAACGATCATATTTTCAGGCTTGATCTTTATACCGTCCTTTTCAACAATAACAGGATATTCCAATAAATCTATTATTTATAGGATAAAATAAATTCTATACGGAATTCAACAAAGAAGTGCTAAAAAGAAGGACTATGTGAGCTAAATTTTCAGACCACCATGGATTTCATAGTTCAGTGTTTCCCAAAACTTTAAGATCTGATATCCATTCGACTGAATCGGTTATATCCAATTCAGTTATTTTAATAAATCGTGCCTTAACAGGGCCTTCTTTTAGGTCATATATTTCTGAAGGCGAATTAGTGCCTGTTGTTGAGTAATATTCAGCTGGGGTATATTGTTTTCCATCATTTGAGAATTCTAGTGTGAAGAATTTTATCTCATTGTCTACGTTTGCAAAAGTTACTTTAATGCCACATATATCTTGTTGTTGACCCAGATCCATTGCAGCCCACCTTGGTTTATGTGTCGAATTAGTAGAGTTGACATCAGAGTTGTTGGTATTTCTATCAGTTTGTATGTCCGTTATTGGAATTTCATTATATTCGCAAGTGTGTGTCGACTCTTGATCACTATTTAGCAGATCTAAGTCTGCATTTTGGTCATGTTGTTTAACATTGCCCAAATTCACCTTATTATCATATTGATTCAATACGTGTTCTTCTGTTGGAGATATCTGATCAAAACCAGATGAATCAGGATCATATGATTGAAGATTTCCATATGAACCATCATTACTATTCATTATTCCATTATTGTCCGATGTTAGATTGACTTCTTTTACTTCAGGCTTCTTAACTTCTATCAAGCATGTATACGTCACATATTTCCCGTCAGGATATATTACCCTGAGCTCTAGAGTATTTGGTCCATATACATCCTCAAAACTGAACTGATTTTTTCCTACTCTATGAAGAGGAGTCATTTCTGTTGTGTCTGCGTCATAGTCAACAAAAAACGCATTCATTTCTCTCGGTTTTGTTAAAAAATTAAATGAAATATTTTCGTCTGATGATATCTGCGCTACGGGTTGGGAATCATCAGGTAATTGTGGAAAATTGAGTCTTTTCAAATCTTCATTTTCCACAACTACGAATGGTGACATTTCATAGGACTTATTCTTATAAACCATCTTAGCGACAGGGACATCACTATCTTGGATGTTACTATTATCGGCATCTGATACCTTAGTATCGGCAGTTGATTCGCCTTTTGCTTGAGGTTGTGCGCCAGCAGGCAAAAGTGTAATGCTTCCAAGGGGAGTTACGAATATCAAAAGTAAAAGCGATGAGAGTAAAACATATTTTTTATTCTGGTATATTGACCTTGTCAAAACTGAATCCAAGACTTATTGGTAATCTTTTATATTTACGGAATGTCGAAAAAATTACTGAAATCAACAACAAGAAAATAAATTCATTGACTATAAGATAATATCATAACATGTATCAGACACTATTACAACCATTGAAATATGTAAATTCCCACTTTCACACGTGTTATAGCACAAGCTGGAATAATTTTTTATTCCAAGAATTATTTAATGAATTAGTATTGAACGAGAATATTTCTTTAAATGAGATAGGAAAAAAAATAATATTTCATATTGATTTTGATTATTTCTATGCACAGTGTGAAGAAATAAGGAAGCCTGAATTAAGAAATATTCCAAGTGTTGTTTGTGTATATTCAGGACGAGAAGAGGATTCCGGGGTGGTCAGTACCTGCAATTATGAAGCACGAAAATACGGTGTTAAGGCGGCAATGCCAATTAGACTAGCAAAGTCAAAACTAAAGGACATAGAAGCAATATTTCTTCCTACTGATATGCCATACTACCATGACATATCTAGAAATGCCATGAGGATAATTGAGAATTATGGGGAATTATTTGAACAAGTCAGTGTTGATGAGTGTTATGTGGATTTTACAAAGATCACCAATTCGGATTTTGATGATGCAAAAATTTTTGCTAACTCGTTGCAAAAAAATATCAAAGACCAGATCAATATGACCTGTTCCATTGGAGTGGGACCTAATAAGATAATATCAAAAATAGCATCAGGTATCAATAAACCCAATGGAATAACGGTTGTTAGTCGAGAGGATGCCAAGAACTTTATATCAAATTGTAAGATTGAGGATATACCGGGAGTAGGTCCAAAAACTGCCAAGAAGCTGGAATCATTAGGAATTGACTCCATTTCGGATATTTCAAATAAAAGTATTTTTGAATTGAGGGATGCATTGGGCTACAAAACTGCGACTTTTCTGGTAAATGCATCTAATGCAATCGACTATTCTCAGATAAAAGTTCGGGGGACATCAAAACAAATCGGTAAAATAGTTACCTTAAAAAAAGATATAGTTGACTTTGAACAGATTAACTTGACGGCTGCCAGTCTTTGTACATCTGTTTATGAAAATTTAAGGAATAAAGGGCAGGCTTTCAGGATCCTTACTATAATTTTGATTTTAGAAAACCTCCAGCATGTTTCATTTTCGAAAAGTCTAAAACTATACTCAGCATCCTTTGACGAATTGCACAAGAATTCATTATTTATTATAAAGGAGATGATTAACAACAATTCCATTTCTCTTGATAATATCAGGAGAATGGGTGTTGTAGTATCTGATCTTAAGGATATATCTGGACAGGATTCGTTGGTGAATTATTTTGAAAATTAGTTGTTCAAATTGAAACATTTGAAACTAGTAAAAATAAAGTTGCTTCTTTATAATTTGGTGAAAACGAACAATGCTTGATATTGTAATGGTCTGTTGTTATCAATAATTCGCTAGCTTTCATTCAGAGGGTTGTTCTAGCAATTATGAATTCTAAAACCAATTTACTATGATAGATACGTTAACGATTTACTGATTAGACCTTTTACAATTTGGTCTGACATTGTTTTTGTTATTTTTGCATTAATAAAATTTGGCTTACCACCGCCCTTCCCTATTTTTTGATCCTTTCTAAGGTCTTCAAAAATTTTAGGACAATCTAGATTAACATCATCACTCCTTGCAAATACAAGATTTGCCATATCATTGTCATCTCTATTAATTAGAATAATAATTGTTCTTGCTTCAAGTATTCTTTCTGCTACGAAAGTTTGGATAGTTCGCCAATCCATATTATCGAGGATTGTGGATACTACAGTTATATTGTGTTTATCAAAGTGCTGAATCGGTATATCAGCCAGTACCTTATTTGTTATTTTTTTCAACTGGTTGTAATAGTATTCTCTTTCTGTGTGAAGCTTCTTAATAGTCGCTTCTACAGTATTATAATTTGATCCTACTTGTTTGCAAATAATATTAATTTTTTCTGTCATTTTGACTGCCTCATCCATCGCAGTTTTACCAACCAGAAACCTTATCTCATAATCAGAACCATTAATCGACATGTTAGTTACCAAAAAAAATATACAGTCAGATAGATTACTGACATGTTCCATAGAGCAGGCAGAAAGATCATGGTTTTCGATTTCAACTACAGTAATTTTATCGACATCGGTCAACCGTCGTTCATTGGCTCTCAAACCAGGGAATTCCTTCTTGGCTTCATTTAGTGAGGGGAATGAGTGATGGAATATTTTTCGTCCTTCTATTATGAGTCGATTAACTTCCTTTTCAGCCAAAACTAACCTATCAAAATCCAGTTCTACTTCTGACGCTTTTATAAATGCGACATTGTGTGAATCCTTGTGTTCTACTTTTCTCACACTCAAAGTCTTGTTTAATACCTTTTGCAACGATCCTATGAAAGCATGTTCTGCAGTATGTGCAGCCCTGGTATTGATACTCATCCTCATCAGTTCACGCTGTTGATATGCATGAGCATTAAGGCATTAATTATTGATGAGGCTGCAGGACTTCCCCCTTTTCTTCCAGTATTTGTTATAAATTCGATATTAGTCTTTGATAGTTCAAATTTCGATTCTGCAGCTGAAACAAAGCCTACAGGTATACCAATGACAAGTGACGGTCTTGCTACATCTTCCCTTATCATATCAATTACCTCATATAGAGCAGTTGGCGCATTTCCTATCACAACAATTCCACCGTCAATTTCCTTTGATGAGTATCTCATTGCAGCTTTAGATCTAGTTTTATTCTCATTTTTGGATATGTTGAGTACATCCTTGTTAGTTATGTTACATATCACGTTGGTCCCAATTTTTGCAACAGATTTTTTATTTATTCCTGACAATACCATATCAACATCAACAACAATGAAGCACCTCTTTTTGAATGCCTCAAAGGCGTTCTCTATGGCATTAGCTGAGAAGATAATTCTATTTTTGTCGGGTTTTGCAAAATCAAAATCGGCTGTAGCATGAATAACACGTCTGACAATATTCCATTGTAATGTGTTGTAACCATGAGTCCCTATCTCAGATTCAATTATTTTCATACTCTTCTCTTCTATACCCAAGGAAGCCTCTGACATGTCCCTAGACTTTGCCCTCATTGCCCTTTTTACTGTGTCGTTACTTTCAGCCAACTTTTTCCTCTGCCTCCTTTGCCCTTTCAAGTACCATATTTACTAGTTTTGGGTCCACTCCAAAATGCTCTGTAATATATACCGGAATATTTTTTAGATTATATTTTGTCAAAGCAAATTTGATATCTTTGACAACGTCATTTTTTATATGCGCTCCTTTGTGTAGGAAGTAGGGAACGATGATCATTGCATTAGGATTGCTGGAAATTATTTTTTCTATCCCATTAGCTATCCGTGGTTCATCCAGTTCCAGAAAACAAAATGCAACACTTCTAAAATATGGTTTTAATTTATTAACCGTATGTACAAATGCCGTCCTAGCACTCTTGTCGCTGCTTCCGTGACCTATTACCAGTATGTCGCACTTGCTGTCTGCTGGTACTATCTTATTTTTTTCTCTGGTAAAACTAATTCTATCTCTTATAAGCGAATTAAGTGTAGTATGATAGCTCAAGGGTTTGGCAATCACCACCTTTATTTTTTTATCGTAGCATATTTTAGCTGTCTTTTTTACAGAGTCTTTCAGCTTCATTCCTGGATATAGGAAGTAGGGCATGACGGTAATAGAATCCACATTGTTGGAGATACATGTGTTAATGCCCTCTTCAATGTAGGGTGGTATAACCTCAAGGAAGCAATGACCCACATAGACGTACTCACTTTCTTGCTTAATCAAAGTGCACAATTGCGAAAGTTCTTCTTTGGCCTCAGGTTCCCTACTGCCTCTATCAATTAGTAACAGAGCCCTATTCACACTACTTACCTCCCTTAGAGTAATTTATCCGACACACTGCAACTGTAAGATTGGGAGGGAATTTTTGCTTCGTGACTATAAGCTCACCACCTGAACTAAGTATGGATGAAGCTTCTGAAACACTTGACGTTCCCTCATATTTTTTTACGACGTCTGAGGGGTTCGGGACCATCACCTTATTTAGTTTCTCTTTATCAAAAAAGTCTACAGGAATTCCATGTTTATCCGAGAAGGATCCTAGTGAGGTACCAGGCTTTCCCCTAGTTATGGTTGAGAGATTTCTGATGCTAAGAAATGACAAACCATTCTCCGTCAACACTTTCATAATTCCATCCTCAATATCTTTCTCAGCGGTGTCCCAGTGAAAACCCAGTCCTACAACAAGACTCTTCGGTCTATAAATTACAGATTTTCTAATCACCAGGGGATCAGTTATGATTTTATCAGAGATGATCAAACCTGCCTTGAAATTATCTGATTTCAGTTCATCAATATTTTGTATTATAGCTACGTTTTTTGGTAATTCTCTATCCCACCATTTTGTTTCACCAGTATCTTGGTAAACTCCTATTTTTTCTTCATTTACCATATGTGCACTAACCTTGGTAACGTTTTCAAAGTTTTCGATACGCCATTCAAAGTTTTTACCTAAAAGATCAACTGCTATTGTTTCATTAACATCTGCGGCGGTGGTGATTACAGCTGTTGAATTCAAAATATCTGCAATGGATTTGGATAACGCATTTGCACCTCCCAAGTGACCGGAGAGTGCACTTATTACAAAATTTGCTTTATCATCTATCACGATAACTGCAGGGTCTGACTTCTTATCTACCAAAAGATTTGATATTAAACGGATGACAGCTCCCAATGAAAAAATGCATATGATACTGTCATATTCTTTGAAAGCCTCATCAATCATATTTTTTGTATTTTTTTCAAACCAGATAATGCCATCAGAAGAATCCTTATGTTTTAACTGTGCGTAAATTGTTGCCGATGGAATCTTTTCTTTTATTCTTTTAGATATATTGATTCCATTTTTAGTAATACAAATAATAGCAACCTTGCTACTCATGCAATACTTTATAAAATTTATTCAAATAATATACTTTATGTTTATCTCATATTTTAACGAAATATAAATATTCAAATATTCAAACAACAATATCCCAGTTGAATTCAAATGACACTTACCTTCTTTTGCAAAAGGAATCGTCATACCGAATGCCCTGGTGAATGGCCGATAGGGGATTCATGCGGATCGGATCATGACTGCTCTTTTGACGTAAAGATGTCAAAATGCGAGTGCTCTTGTCATGTATGAATATTGTTCACGTTGTCCAGGTTTAGTATTATAATTTTGAAATTTTCACAAAAAATGATCTTAGCGGGGTCAGAAAATTATGTTTTTTCGATCACTTTTATTTCAAACAGCCACCACATCATCATACCCCGTTAATAATTTATTATTTATTGATTTCATTAATTCTTTAGCTTTTCGTCGTATAGAATCATTGACCTTGATAATAACTAATCCTTTCAATGGCTGACCATAACATACTACTGAATTACGCGGTGCAAAGTAACAAACAGGTAGAGTCAATAAATCCTCTTCGCCAACAACCTGCAATACAAAGTTCTTCTCAACCGAAAGTGCAAATTTGATTTTAGTGACTGCCTCATGTGTAATAGATCCTGCTGGATTAATACAAGAAATTCTTGTTATGCCTTTAGCTTTTAGATCATTCAGTTTATCAGGCAAAGTAGAACTTTTGTCTTGCCTTCTTTCAACTCCGTCAATTATAGCCAGGTTAGGAAAAATATCAAAGGAAATAAATCTCTCCGTAGAACGGTCGCCTATTGTTATTATCTTACGGTTAAGGCCATCAATTTCTTTTCTTATTTTTTTTTCTGTGATATCACTGTCTAAAATTAACTTACCTAATGGTTTTTTCAGTTCTTTAAGAATATCAGGCGGTATTGACACTTTGAGGTTCTTTTTCTTTTGGCTGTTCATTTGCTGATTTTTCCTGATCCTGCAATTCAGAGGCGATAACACTGATTCTTCCAGCAACAGTACGAGAAATTTTGTCAAATATGATTGCCTGGCCATTATTTGCTCCTGAAATTGTTACTGGGTTACCGCTGTCACTTGCAGTCATAATCTGTTCATGGAGAGGAATTTCCCCAATGAAAGGAACATTGAACTGCTCACTAACTTTCTGACCACCTCCAGTACCGAAAATATTTATCTTATTATTACAATGTTGACATTCTAAATAACTCATATTTTCTATGACTCCTATAATAGGTACATTCAATTTGTTAAACATGCCCACCGCCTTTACCGCGACATTCATTGCTACATCTTGAGGAGTAGTAACTATAATTATTCCAGTTATAGGGATTGTTTGTGCTAATGTTAAAGGTGCGTCTCCTGTACCTGGGGGTAAATCAATTATTAAATAATCAAGCTCACCCCAGTTTACATCAGTTAGAAATTGTTTTACAATTCCAGCCACTATTGGACCTCTATAGATTCCTGCTTGCTGTGATTGTTCATAAAAGAATCCCATTGAAATCACTTTTACTCCTTGAGCCAAGACAGGTTCTATTTTATTATTAATTACTTCCGGTGCGTTTTTGAGACCTAACATCAGAGGAATACTTGGGCCATAGACATCAGCATCTAATAAACCAACTTTAGCACCGGTCTTTGACAAAGCCAGAGCGAGATTCACAGAAACTGTTGTTTTTCCTACACCTCCCTTACCGCTTGCAATAGCAAGTATGTTCTTGACACCAGGAAGCAATTCATCCATTGAAATTGAACGTCCTTCCATTACTCTTGCAGTTACTTTAAGATCAAGATCCTTAATCCCCAGGTCCATCATAGAATTGCGAACCGATTGTTCTATTTCACTATTAAAAGGACAAGCAGGGGTAGTAAGTTCTAATGTAAATCCAACTTTTTCATCGTTAATCGTAAGGTCTTTAATCATGCCCATTGACACTATGTCTTTATGCAATTCGGGATCTTCAATTGTTTGTAATTTTGACATGATTTGCTCTATTGAGACCATACTATCGTACTCTTCCCGAGAATATTTAAATCATACAATAGTATGCACTTTGATACTCGAAGGCAAGAATAATGAAAAGGTTCATAAATTGATAATTCAAACCAATTGACAATAAGTAATGTTTGCGATAATACACATGGATGATGTTGTAAGAATACCTCCCAGTATGATGAAAAAATCTCTTAATGAGACCACAATGGAAATTCTCAGGGAGAAATATGAAAGTATGATAAATCCTGAATTGGGCTATGTTATTATGATTATTGATGCAAAAACAAATAGGGTTGGAAAATTGGTTTCCGGTGATGGTGCCACCTTTCACAAGGTGTCTTTTAAGGCCTTAACATTTTATCCCAAATTGCAAGAAATTGTGGAAGGAGAAATTGTTGAAATTACGGATTTTGGTGCATTTGTAAGAATAGGGCCTACTGATGCACTGTTACACCTTTCTCAAATTACGGATGATTATCTGAAAAGCGATGTCAAGCAAGGGGTGATAGTTGCAAATCAATCGGCCAAATCGCTTAAGATTGGTTCAAAGCTCAGAGCTAGAGTAACAGCAATTAGTTTGGGGAAAGGCTCGGCCATGGGCAAAATTGGAATTACCTGTAGACAGCCATTTCTAGGTGCTATTGAGTGGATTGAAGAAGAGATAAAGAAAGCTAAAACCCCTGTCACAACTAGCCAAAAAGAAAAGAAAGGGACAGTGCCAGCTTAAATGGCTAAGGAACTCGCGTGTAAAAAATGTAAAGCAATTACTATTGGAAAGGTATGTCCCGTCTGCAAGTCTACCGAACTTTCGTCTGACTGGTCGGGTACAATAGTAATATTTGATTCAAAGAATTCACTGGTCGCATCCACACTTCAAATATCAACTCCACATAAATATGCACTAAAAGTAACTTGATTTGACTTATAAAAGAAAATCACAAGACCTAAATCAATATTTTAATTTACGAGAATCCCTCATTAGATTTCTCAGGGAAGATATCGGACAAGGCGATCTCACAAGTGAGTACATAGTCGATGAAGATTCGAAATCTTCGTCGTCAATTATTTGTAAATCAGAAGTTGCAGTGGTTGCAGGGCTTGAGGAAGCTCGTACAATATTTGATATTTGCAATTGTAAATCAAACGCACTAGTTAAAGACGGCGATATTGTAAAAAAGGGTCTCAAGGTCATGAAGATCAAGGGAGATACGAGGTCGATTCTAAAAGCCGAAAGGACAGCGTTAAATTTGATAATGCGTATGAGCGGAATTGCTACCGATACTAAGAAATTTGTGGATATAGTAAGAACTGTATCAAATGATATAAAGATCACGGGCACCAGAAAGACCGCACCGGGTTTAAGATTCTTTGACAAGAAATCAATAGTATTGGGTGGAGGGTATGCACATAGAAATTCTTTAGACGAAATGATACTAATAAAGGATAATCATCATGCGGTAACCAATTCGATTAGACGTTCTATATTAAAGGCTAAACTGAAAGCTGGTAAGAATATCATGATAGAATGTGAAGTTAGCGATACGAAATCGTCAGTAGAGGCTATTAAAAGTGGTGCAGATATTATAATGCTAGATAATTTTTCACCCCAAGAAGCTCAGAAAACTATATCGTATTTGAAGAGATCTGGTTTACGAGAAAAAATTTTAGTAGAAATTTCAGGAGGTGTGAATATTTCAAATATTAAAGATTATGCAATTGCTTTACCAGATATGATATCAGTAGGCTCATTAACTCATTCTAGTCAGTCAATTGATTTTTCCATGGAAATCAATTAATTAAATTATTAATTATTGTCAATTTTCGTTACTTCAATAATGATATCAGTGACTTTATCAGGATATTGTCAACATACGCTCAATAGCAATTCTCGCTCTATCTGCAATATGTTTTGGAACCTTGACCTCATACTGTTTGTGTACAAGAGAATCCACTACTTTTTCTATTGTAATTTTTTTCATATATTTACAGACGGCATTTTCCTTAACTGGTATGAACATTTTGTCTGGATTTTCTTTCTTCATTCTATACATGATACCTGTCTCTGTTGCTACAACAAATTGACTACTATCTGATTTTTTAGCATGTTGCATCATTCCTTCAGTAGACAATATGTGAGCTTTTTTAGAAATATCGCCAGATGCCAAACTGTACAAGGTTGATGAAGTACATCCACATTCAGGATGGATCATGAATTCTGCATTATTGTATTTTTGAAATATATTATTAATGTCCGCTGCAGTGATACCCGCGTGAACATGACACTCTCCTGGCCATACATACAGATTCTTCCTGCCAGTGACCTGACCTACGTATGAACCTAGAAACATGTCAGGTAAGAATAAGATATCGGTATTAATGGGTATGCTGTTTACAACCTTAACTGCATTAGATGATGTACAACAATAATCAGAGAGGGCTTTTACTTTTGCGCTGGTATTAACATAACTTACCACGACAGCATTAGGATGTTCTTCTTTCCATTTCTTTAATTCATATGAATTAATCGTCGATGCAAGTGAACAACCTGCTTCTAGATCTGGGATAAGGACTGTTTTTTCAGGGCATAGTATAGAAGCAGTTTCGGCCATGAAATGTACACCACAAAACACAATAATGTCAGCATCTGTTTTGCCAGCTTCTCGTGATAATGCCAATGAATCGCCAATAAAATCAGCTACATCTTGGACTTCTGGAATCTGGTAATTGTGTGCCAAAACGACAGCGTTGCGCTCTTTCTTCAGTGAGTTTATCTGATCGAAATGCATTGATTGGACTAATGTCATCTGATGCGCTTGTTTTACATAATTATAGATTTAAAGTAACATAATTTAGGATAACATTGCCTATTTCACATATGGTAAGGGCAATACTTGCCACATCGATTTAATTGAGAAAATAGGAAAAATTGTGCAGTAATAGATATATTATATCACAGTAAACATAAGTCAAATGCCAACTCATGGATCGTTAACAAAGGCGGGAAAAGTAAGAGGTCAAACTCCTAAAATTGAAGGAAAGAAGAGAGTAAGCCCAATATCAAAATTAAGAAACAAGATAAATTTTGTCAAGAGATTTGAAAAAAGACGTCAACCTGGACAAAGAAAACCAGAACGTACATATAGAAGACGTTGATTTGAATATCTAAACCCTTTTATCTTTATTTAGGACATCTTTTAGTATAAACCAGGAATTATGTAAATCCAAATATTGAATAAGTGAAACTAATATAAGATGGAAAAA
>Ga0307468_100000136_pt1 | contig 17590 bp, 32 predicted proteins | sample atmdna_FD_203085 | JGI IMG/M metagenome (GOLD analysis project Ga0307468, IMG submission 203085) | Hardwood forest soil microbial communities from Morgan-Monroe State Forest, Indiana, United States - atmos_gases AM2C_05 | ecosystem: Environmental > Terrestrial > Soil > Temperate forest > Bulk...
AGCTTACGACTCAGCTTGTGTGGAACGTCAACGCTGTTGACTACACATGGTTCTTGAATCGCAAGCGTCCGTTCGGACTGTGGGAGAACGTGTCGGCGTCCAGCGTGGCGGCAGATCTCTTGGCGCAGTTCGCGTCGAGTGATTTCACATCAACCATTACGCCGAGCCTGCCGAACATCACGGTGGAATTCAACGGTAGTACGGACCTATCCGAGTGCTTTGGCATCATCGCGAAGATGATCAACGGTGCATGGCGGTTGGACGTGAAGAACGTCTCACTGTTCCTGAACGACACAACAGACGCACCTGATGACGTGGTTGATGCGAGTCCAGTGCTGTTGCCGGGGATCACGTACACTCGAGACGCCACTCAGATACGCACTCGATTTTTCGTGAAGGGTTCTGGTGTTGGTCTGCGCGCAGACGCGAAGGCTGGTGCTTCCGAGATCGACGTAGACGCGAACGATATCTTTAGTCCATCTGGCGGATGGGTTGTCATTCGTTCGCACAGGATCAAGTATGCTGGGAAGGCGTCTCGAGACATCACGCTGGAGCAGACGGTGAACGTTCCATCTGTTGCTTCGAAGCAGCAGATGCGTGTGCAGACTGGTGATTACATACCAAGCACTGGCACTGCACCAATTGCGTTTACTGCACGATTTGTGTATTCAGATGGCACGATGTCAAAGTACACGGCTATCTCCAACTGGTTCATCGTTGATCCAAACCATCTTCCAGATCTCTCAGATATTCCTACAGGTGAGTCGGTCGGCGGCAAGTCGGTCATAGCGCGGCGCATCTACGCGATCTACCAGTTTGATACAACCAAGATGTGGCCGTACACTCAGATCAACGACAACAGTACGGTGCATGTCACTGGTTTGAGACGTACACTCTTCAACCTCGCAGCGGAATCTAATCCGCAGCTTCCACCGCCTCCAGGACCAACGTTCCCGAATGGGATACCGAACTTCACCGGTTCGAGCGTCACATACAAGGACTTCACGAAGAACATTGGTGGCACGTATAGTCCAGGTCCATATCAGGTCTATTTCTCATGGGTCTACCCGGATGGTACGGAGAGTCAAATTAGCCAAGTGTCAGCGATTGTTCCTTCGTCTGTTGCGGATGGTGTGCATGTATGGCAGATCAACAACTTACCAACGTATAACTCTGGTGGTATCCCAGAAGTCGGTGGATTGAAGCCTACATGGTTGCGTCCGTGGTGCGACAACGGACAGGGAGTGTTTATTCCGTGTTATCCCATTATGCTGAGCAGCACGGCCACGTCAGCCAACACCATGTGGGATGGATTTGGAACCGAGAAGAAACCGCGTACGTCACCACCACTCGCTGCGCCAACTATCGAACTGCACTACTACCTCACTGGTATTCCACCGTCTGGTCCAGGTTCGATCACGAAGGATATTCAAGCGCACTTCGAGGGAATCAGCACTGACTCATCGGTGCGCATCTTCGAGCAGGTAGACGACACTGACGCGCAGCAAGAGCTAGCCTTGAAGGAAGGCGGAGACGGTGTTCACGAAGATACGATCGAAGGGCAATACACCAGCCACGCTGTAGCACGCGCAGCCGGTCTCGCCTCGCTGGCGTTGTACGCGCGGCCTATCGACACTGTAACCTATCCTTGCAGAGATCGCAAGGCGAAGGCTGGCAAGAGTGTGTTTATCCACACGGTGCACCCACCGATTGGACCGTTCACGCTAAAGATTCAGGACGTATCGATCGATCAGATCCATGAAGACGGCAGCGAGATACTGATCGAGCGATACAACGTGACTGCGTCTTCAATACGTCTCACGTTCGACGATCTAATGCAACAGATTCTGGCGAAGCAATAATGGAACTGACCCTACCAACCTTCTTGTCGTTTCTTCAAGGCGCAGGTCTTACCGGCGCGCTCGTCTTCTTTCTCTACGGCGGTTTCAAGAAGTGGTGGGTCTGGGGTTATCAGCTTGAGGAGTGTCAGCGTCAGAGAGAAGCATGGCAAAATCTTGCGCTAAAGAACTTCAGCCTAGCCGATCGGACGATGTCTCTTGTCGAGCCGAAGAAGGAGTAGGCGATGAGGTTTCTAAAAATTCTGTGGGGTAAGCGAGACACACTGCTAGATGACGAAGCAGCAAAGCTTCTAATTCATCAAGAGCTCAAATCTAAGGAGCTTGAGAAACGAGTCGAAGATCTCGAGCAGGAACAGCGTCTCACAGAACTACGGAAACGGGGGAACCGTGGCGACTAATGTCGAATGGATCCAGGTTATCACAGCGTTCATCGGCATGTGTTTCACCATCTACGCTGTTCGTCGCGCGCTATTAGATTTTCGAATCACTGCTCAAGACGGGCACATAGAGCTTCGACCGATCGCTATTCGACGGCTGCGCCATCAGTCGATGCTTCTGCTCGTGCAAACCACGTTATTCCTCGTTGGCATCATTTCTCTCCGATTACCTGTTGGTGTAGTCCAGGCTGTCGTTCGCAGCTACTCTATGACGATCGTGTCGGTCACGCTGCTCGTACTCTCGTTGATCGATCACTGGGATCCACTGACGTCATGGCTCTTGCAGTGGAATCCTCGACGTCGAGCAACAGACCAGCCTCAGACTCCGATTCAACTCCAGAATCGTCGTCGTGATGACAGGCAAGATTCAAGGGACGAGAGGCAGGAGTCGCGCGACGAGAGACAAGATCTGCGCGAAGAGAGACAGGACTTACGCGACGAGAGGCACGGCTCGTAGTGAACTTTGACCTTGCGTTTGATAGGCTAATTGGCCATGAAGGTGGATACGTCAACGATCCGTTGGATCCTGGAGAGGAAACGAAGTGGGGAATCTCCAAGCGGTCGTATCCCAACGTGGACATCAAGAATCTCACACGAAAGCAGGCTCGAGCGATTTATCGTCGAGACTTCTGGGATCGTATCCACGCAGACGAATTGTTTGACGGAGTGGCATTTCAGGTATTTGATTTCGCGGTCAACAGCGGAATTGAAACAGCCATTCGCTATTTGCAATCTGCTGTAGGCGTCGCGGACGATGGCTATTGGGGTCCGGTGAGCCGATACGCGGCGAAATCCACAACGGAATCGGACACGATCATGCGGCTCAACGCTCTGCGCCTGAACTACATGACGCGTCTGTCGAACTGGGATCACTTCGGCCGTGGTTGGGCTCGACGAATCTCCCGCAACCTTCAGTACGGAGCGGAGGACTCCTGATGCCAGCTATTCCATGGTACTCCAACGCAGACGCACCGATCGAACCTGGACACGGTCTTGGGAGACGCAGATCAATCGACGCTATACCGTTCCGCCGGATGGCTGCCAGCGCACAGACAACACTTCTGGGATCCACGTTCACCGTGAACAGACGATTGGATCTACCGAGGCAGTATCTAGCGAAGTACGATCAAGGGAAGGAAGGTGCGTGCGTTGGGTTCGCATGGTCGTGGGCCATGTCGATTCTCAATCACCACTTCTACGCTGCGCGTAAGCTCTACCTCGAAGCGCAGTTCATTGATCCGTGGTTCGATACGCCTCCGGAAGAGGGAACGTCAACGATCGCAGCCGCGCAGATTCTTCAGAAGCAGGGTCACTGGCGGTTCGTGCGTGGCATCACATGGCCACTGGCTTTCGGTGAAGGTATCAGCGAGTTTCGATCAGCCGCAACCGTGGACGAAGTTCGAGCAGGCATCGCTCTCGGAGTCCCGGTGGTCCTTGGCATCAACTGGTACTCGAACTTCGACTCGCCAGTGTGGGGCGATTTCGGAGCCGGAGGTAATCGCTGGTGGATCGGTCGTGGTGAGCTTGGCAATGTTCGTGGTGGCCACGCGATCTGTTGCTTCGGCGCTCGAGACGATATACACGCGATCGCTCTGGTCAATTCATGGGGAGCAAACTATCCGATCGTGTACATGCCGTATGGAACGCTTCAGAGACTGCTCAACGAAGACGGAGACGCAACCATTCCAACAGATAGGTGACACGTGCCTAATGTAGACGAGTGGATTGAAATCGGGCGACAGATTCGCGACTTCTACAACGCGCCAGAAGGTCTTCAGCGAAAGTACGGAGAGTTTGACATCCCAGAGCTCTCCAACTGGCTAGCCCACTGGCGCGAGGAAGGGCATGATATCGAGTGGATCAAGCAGGCGATCCGGGATGACGCAGCCGGAGAATGGCGCAGCAAGCATCCTGGAGAAGCGCCACGTCCACCGCAGCCTCCGATTCCACCAATCGAACCGTCGCAACCTACTGCGTTAGGCTGGACGAAGATCCAATTGACGACTGACAGCGACGGGCAGATCCCGGCTCGAGAGTATTCGTACTGGCCACACGTGGCGCGGATCGGTGACGTCGTATACGCTCTGCGCTGCGCATCGGATGGGCATCCGCAGTTCTACAGGATCCATTCCAATGGCTCTGTGACGAACCTTGGCCCACTGATTGGTTACACCGGAGAAGGTGAAGGTTGGTATTTCGATCGCCAAGCACGCGTCTACGTGATCCAGGGTCCGCGCCTACACTGCGTCAATCCGTTTAACGGAGAGGACGAAGTGGTGCTGGACATCAGCGACCGCTATACGGATCACAATCTTTGGCAAGCGCACAGCAGCGACGACGGTCTCACGCACTGCGCGACGGTGCGTCAGAATTCCAACGACTTCAACCCACACATTGCAACCGTGATCTCGAGCCACGGTGTCGTGCAGTACGTGCCTGCGTTCGGCAAGCAAGACGAGTCACACATCACTGGCAGTGGTGGGCATTGCGTGATCGAGGAAGACGATAACAACCGGATCGTTGATGTGAACACTGGTCGTGAAGAGTTGATCGTTGACGCTGACGGTGCTCTGAGTCACATCGATTGTGGCCCGGACTACATGGTTGGCGAAGACAATATCCACGGTCGTGCGTGGCGGATCTATCTACCGTCGCAGCGGCGCGTCGAGCTTGAACAAACGTGGGGCATGGGACACGTATCCGTGCAGAACGGGAAGTGCTTGCTCTCGAACGCTTCGTCGTTGATGTGGATGGATTTGAACGGTGGAGGACTCACACACATCCTCGATCACGGCATGGTGCCAGGTCCAGGAGATGCGTACGACTATCAGGTGAAGGCAAACATGGACGCAACGGCGAGCGTTGGGCTGTACATGACGAACCACGGTGGAGGATCATCACATCAGGATGTGATCGTCGTGAATCTCTCGCGTCCATTGTCGGTGCGCCAGAAGATCGGCACTCCTGTGTCACTCAGAAATCGACGTTGATCGGTGGTCGTACTACAGACGAGAACCTGCCTTCCTGTCTGCGGTCTTAATCACCGATTGATACCGGATGGTGAACTTCTCATAGGCATGGCAGGCTTCACCATCCGGTTCTCTAGAACTGGCGCGATTGTAATTCTTCCAACAGTTTGTCAGCCAAGACGGCTGCATCCTTCACAGTCACATCGCCGCTACGAGACAGTGCGGCTGCGGCGAAGAGAACCCATGCGTTAACGACTAGCGTGTTCGTTCGCGCGGTCTCTTCCTTCTCGCCTTGAAGGTCTGTTCCCGTAAGTGGATCCGGCATACGAGCCTCCAATATCGAAGATAGGAACGGGCCAGTACGGACTGATCGTCACTGAAGACCACGACGGCAGCGACGGTGAGACGTGGACCTTAAGCTCTCCGAACGGTCCATATGTTGAGTTAGATCCTGCGGAGTAGCTCTGTACGAATGGTTTCTCGAACGTTGGTGGTGCGTGGTACTCGTGTGCCTTCGCGATCTGTGCTGACATGGTGGTATCCTGGATCGCGGGCAAACGCCTCCCAAGATCCGCGTTCGTGATGACTCGCGATTGTCCGTGCGCTGGCAGTGCCACGAGCAGCACTGCCAGCGTCAGCGTGGTCTTCACTTGCTGTTGGTGATTTGCTCCACGTCGATGTGGAACCGATGTCCGGTTAGACGCTCAAGAAACTGCTCAGTCTCGATTACCTTTTCGGTGACTTCCTGGATCGTCAGATCACCATCGACTTCGCGGCCCTTGATCTCCGCAAGCGTCTTGGTGCCTGATTTGACGGTAAGCCTGAACTGAAGCTTCACGTGTCCTCCTACTCTGCCTGATCTGGCAAGTCGTCCAAGGTCTGTGCTGCGTCCTCCGGATCACCGGACAGTTCCAGCTTCGGAGCCTCCGGATGTTCCATGTCGTCGAGGGAAACGTCTTCCCACGAAGTAACGAAGTCAACGGCTGCGGAGCCAGCATCGCTCTCCTGCCACTTCTCGCTCTTGCCGTCGTAGGTCTCGCGGAACTTGTCGCCAACTTCCTCGCAGAATGTCTTCGCCTCTTTGAGCAGTTCATTGAAGCGATCGATCTCTGGGATCAGGTCGTTGGCGATCATGCCGTCGATTTGATCGTTGATGGTTGCTTCCACGTCACGAATCTTCGCGGCTTGTGCACGGACCTTCTGTGCCCACTCTTCGCGGTCTTCGTGTTGCTTGACTGACAGTGAGAATGCCATGTGCCTACACCATCGGATGAGAAAGACGCTCCGCAGTCTTCGGATGCTGCGATTCGCCTGAGATGAATTCCACATCGACAACTTGACCACTCTGGAGCGCATCAAAGTTCTCGATGATGAACTGGTGAGCCGTGGTCATGGTCCTACGGTTGGACCAGCAGAACGAATCGTACTGAGCCTCCACGTCAACGAGCTTCACGAGGATTACGTACGGCTCAAGATCGATTCGTGCAGCGTCGATCGCGCTACTGCTGTATCCGGCTCTGCGGAGCAGGTAGTGCTCCGCTTCGTCGCGCGACACGAGTTTGATCGCAAGCACAGGGATGAACGTGCCGCGATCGCGTACCTCAAGCGTCTTGACTACCATCAGCAACCTCCAATCTAAGTTAGCCGTGTCTCAGGACGACGATATGGCTCACACGATCCGAGAACGCACGCAGCCAGCGCACGCAATCCACGGAGTCGTAGAACCACGCGTTGTCCATCTTGCCGTCTGCACCGCGAAAAGCGATGAAGATTCCCTCTTCCATGACTCAATCCCTCGCATCCACTCCGGTGACAGGCGAACAGTCTGCCACGCTGGTATCCGCCGGTTGTGCGTCTTCGCGCAGCACGCGTTCCATGCAGTCTGCGCAGATACCGTGCGTGGCGGGCAGTGATCCTCTGCGGATCACCAGCCTGCACCACGCACAGACTTCCTGGATGGGCTCCACGTTACACCTTGGTTGCTACCACGATCTCGCCGCGCGTTCGTGGCGGAACAGCCTTGAGCTCGAACGTGATGGTGGTAGCGCCACGTGCCACGTCCTCGAAGATCGGAACGATACGTCCGTCTGGGAGACGGTAGTCGGATGTCGGTCTAGTTTCCATGGTTCACCTTCGCTTCCTTTCCGCTGCCACCACAACGCGAACAGCTACCGGTATAGGTGCTGTCAAAGCCGTCTCCATCGCACTGGTAGCACGGCTCAGGTTTCACGACAGGCTTCAGAGCCATTGGCTTGCGAAGCTTCTGTCCGCAGCAAGTGCAGGCGCGAACTTCGTTGACGTCCACCGTGGTGACTTCCACTTCGCACGTTGGACAGAGCCACAGCAGGAACGCTTCGTTCCACGTGGGCTGCTTCGCGACTGACTTCGTGTTCTGCATGACACCAATCTTTTCGGATTCAGCGGGAAAAGTCAACAGGCTAGAAAGCCTGTTCTTCCTCGGTTTCCACAAACTCCGAAACCTGTGACCATGGATCACACTCTGCCAACGTGGTCAGATGATCTGCGATCTCACGCTGGCGTTCGCGCCATTCCTCGTCTCGAAGATCTGCCAGTTCCGAACGCCGTTCCCACTCGTTGTATACCGTCATCACAACCTCCAGTGAAGACAGTATCTACGATAGGAAATCGGAAGTCAAGCGGAATCTGCGCAGCGATGAACAAAATTTTCAGCCGTTCGATGAAAGCTGGAAGTTGTAGGGAAACCAGGACTAAGCGAAACGGCCCGTCTGGAGGCTCCAGGCTGAGCGGAAAAGTGGTCCTAGGGTTGACCCTTGCCCGCCTCCCGATCGCCGCACTGCGGGCATCCTTGCGAGCCGGGATCCGGCTCCCGGAGCCGTGGTTTCCGAACATAGACTATGCAGCCTCCGGTTCGTCTGAAAGCGCACGAATCCACGCAGCCGTTGTCCAGTTCGCTAGGTCTTCCTTCGAGCGCAGAGCCTTCAGGATCTCGGCATCGATGGTCTTCTGTCCGTCTGGCCCAACGGCCATGAAATCGAAGTAGCTGACTGCACGCGTCTGTCCGGGACGGTGCACACGATCCTCTGACTGCATACGCGTCTTCAGGCTATAGTCGTTCGAGAGGTAGACTACCGTCGAGGCAGCAGTGAGATTCAATCCCATCGATCCAGACGACGGAGTACCGACCACGACGACTGGCCCTGTCGGGCAGACTCTCGGATCCAGGATGCGCAGCGCGTGATCGCGTTCAACTTGCTTCTGTCCGCCGATGATCTTCCCAACTTGGAGCATTGGGTAGTCTCCGTGCGCAGTCTTCAGGATCTCGAACACGCGCTCGACTTCGAATCGGAATCGACACCACACCAGAACTTTGAACGACGGATCTTCTTCGAGCCGTGTAAGCAACCACATGAAGAACGCGTTGACTTTCTCGCCGCCAAGTCGTCTGACTTCCTTAGCAGGCTTCAACGTCTCTGGCACACCATCCGAGTACGTATCGAGCCACGCAGGTTGCTCTGAGGCTTCGCCTTCTTCGAGTGTCTCCACTCCGCCGATGAAACCGGACGCAATCTGCGCTAGTCGCATGGTCTTGATCATCGCAGCTTCAGCCGTTGCCATACCGGTCTCGAGCCACGCAACCATGTCCTTCTTCATCTGCTGGTAGACGGACCACGTTGCAGGCGTGAGAGGTACAGGGATCGTAACCGGTGGAAGCTTCTCCGGGAGATCGGGCAGTTCCTTCTTCTCTCGACGAAGCGTGTACGGAGCGAATCGCTGCTGTAGGTCGTCGAGGTTGACCCACTTGAGAACCTGCGTTGGAATCTTGCCGAAGCGAGTCTCCGCGATGTAGCCTCCCATCACTGCGTATCTCGAGCGGAAGTGCGTGATGCCGTGACACTCCAGGATCGATGGTGACATGATCAGACCTTGCGCGTACATATCCATCGGCGTGTTCGCGATTGGCGTTCCATTGAGCAGCCACACACGTCCACACTTACGGCGCAGCTTTAGGCAGGCTCTCGTCTGCTGAGAATTGTGCTTCTTCACTGCGCTTGACTCGTCCAGGACCAGCAGCGTCTTGTCGTCAGCGATTGCGAGCAAATCCTTCAGATGGTCTTCGCGGCGAATGTAGTCGTAGTTCGTGACGATCCACAGAAGTGCGTGGTCGTCCTTCTTACACCACTTCCACTCACGAAGCTTCGCGTGGAATTCGATCACGTGACTCGGGTATCCATTCCACAGATGTTTGGCGAGCTCTCCAAGCTCCGAGTGGAACCAGACACCGCGCACGGAGGCAGGCGTCACCACGATCACGCGCATGATCTTCAAGTGCATGAAGGCGAGCATTTGAGCCGCGTCGATCGTCTGCTTCGTCTTGCCTAAGCCCATCTCGTCTGCGAGTAGAGCATATGGACGACCGACGAGAAATTCCGTACCTGTGACTTGGTGCTTGTACGGAGGCACGCTGGTGCGAGACGGCCACTCAGCTACAATGCTTCGACTCACGACAGGTACACTTCCTCCGTGCGCAGTCCCTTCGGTCCATCGTCCCAATCTTCGAATGTGACCGCGTCGCCACGTTGCAACGAATCCCACTCAGCGTTCTTCACTGCGCTCTTGTGGAAGAAGTATTCTTTGCCGTCTTCAGCCCGGATAAATCCGAAGCCTTTGTCATTCAGCCGCGCGATCGTTCCCTTCATTCGGCGTCTCCTGAACCGGATACTTACCGGCGAGAGCTTGATCTGCAATTCGTTTCACTTCAGGCGAGAAGCCTGATCTTGGGCCAACTATCCATTGTAGATAGTCGGTGTGCTCGTGCATCGGTTTGCCACTCCACTTGCCGAAGTTGAAGCACGGCACACCGTCCACGAACTTGAACTTGTTGTCGCTGTCGATGCTGTCGGGATCCTTCGGCCAACTGAGATCGTGAAGCTCCTGGACCGTGCGCGGCAGTATCGACGATCTCGGATGGTTCGTAAGCTGCTCGATCAGTACTTCCTCAGTGCCTACCACGTCTGTCATGGCATCGTGCGCGCCGACAAGCTTCCGCTTCGCAAAGTACTCCACAGCATCGCTCAACGTGCGCGGCTCGAGAAGTTGCCAGAGACGCTTGATGTCTACAATGGCAGCCTTCGAGTAGTCGAACTGGATGCCACAGCGTTGAAACTCTGCGGCTGCAACCTTCAGGTCGTATCGGACGTTGTAGCCGGAGAAATCGGCATCTTTGAAGCCGGTGTAGAGCCGATCTGCAATGTGCTCAAACATTGGCACAGGCTTGAATTCAACGCACGCTTCGCTTGGGTGAGCGATCTGTGGTGCCCAACACTTCGCGCAGCCGGTGCGGATCATCTCGTCCGTGATGCCGTGCGCTCCCTCCGCTTCGCTAGGCATCGGGACAGTCGGGTTGATCAGCGAGTGATACGGGTACACGCTGCCATCTGGACGCCACACGCGCATACCTATCGAGCAGGCTCGAGCGATCTGCGGATCTTTGCCGGTCGTCTCGAAGTCAAAGATGATGAACGGACGTGTGAGCTTGAGGAGCTCGTGCAGACTCATAGCCGTCGTTGCCATCTGGTGCTCTGGTCCATGTTGTTTCCCCAGAGCATGAGAAATACACCGACAGCGATACGCCAGTCGATGAAGACGAGTGTGATGAAACCGACTAGCCCTAAACCAACTCGGATGATCAAGGATGTCATGCTTCCTCTTCTAATCATGCCAAGAGATTATCAACAGTGGGCGTTCAGCTTCTTCAACTGACCAGTTCTGAGTTACTTCGTCGAAGTCGTACATACCTTCTTTGAGAGTGCCTTGAAGCTTTGTTACTGCTTGCTCAACGGAGTCTGCTTCGACGACAGCACGATCTCCTGGTATGCTCGTGTAGCCTTCGATCACGTAGATCATTGCGCTCCCCCCCCCAATTTCGATGGGCCAGTTGCAATCTCAATTCTCCCATTCAATTCAGCAACACCCAAGTCGCCAAAATGAAGCTTTTCAATTGAGTTCCCAACTAAGTTACCAGTGGCAATGAAGACCTCCACTCCCATCAGTAGTTCCTCACTTCCCAGATAATCGTGTTGCGGTGTGGCAGCACGCCAACGTTCTCCGGGAAGCATGCAAACTCGATCACTGACTCCGGGAACAAATCCCAGATCGCGTCTATGTCGTCGCGCGACGACGGATCCATGAAGTGCTGCAACAGGGCGTAGACTTCCAATCCACGTTTCGGTTTGAACAGTCCGCGCCTGAACGCTTCACGTATGTCCGTTCCGCTGCGCACTGCGAACATTCCCTCGAGTCCGCGCGTTGTGCGGCACATTTCACCTTGTAACAGCACGGTCTCGTTCAACACTCCGCCATCGATGCTGAATGCGCGATTCTCGAGCCGCCAGCGGCGCATCTCTTCGATCAGAGCATCGGTGCCGTATACGATCTGGAACTTTCCACCGCCGGTTTTACCAACTTCCCGGATCCCGAACCGAGTGTGCCCACTGCGCACAGCTTCCTCGACAGACCGCCACGTTGCAGGGCGATTGCCAAGCACACCAGCGTGCCAGAGCTCGTAGAACTTTCGCTTACTTCCGACTTCCATTGGAAGCAAGAGCTTTGTCCCAGATAAGGAACCGGTTGTAGAGCCACTTCTGCATGCAGACAATCCAGTCGATATTCCGAAAGTCGTCGTAGTTGGCTGCGCGATCGTAGAGTGTGAGTAGTGCCTCTGCGAAACGTTCCGGCGCAGCCTTCGTTCTCCAGACGTGGTGTGCGTGTAACACGTTGTACGCAGCCTGCATCACTGGGCCAAGATTGCGAACCTGCTCGAATTTGAATTCAGAGTCAGCCGCGTATGTGACGTACGCTATGTCCTCGATCAGTGTCGTTGGAGGCACGTCGTTGAGCCGTGCGCTACTCACCTGCTCGACGTACGGATCCGGGAACGTCGGTCCGTCAGCCATGCTCTGAAGCAACGGCTCATACACGTCCTCGTACGCATGATAATTCACGCTGATCTGACGGTAGACACCAACCGGACAGCCAATGTAGGCTGCGAGGTATTCGAGCAAGCAGGCGAAGTGGAACGCATTCGCGAAGTAGGCTCCCCAGATGATGTCGTTCGATCGGCAGAAGACCGTGAGATCGAGCTTACCGTCCTTGTCGCGCTGCACGGTTGCCGCGATATTGCACGGCACATCCTTCGATTGAACTTCCGGACGATGTAGGTCCAGGATCGGATTGAACATCGTCAGCACATTGCGACGGTCCTCAACGTTCGTCATGAGGTTGTCGATGATCACAGTTAGTTGGTCGAACCCGAACCGTTCACGCCATCGATGCCCGTATGCGCCATGCTGCGTTTTGCCGTCGTCGCTATATCGGCCGAAGCCTTTGATGTAGCGCGTCAGCGGCGCGATATTGTTTCGTCCGAGCAGCATCCAAAATGCTTCGTAGATCAGGAACGCCACGTTGGTATCACGCTGCGGCCACCAAACCAGCTTCTCCCACGGATGGTGATACTCCGTGACGACGGGCCACGGAGCCACGCGCACGGCTCCGTTGCGACTGCCACGCTGAATGCCTTCCAGATGGAGAAGCGAGACGCCTTCGGTCAGTGCGTTGTGAACGTTACGCGCTCTGATTATACGCATGGTGGTACCTCAGAACGGAATATCGTCGTCGAGTAACTCTGGTGGATTCGCGGTGGAATCAATTTCTAAGTTTCCGAGAGCCAACCATGAAAGGTTAGTCCACGCTTCTGCGCCACGATAATCCACACGACTGTGTGGTCCTTCGTGGTTCACACCGTCCTTGCACTGCACTTGGCATTGCAGCCCGGAGACAGGATTCTTCGCCGTGCAGCGTCGAGATAGTGAAATCGAGGGACGAGGGAAGCACTCGCGACAGTTCAGGTATCCGTGCGAAGCGCAGGTTGGCATTTATCGATTCCGAATCAGATAGTACATGTGAGTGATCATTAAGCCCAGAGCGGTGATCATTACGTTCTGAGCAACGTCCATCCAGTGCGTCATTAGCAACGTCCTCGGACGTGACCGCACGCGAGACACGTCCACGTCATGCGAACACCATATGGTGATCCCCAATCGGTATCGGTCTTCAATTCGTCACGATGAGCGCACATCTCTGGGTTCACTACCGGCTTCGCAACGTCTGCTTCGACTGTTGCGAAGTCAAGCAGGCTCATCGTGCGCGTGTCCTTCTTATCTCGCACGACTTTCCATCCGTCGTTCCCACTCGAGCCGCAATGCACTGAGCCACAGAATTTTCAAGCGGTCTGGTGCATTGAACGTCTGGTATCCCATTCCAATTAGCATCAGGGCTGTATTACGAAGATGTGAGTCTTCCATCTTGGTAATGGCGACAATCTCACCTGACTTCATGCGCCAGTAGAAATTCGGAAGGTTGTCCTTCCGAACATCGGAGTCGTAAATTTCTCCACCGTCCAGTCGTACTAGAGCCTGTTCGTTCTGCTCGTTACTCATCTTCGTACCGATCCCAGCGCGGATGCCGATAGCTGCCGTCCGGTGTGCGCTCCTGGTATTCGATGCGAAGCTGTTTGCCGATCGCAGGATGGTTGCCGTGAACACCATTGCCTTGACGTTCGAATCGCGCAATCTCTGCGTCGTTGCGCGTCTTCACGGTCGTCGTGTAGCCCTGTGCATCTTTCAGAATTACCGTGGCGTACGGCCCACGGTTGATAATCTCGCCCTTCGACTCTGCGAACCCAATGATGGTCAGCACGGCAGACTTCAACTGTTTAATCTTGATCCAGGATTTGTCACGCTTGCCGGGACGGTATGGCGCGGACAGAACCTTCAGGATAAGACCTTCTCCGTCACGCTTCCACACTTCATCGCGAAAGTTGACCACGTCCTTGAAGTCGTGGATCACGCGTGCCTCTGCCAACGTGACCCACTTCGTGCGCACCGCTTCGCGGCTGAAGATCTCTTCGAGGAACTGTCGTCGTTCGTACAGTGGGCTGTTGGTGATATCCGTGTCAAGTAGGACCAGCACATCGAAAATGACGAAGCGAAGCTGTTCCGCGTGATCGATGCGTGTTGCACCGTAGGAACGTTTGCCGGGAACGAACAGTTCCCCATCGTAGATGCCGTTCGGAAGCTTGCTCAGTGCGTCGCGCAGATGGCGCGGAACAACGTGCGGGATCCCGTTGCGGCTCCACGTCTGCACGTAACACTCGGAGAGCAGGTCTTCGGCCTGCTCGTGGTTGACTTCTGCGATCAAGCGGATACCGTCGAACTTCTCTTCGGCGATAACCGTTCCAGGTTTCGGCGCGAAGCCTTCGCGCATTGGAGACGCCAGCATCGGAGCCACGAATGCCATGACTAGTTCTCCACCGCAGCGGTGTACACCGCACGCTTGATTCTGCGCTCATGACGCGCGAACACGTTGCAGTCTTCAGCGAATCGCTCTGCCTGCTCACGCGTCATACCGCGCTCGATGATTTCCTTGTCGCCGTTCGGCTGCGTCTTCAGAACCATCCACTTTTCCATCACAACCTCCACGAGAACCTATTATCTGTAGGCTCAATCGGGAAGTCAAGCGAAATCTTTCGAAGACCGGTCCTAGCTCGGCTATGCCAGTGGCTCCAGGACGCACGATCGGGAGACGGTCTAGGGTCAACCCTAGGCCGAATCCCGATCGTTCCTTGGCCGTCCAGCAGGCTCGTCCAGCAGTGGCCCTACGGCCCGTAGGCGTTCAGAACCGCGCTGGCTCGAACGAAGCGTCTCCATCGTTCGTAGGCGTTTCGTCGATGTCCTCGTCTCCGTGCGCATCACGGTTCACGACAATCTGCTTGCCCTTCAGTGACTCCGCGAACTTCTTGGCGTAGTCTCGAATGGTTGGCGACGACTTGCCGATCTTCTCGATCGAGTACACACCGAACGTACCGCTGTCGTTCTTCTCCGGACGGCTGTTCACCTTGTAGATGCCACCATAGATAGCATCACGCGACAACGCGATGAAGCTCGAAAGGTTCGTGCTCGCAGCCCGGTTCCACTTGTTCGTGTCCTTGATGCTGAGCATGATCGGCTCAGGCTGCTTGCCTTCGCGCAACAGCATCACGACAAACTCGACGAACTTCGTGGCAACCGGTGGAACACGTTCACCGTTGACCTTCGACCACAGCGTGCGTGGATCGTTCGCTGGCACGTTGAGATCGACGACTCCACCGCCGTCTTCGCGCGGCTTGAATTCGATGAACTTCACTTCACGGTTGCAGATGATGAAGTGCAGCGGCCCACGTCCGTAGATCTCGCGCGTGAGATCGTTGAACATGTCGTACAACTTCAGCCCGTCGATCGGATTCTCGCTCGCGATCTCCGGTGAGAGACCTTGCGCGATCGCAAGACGTGGAAGTCGAATCTCATCCAGCCCGATTCCCTCGGTGCCTGTGAGATCACCAGTCGGAAGCACGTCCTCCGGCTTCGCCAGCCACGCGTCAGACGATGACAGGTCAGTTGCACGCGCAAGGTCTGTGACCTTCTCTTCCTCTTGCTTCTTAGTCATGCGTTCCTCGTTTCGTGTTAGTCGATAGTCGTTGGGTGTTGCTAACGCTTGACGATCTTTGGTCTATTCCACGCTTTCAATCCGTCCGGTATTGTTCCTGGACCTTCCTCCGAGAGCAAAGCATCCTTTCCGATGCTCACGCGCGTCTGCCACGGCAGTGTCAGCGAACGCTCGTAGCCATTCGCGATGCACCAACGGCGAAACTTATCTGGATCTTCGACGCTGAAGTATGGCTCGTATTGAACACGCGGAGCCTCGCCAGTTTCAAGGTGCAGCTTCTCGATGCCTTCAGTCTCGTACTGATTGACCATCAGTTGTGTGACAGCAGCGATCTGCGCATTGATGGTTCGCAGGTTTTCTTCGATGAGATCCTTCGCTGCGCGCATGTCTGCCCACTCACGCGCAAGGTCTGCGGCCGATGGAAGCCTGCCGTTGTGCTCTTCCTGAAATTCTTCGATGATCGCACGTTTGACGGCATCGACCTTATCCTGAGACGGAGCGTCATCAGACGTCGATGCAAACGTGCGTGGTAGCGAGTGAATGACGTGTGCGAATCGTCCAGGTTTCTTTCCAGCCATCCGTAGCTCCTAGTTCTTTGAGTGAAGGTGATTCATGGAGTCACGTAAACTCGGTCACGGATCTCCCGTGACACCACAGCCTCCACCCAAACACCAAATTCATCCGGTGCTAGCCAGCAGGGTCCACTTTCCCTGCTGGCATCCGGCTAGGCTGTCATACGACAATGTAGTTTCCACGAAGTGCGCTCCGGAAAGCTTCCTTCGATTACGTACGGTTAATGTGGATAATCCCGCACGCCTACATCGTCGGCCCTAGTGCAGTTCAAACTTATGGAACCGAATCTGCCCTGCTCGGTTCCGGTTGGCGTCAATTCGCCACACAGGATTGGAGGTTGCGCGATGGCACCTTGCAGCTTAGAGGTTCGTCGTGGAGCCTGCGGTTGCGACACTTCGCACGCGCGATTAATCGGTCTTTTACCGATCCGCAGCAGCCGCGTTCGCACTGTCGTATCATCCACGACGAACCATCCTAAAGGTTGCGCAATCTTCACCGTGGACTTATCTGCGTCACTCCGGATGTTTTACCGGAACGCAACACCATGGATCGAGTGCGCAACCAACTTGCGGTGTGGGTCAGTTGACCCACACCAGCGTGTTCTTCGCACGCGTAATCGCCACGTACTGAATGTTGAGCTCCTCGGTGTTGTGCGTCTTCAGCGTTCCGCGAAGCACGAACACGCGATTCGCTTCCAGTCCCTTCGCGCGATGCACGGAGGAGCAGGTGATAACGCCAGCCTGCCCAAGACCGTCGTCCGTGAACAGCGCGTCGATGCGCTGCGTGACTTCCGCAACCGACTTCGCACCCTCGGTCAGTGACACGAGCGTTGCAGCCTGATCGGAGATCGCGTCAACCTTGTCCTGACGCTCTGCTGCGGTGTAGCGCGCGATCTCACGCTTCTCCCACGCAGAGACCTTCGCGAGCAGCGCGGGAATCGAGTGCTGCGCTGGACCCTTCGCGAACCGGCGGATGAGAGCCTTCAGTCCGGCTCCAATGTCGCGTCCAGCGATGCGCGCACGCTTGTTATTCCGAAGCAGCGACATCGCGGTGTTGACCAGCGGAGCGTTCACGCGCGACAGGATGAAATCACCGTGCTCAGCCTGCGCCACGAGGTTGGAGTGTGACGGATCGTCCAGAAGCTCGACGATGGTGCCTTCCGGGTTCGATGCACCAGCGGAGAAATCCGGAACCAGCATCGCTGCGAGCTCGACGATGGTGCGACCGCAGC
>Ga0307468_100000137_pt1 | contig 17454 bp, 19 predicted proteins | sample atmdna_FD_203085 | JGI IMG/M metagenome (GOLD analysis project Ga0307468, IMG submission 203085) | Hardwood forest soil microbial communities from Morgan-Monroe State Forest, Indiana, United States - atmos_gases AM2C_05 | ecosystem: Environmental > Terrestrial > Soil > Temperate forest > Bulk...
TCACTGTTACCATAAAGGGATCAGTTGGTTTGAAGCGAAGACCTCAATCATTAGAGAAGCAGTGCGGGGTTACCTGGCCAAGCCTCTCTACACGCTCAATCCAACTGCGTAACTCCTAATATTATTGATATAGCCCTCACATCGTAACAGAGCTTTGCTCTTCCTAGACAGAGCAAGTGTCTTGACGTTCCGAGATCTCTTAAAGTTTCCGTCAGAAAGAAATGCCATATTTAATTTAATGACTATTGTCTCTGCCATAAAAGGCATTGTGATTTTTTTGTCAACCATCAACTTCAGATGTATGCGATAGTTGGGCAAGCCAATCAAGTCATCGGCTGTTATTTCAGGCGAGAACTCTCTTTCAAGAATATGTGCGTCAGAAGAGTCAAGCCGAAAGCTGATAATGGTTCCGACATTCTCAGGAATGCTGTCTCTCACCTGTGCATCTAGCTGGGAGGGATACTGAAGCTCTAGGACGACAAGCTCCACTCGATACTTGCCAAGCTCTGTCAGTATGTTGGCAATGCTTAAAGGCATAATGACAGGGAACCAATCCATACAGCAACAAAAGAAGCCGTTTCCGGCTTCAATGTATAGTCCCTTTCGGGCATTTCAAAATCAGGTCTACAAGGCTCAAGATAGCTTTTGCCTCTTTGTACATATATCGAGGGAAATCATCCTCTCTGTAGACTCTGCCGCTGCAAATGTGACAGCACCCGAACACCATAGGGCGCGCTGCGTCTTCAAGCGGCAAGAGTGACTTTTGAGGTGACATCCTCGCTTCCCAGTTGAATGCAGTTTGGACAGGTGATGCGGCGCAGTTCCAACAGCTTGGTCTGACGGTAGATGAAGTAGGCAAGGAACGAAGTAACGGAAATGTTTACTTGTTCCCACTTCCCGTCTTTGTTGATCGCCCCGCAATCGCAGAACAAGGCGCAGGACTTCATGGTTTTTCCTCCCTCAGAGACTTCTTCATTTCACGGGCGGGAACTGCCTGTGAAGCTACATAGCCCTTACCTTTATCGGAGCGTGGCTCTCCACTGCCTGATAGGTTGGGAGGACAGTGTTGGAGCACACGATGATCTGTGCTTCCGGCACCCGCTTCGTTTCTTCGCTTGGGCATCTGGACAACGGTTGCCTTGTTTGCAGAGTTGCCGTTGCTTGTACGTGCAGGGCGAACGTCAAAGCAAGGAGCAAGACGGCAGGGTAGATCCATCTTGGCATACAGACACCTTCCTTTCGCCCGGTGAACTCTCACCAGAAGAAGGATGACTTCCTCAAGGCTGCGGTTCCCGAACAGGCTGTGCCACTTCTGGTGGCGGTCAATGTGGATCAGCAGAAGATTGTCTGTCGTCTTCTCACCGCCTCGGGATCTTGGCAAAAGGTGATGGAAGTGGCGACCAGGATATCGTCTACTCTCCTGCTTGTAGAACTTGCGGCGTTTGCGCTTGCTACGTCGGTTTAACATTACGCTTTCCTTTCATCTTGTGCTTGTAGCACCTATCGTAGGTGCCCCTTTCCTCATCGGTAATATCCTCTCTCTTGCGCGCTTCACCGAATCGGTCTTTCGCCAAATTGCGCAGAGCTTGAGAATCAATAGCTTTCCAGTTCATCGCTCCTCCTAGTTTGTATCGCAGTTATTGCCTTGAGCGTCCTGCTGCTCAATGAGAGCTTCTTTCTCCACCTGCGCGTGCTTCTCAAGAAATTGGCGAAATTCTCTTTGTGTGGAAACTTGCTCGATAAAGAAGCTCAACAGTAAAATCGTGGCATCAGTATCCCAGGCAATGCCGTGTTTGACCTCTACTTCAGAGATGATTCGTTCACTGTACTTGCTCCATTTTCTACTCATACAGCCTCCTCAATTTCTTTAACCAGATCGTGGAGGTTGTATCTCTCGATACACGCATTGCAGTAGCCGGATTTTGGGTGTGTACAGCAACGGTGGCAGACGACTCGATTGCAGGCGTCGCATTGAATCCAATTTCTTGGCGAGGTCTCAATGACAGCGACGAAAAATGTGCTATCTTCAAGCTCACCATCGGCGACTCCCAAATCTCCTTCAAGTACTGTTTCTTCGCAGACTGGGCATACTTCAGTCATGTCGTTTCCTTTCTGAAAAAGAAGGGGAGAGCCACACGGACTCTCCCGGTGAGTGGTTGATCCTGCTGGCTCCCTGTGTTCAGAGGATTTCGGCAGGCTGGCCCTGCTGGTGACGTACCGATCTACCGCTACTGCCCGCGTACTTGAGACACGTCAGGAAGTGACAACGCAACCACTACTTCAGGTGGGTTGGCCTTTGCAGGCTTCTCGTGGCGGGTGGGCTCCGTTTTACCAGCAGGATGAATGGAGAATCTGGTGGGCGCTTGGCAGAAGAGGGCGTTACTTGCGTAAAGCCGTACCGGAAATCTGGCTCCATACTCTTGTGCCTTATAAATCAGAAGGGCATCCGGCGATCTTCGAGGAAGTCGCCGAGTTTGGCCGTGACCTGGAACTGCCTGACCGGTTTCAACTCCTTGAACGCAGACGTGAAGGCGTTTGACAGGTTCCACAGCGTGCGTGGCTTGAAATCATCTATCTGAGGGTTGAAATAGAACTCGTGAACGTCAGACAGCAGATGGCCTGGAAGCCCAAGCTTTGAACTCAGGAAGGCGTCATAGACGATTTCCTTGGCGCTCTTGTCATCAAGGCGGCAGTCGCGCCAGTCGCGGATCTGGATTTTCAACGGCTCAAAGTTCCTTTGGATTTTGTCCACGCCAACACTGATGAGATCAACCAAGTTGAGGCTTTTCGAGTGCTTGGCTAAGACTGGCGTAAAGTCGCCTTTGAAGGCCATATTGTCGCAGATGATGCACCGGTAGCCGACAGTCAGCACCAGCCGAAAGCTTTTGTCATTGGAGTTGCGAAAGCCGATGGCGAATTGCACGCCTTCGAATCCATACTCCAACTGCAAGAGTCCGAAGCAGCGCATCCCGTCAGGGGTGACGGCGTACTCGTCGCGCACCACCTGAATATGGCGAAACGTCAATGTCTCGATCAGCGCCTCAACGATCTGGAGGTGGGGAACGGGTTGATGGGTTCGCGTGGCCTCTGGGACGGACAGGGTTTTTAAGAATTCCCTGTCCACCTTAGAAGCGCCGCAGTGAGCGATCAAGGTACTTTGGGTTGCGGTCATCACATTTCTCCTTTTCAGATAAGCTAGGGTTCAAAGAACTACTCTCAGGATAGGAAACTGGCTGGAATGCAAAAGGAGGGGAAAATAGACGTTGACAGCAAATAGCTCCGCCTTGGCGGGGCAAGGGATTGGAAGAACAATGAAGAGATGCTCTCACATCCTGACGCCCGAATCACCTTCTTTGCACAAACCAACTACCGCGACGCAAAGCGGCGATTTGGCATCCGCCAGGCCGACCGGCGGGCACATATGTACATTGTGGGCAAGACCGGCACCGGCAAGTCTACGCTTCTTGAGACGATGATCTGCCAAGACTTGAAGGCCGGACAGGGATTGGCGCTACTGGACCCTCACGGCGATCTTGTCGAAAGAGTTCTGGCACGAGTGCCGAAGGAAAGAAAGACTGACGTTATCTACTTCAATGTACCTGATCGAACAAATCCGTTGGGGTTCAACCCGATGGAGCGAGTGCCCGGTTCACAAAGAGCGCTCGCCGCTTCTCACTTGCTTGAGGCATTCAAGAAGCTGTGGAGCGAATTCTGGGGGCCGCGAACGGAGTACATACTACGAAACGTTTTGATCGCCCTGCTGGATCAGCCCCAAGCTACGCTGGCGGACATCCCGCGCCTCCTGGATGATGAAAAGTTTCGGAAACTCGCGGCTGAGAGAGCAGCCAATGCACAAGTGCGTGCCTTCTGGTTGCGGGAGTATGAACGCTATCCTCATAGGTTCCGGACTGAAGCGGTTGCGCCGATTCAGAATAAAGTGGGCGCGTTCCTTGCAAATCCCCTTCTTCAACAGATATTGGTGCAGCCAAGAAGCGCCTTTGATGTGCGTCAGGTAATGGATGAAAGAAAGATTCTTTTGGTCAACTTGGCGAAGGGAAAGATTGGGGAAGATACTGCCTCGCTCCTTGGGGCGCTTCTTGTCACAAACATAGGTGTGGCGGCGCTTGGACGGGCAGGTATGCCGGAGGCTGAACGTCAGGACTTTTTTCTCTACCTGGATGAATTTCACACCTTCACCACGTTAAGTCTTGCAACAATGCTATCAGAGCTTCGCAAATACCATGTAGGGCTTATTCTGTCGCATCAGTATCTGCACCAGCTTGACCGGCAAGTACAAGAGGCAGTGCTGGGTAATGTAGGAACGCTCATTTCTTTTCGGCTCGGAGTGCCTGATGCACAACTCCTGGAACATGAAGTTTCACCCGAATTCTCAGCGCTTGATTTGATGCGTCTGCCTAATTATCACATCTATCTCAAGCTCATGGTCGAGGGGATGGTAACTCCGCCGTTTAGCGCCCAGACACTACAACTGTCGAATTCAATAATGTTCGATACAGAAGGAAAAGAACTCTGAGGAAAAACGAGCCTCCTTGGTGGCATTGTAGATTGCCTGGATTTCCTCTGTGGAAGCAGTACTGTTGTAAAGATGGATAGCTAAATCTTGCTTGGGCCAGCGCAAGGTCGGCATAGCTGATTAGCCAGCTTCTATTCACTTTTACTAACAGGAAGAAGCTATGGCTGAACGGGTTTCGACCCCACTACTTCGTAACGCGCGCTTTGGCAACCAAATTTGAGAACCCTTAATTCAGACACTTATTGACCAGATTTTTCAGGTCTACAATAGGCTAAGAGGTAACAACAGTTTACATTTTTACTGCCCGAAAGGATGGATCTCCAAGTCCTTTTTATTTATATGTTTAATTACAAAAATGCATTCCTTTATGTGATAAACGAATCTGCATTACTCCTCTTGTGCCCTTTTCTTCAATAACTTATAGGGTTGCCTAGCCTTAGGGTTCCACACTAAGCGGTTCTCATCAAAATCCTATCAGAAGCTGAAAAGTTCTCTGACAGAGTAATGATAACTAGGAATTATCGGTGACTGATGGCCGACACTCGAGACAGCATTCTCGGCATATCATTCGATGGCCTTGCGATCTCCGGGATCGTAAACGAATTTCTGAATGTCGCCGCCGCAGTGCGGGGCAACAGCTTTCGTGTCCTCTTTGATCTCGGATATGACATCACGTTGGGCAGGACGAAGGAATTGGGAGGAGCCTACTTCCCCCCCTGGGTCGAAACCGTTCGGTGCATCGGTAGCACCTATCCGCGAAGTTATTCTCCAGAACTCGTCGAGGAAGCACGGGCTAGGGTCTTAGCCGGCACGAGCATCGCCGCAGCAAAAATTTATGACGACGTATGTAACCAACTGGCGGCGTCGCTGGTGGCAACCTTTGTACGCGAAAATCTTCGCTTCCTCATTGTCGAGAATGGCACGCTTCCCGACAACCCGCTTTTCACAGAGGCCCTCTATCTGGCCATTGCCGAATATGGCGCTAGGCAGAAGCTCGGCAAGTATGTTTTCTGGAGAGACCATGACCTGATGTGGTCGGCTGAACCGCATCTCTATGGTTCTTACCCATATCCGGGGGTTCGGAAGCCGGAACCCAACCCGCACATTCACTACGTCGTGACAACCGAGTGGATGCGGCAGAGAATGTACGCCTGGGCCTCTTCAATTACTTGTCACGTGATCCCATACCGCTTCTTCTCTCCGGCTCTCAATCACCTGCCATCCCGGTCGCTCCGCTCCGCCTACGCCATACCCGAAGATGCCTATCTGGTCGCGCGCTGTACGAGGGTAGTGCCACAAAAATCCATCGAGCGTGACCTGCGCCTGCTGGACCAGCTCCAGCTACGCCTCGCCGCATCGGGCGACCGTCGAAAAATCTTTCTCTTCGTAACCGGGCCGACGCAGGAAGACCGGGCCGAATTCGAGCGACTGCGCGCGCTTGAGCAGACCTTCTCGATTGCCGGACAGGTGGTGTGGGGGGATGGGCTTCTCCCGTTCAGCACCATCTTAATTGATCCAGCCGTCCAGACGAATCACTTGTCAATCCGTGACCTGCTCGCCGAGGCTGACCTAAGCTCATTTCTGACGACTTATGATTACGAAGGCTTTGGCCTGCCTCCCGGCGAGTCCATGGTCATGGGCGTGCCGTTCATCGCAACGACTTACGAGTTGTATCACGAGGTGTACGGCAGCAAGGGCGCTATCGCTCCCCTCCTGCCAATAGACCGCGCCAGCTCGCCGGACGAACTGATTCCTGAGTCGTTCATAACATGGACGCTGCGGGCGTTAACGGATGGCTCGTATCGAGCGCAGATCACGAGTCGGAACCTGGAAGTGGTCCGGCGATTCTTTTCCATGGATGCTCTGGAAAGACAAGTACGTGAAATTTTCGGCAGCGCTTTGAGTTGAGAAGTTCGTCGGTTTATGCCGTAACGGAACTGAGTGACGGTCAGCCGGTGCCGGAGGATTACTAGAGCGACGGCATGGTAATGGCCCCCAGAGCCAGGAGGGCCTCCCTCTGGGCAGAAGTAAGGCCGGTAGCGCCAGAGATATTCATACCCTCGTATGGTCGCGGCGGCCTAAGCATATTGACAGGCGAACAGGGTGCGAGTTCCGGCACTTGCCACAGGCGAATGCTGCCGTCATTGCCCGCGGTGGCGATGATGTCTTCCGCCTCGTTGATTACTAGGGACCATAACGCTCCCTGATGCGCCCTTACTTTTTCCTCGCAGCGCCCACTGGCTACGGCCCAGCGTCGCAAGATTCCGTCTTCGCTGCCGCTCAAGAAGGCTTTGCCCTGATTGTAGAAGGCACCGCACCACACCTTGCAACCGACCGTGAAGGTGCCTGTGCATGCCCGGCGCGTTAAATCCCACAGCTTTATCGTCCCGTCCTCGCTGCAACTGGCTAAGGTGGTGCCTGTGGCGTCGAGGCGGGTGACAGCGCTTAACCAACTCTGATGACCGGGCAGCTCACCGATGCGAGAGCCGTCCTCGGGCGAGAAGAGATAAACTCCATGCGCGGTGCCGGCGGCGGCAAGGCAACTCCTGCCCTCGCAGAAGGAGACGGAGAAAACTCGGGACATCTCACTTTCAATGGCCGTTAAACGGCTCCCGGTCGCCACATCCCAGATGAAGATTCTACCGTCCTCTCCCGCGCTTGCTAGGAGTCGCGAGTCAGGGTCAAAGGCTACTGAGCGAATCCAGTCTGTGTGCCCATACATGACCTGCCTACAATCTCCAGAACGCAGATCCCACAACCTCACAGTCAAGTCGTCGCTGGCACTGGCCGCCCATCGCCTGTCGGGGCTGCAAGTAACCGCCCACACTCTGCTCACGTGGCCGCGCAGTTCAAGCGTGGTCCGAGCATCTCGGATATCCCATACGCGCACCAGGCTGTCCTCGTTGGCCGCGAGCAGCAGCGACGGGTCGTGGCAAAAGGCCAGTGACCAGGTCTTATTTGAATACCCGCATAGAGTAAGCAGGCATTCACAACGGTCCATGTCCCACACGCGAACGGTGCCGTCCTCGCTCCCCGTGGCGAGGGAGCGCCCCGTGGGACTACAGTCCACTGACCAGACTCTGGCGGGTGCGACGTGAAGTTGTCCGACGCATTCCTTGCGCGCGGTGCTCCACAGTCGCACTGTATGGTCATCGCTCGCGCTGGCGAGTATATCACCGAGGGCGCTGAACGACAGCGACGCTATGGTGCTGGAATGACCAGAGAGGGTGGCAAGGTGTGCGCCGTCGGTTGGCCGCCAGAGGTTAATCCGGTTATCTTCGGCCCCGCTCGCCAGCAGGTCGCCCTGGCGAGAAAAGGCAAGTGAGCGCACCCGCGCGCCGTGCTCCATGAGCAGCAGCGGATTTTCGAGGTCAGAGACACGGAAGAGGCTCACGATGCCGCCGCTCCCGGCGACAGCCAACAGTTGACCATCAGGACTGAACACGGCCTCTGATAGGAAGTCCGGGTCTGGGGTCGCAGGGATGGCCCAGCTTCCACTCCGCAGATCCCAGAGCCGACAAGTGCCGTCTTCACTCGCACTGGCGAGCGTCTTGCCGTCGGGGCTGAAAGCGAGCGAGTAGACCCAGCTTTTGTGTCCGAGCAAGACGTTGATGCATCGGCCATCGCTTGTCTTCCACAGACGAATCGTGTTGTCGAAGCTGGCGCTCGCCATAGTTTGCCCATCGGGGCTGAAAGCGACCGCCCATACGACATCCGAATGTCCGACGCAGCGCATGTGGAACTGCCCGTTCGCCGCAAAGAACAAGCGAATCTCGCCGTTGTCGTCGCCTACGGCGATTAATTCCCCATCGGGACTGTAGGCAACCGAAAAGACTGTGCCGAAAGGATGCCTGAATGTGGTGTGGCGAAACTCGGCTGAAGAGAAGTTCGTGTCGTGCAGGTTCACCTCATGCAAACACGCCTGCCAGATTGGGAGATGAGAGAAATTGAAGCCATGCAGTTCGACGCTTAGATATGAGAGCAGGTTGATGATGTTCCCGATGGCATAGCCATGCTCGCCCGCCATCTCTCGCCGCCAGGCGTCGAGCAGCGCCGTGAAGAGCACGACAGGCTCGCGGGTGTAGCGAGTGGCGAGGCGTTCCGCGACAGGGCCTAGAATCAGGAGCTGCTGGCTATCGCGGACGCTCTCTTTAGACGTGGCCTTGACGAGCGCATGAGTGTTGAAAAGATGCAGGGCGTCGAGCGCCGTGCTGATGGAGCTAGCCTGGCCGCCATCTCGCCACCGCAATAGCTCGCGGCCCGCCTTCGCAAAGGCAGACGCTATGCGATTCACAAGCCTTGCCGTAACGTGCTCGATCAACACCGGTTGAAGGGTGAAGTGCCGACTGCCGATCCGCTCCAGCGGAATCCTACGCTGGAGACTTTGCAGCGTTGAGGCAAGGTTCTCGCGCGACACACGCGAGATGAGGTCGTCGTACAGCGTGGCGAGGGTGACCGGCTCCCGTTCGATGGCTAACCAATAGACGATGTCCGTCTCGTCTCTGGTCAGGCGGTCCAGGTGCCAGTCGAGGAGCTGCTCCAGATCGGCAAAGACCGGGCGGCCAGTGCCGAGGAACGCCGCCAGGTCGCCGTCGAACACTTGATCGATGTGTCGCGCCGCCAATTCCAGGGCAAGCGGGTTGCCATTGTAGAGCTTGACGATCTGCTGCCAATGGCTGTCGTCGCCGGAGAAGCTGCCGATTTGCGCGAAGAGGCTCTGGCTCTCCGCCGTGCCGATGCCGGTGAGAGCGAGCGAACGGACCGGCTTTCTCACCCCCTCAAGGTCGGCAATCACGCGCGGTTTCTCACGGCTGGTCAATAGTAGACAGCTCTGGTGAGTGGTCCTGGCAACCAGCTCGAAGAATTCCCCATACCGTTCGTATCCGTCTCGGTAACGCATGACCGGATCGCCGGGCCTGAGAATGGCCTCAACGTTGTCGAGGATGATGAGGCAGCGGCGGTTCTGCAAGTAACTCAGGATCTCCTCAAGCTGCGTCTTCGGCGTGTGCCTGACCGGCCCGTGATGCTCCGAGAGGAAGTCTAATATGTCGGCGAGAAGGTCTTGGGGGGAAGGTGCATTGAGCAGGGATCTCCACACGACGCGATCGAACTGGCCTTGAATCCCGACCGCAAGCGTTTCAGAGGTGTTACTACTTCGATTACCGCCTCGCCCAAGACAAGTGACAAGGTCGGTCTTGCCGATGCCGCCCAGCCCGGTGATCAAGACGACCCGGCAGGATTCGTCGAGGATCCACGACTTCAGGAGTTCGGCAGCAATCTCGCGACCGTATAGCAGTGACACAGCGGGAGCGCCGTCCCAATCGCACCGCGAAGTTTCCGGCTGTGTAGATGGAGCCGTGAAAGAATGAGAAGAGGCAAGCCCCGAACGAGTGAGCAACTCGGGAGTGAGGTGTTCCGGGATGCCTGCAAGTTGGATTGCGTTACAGCCGAGAGCAAAGGCGAAGTCGATAGATTCTCCGGCACCGAGCGCGTCATAGAAGGCGGCGGCGAACTCAATCGCTGCCGAATCCCCAATCGCTTTGTTCATCCCTATGACGAAGTCTATGTGCTTGGCAATTGCCTGTGCCTGCACAGTCGAATAGCAAGCGTTGAGGACGACGCACCTGATCTTCGAGGAGAAGAGGCCGAAGAGTCCCGCGAGGGCATCTGCATCTACGAGTTGTCCTTCGAGGACGATGCCGGTGCGGCCAGTGCCGTGGCCGCAAAAGTGAACATAGGCCGGTTTGTGGTCGAGCAATGCCCGCCGCAAATCTTTTGGTCGAGTGGCCCATTGCTGTTTTACCTCGAAGTGCTTACGCGAGTGCCGCAGCCCATTCTCGATCTCTCGGACCTCTCTATCGAGACTTAGTTGTGGTTGGTCAATCGGGTTTGCCGCGAAGATCAGGATGGTTTCCGGGGCTTCAGTAGTCACGTGGTGATAATTCCTAGTTATCCAAAGTCAGTTCCCTAAAGGGTCAACATCTATTAACGGCTGCTATTATGCAGCGAAAATGGAATATGCACAATGCCTCTATGAGATTTCTTCGTGCGTATTATAGTAGCTGGAAACTCAGTAGGAAGTGTACGAGTCGGTTAATTTAATTTTATCGAATATCCTGAAATCCCTGGGTTCACTTGTTTGAGATGAAGCGGAAGGCTTGAAAAAACTCCACGCGACTGTACACAGGCTGGCAGGGATGGTCTTCAAGCATGCGGAGGCTGGTATTATCAATAGTGGTTTTACTTATAGATAATAAAATACTTGCCATATATTCCAATTTACTTGAAACATCTTCTTTCCGTCATTACACTCTACTCGAATTTGCTGAGCTTCTCTTCGTATCAATGTTTTACGCCTTGCCCCTTTATGATCCGCAGGAGATTTCTTTTCTCAGTTTGGAGAGAACTATTGGCTCCAGTCTGATTATCTTTATGCGGAGTGTGTCTGTGCTATGCAAATGAATCAAGCAAGTGATGAGTTTCTTAGGGGCTACTTTGCTACTCACGAGCGCAGGAAAAAGACGAAAGCTGCTTACTGCTCCGACCTGACGCAATTCCTATCGTTTGCGGGCAAAGCTATCAGCCTTATGTCCTTGAGTAGCGCCGTCATTGAAAATTGGGCTGCTCATCTTCACCAGGAAGGGTATTCTCCAACCTCAATCAGAAGGAAAATGGTCGTTCTCCGAGTTTTCTGTTCTTATTGGGTGAGAAAGGGAACACTGCCAGAGTCGCCTTTCTGGCGTGTGAAGCTGAGCTTAGGACGGGTTGAGCAACTTCCCCGTACGCTGACTGAAGCTGAGGTGCGCTCTCTTCTTTCTCAAGCACGGCACAACCACTCAGTTGTAAAGGCTAGTCAAAAGGGGGAAGAACTTGCAGCGAGTCAGCCAAGCCAAGCCTCATCTCGCACCTATCGAGAGCTTCGGAATCTTGCACTGATAGACATACTCTTTGCAACAGGGATGCGTGTGGGAGAAGTATCATCTCTCAATATCCAAGACTATCTTGTCGAAGAAGCGATTTTCAAGGTAAAGGGCAAAGGCGGCAGGGATCGCCTGGCCTTCATAGTTGATGAAGAAACACTACGGGTTCAGCGAGCGCACCTTCAGGCGCGAAAGCAAATCAAAACAGAAAGTCCTGCCCTTTTCCTGAATGCTTCTGGTGAGCGGCTTTCAACCCAGGGGATCGCAAACGTCATTGCCCAGCTACGTCAAGAAGCAGGAATAGACCGGCACGTCACTCCCCATATGCTCCGTCACACCGTGGCAACCCTACTTCTGCGCAACGGTGTGGACATTCGCGTAGTACAGGAGTTTCTTGGGCATGCTTCTATCGCCACTACCCAGCGTTACACGCATATTACTAAAGAGCACTTGATTGGCGCGTTGCGGAAGTATCATCCTTCGCTCGGTTTTCGATTTCGGAGGTAATGAGATCGGAAACAGGTGCGACATTAGAGGCAGCAGGAACCACATTCAAGAGAGTCAGTTCGGCATTCCAAGATAGAGTATCAAAGCCAAAGCCACTGCATCAAAAATACCCATTCGCTCATACTCGCTCATCCAGGGCTTACGGGCCGGAGGCAGTCTTAAAGCAAGTTCTGGGAATTGTTTGGTAAGACTGGTTGCAATATGATGTTTGGTGCCTGATGAAGAGAATGCTTTCTTGATTTCCGACTGGGAAAAACTTCGTGCTTTGAGCCCCTCGCTTGCGGCAAGTTTCATGATTTCCTGTATCAAGTTTTGGATACGCAGGAAGCGGCGGGACCCCTTCCCTTTAGGATTCTCAAGGACAATCACATCTGGTTGGTAGCACTCGATCAAATCAGCAATCTTTTTGAGGCAGGTGCGATCCCTATCACCCATAACCTCTTTTACAGCATAATCAACCAGCGTCTCCGGTCCCTCCAGCACCGCAAAGCCAAAGCCTTTCGGACAGGGAGATATTCCCATTACACGCTGATTATTCTCTGAAGAATGCCTTCTAGATTCGATATCGAGGGTGCTCGCAATCGTCCTCAAGAGATCCGCCTTACGCGAAGCGCTTCGCTCTGAAGCCATATTTTGCATTTTGTGAACCAGAATCCTCGCTCGCTCTGAAGTCTCCTTCTCAACCTGCTCATAGATGCCTGCAAAAAGCTCTGCGACAGGTATATCAAACAATACTTGAAAAGCTAATGCGGTTTGGAGATCAAGTACACACTTAAATGTTTCATTGCGAGATACCTTTGCTCCACTTTTGACCCCCAGCAAAAAAGCCACATCTCCCTGTGAAAGATCAAACCGTTTCCGATATGTTCGTAGATAGTTTGGCAGCTTACGAGACATAAGAAATAAGGGAAACCTAGCGGGAAAGCCAGGCGGTGAGGTTACATTATCAAGTGTGCAGACTCTTCAGAAGTAAAAAACGAGCCTTTTTTAGTGATATAGAATACTACGAGTAGGTAAAATTTCCATAAAGAACCGCCCTTGGTATTCTGTAGAAGGCTGTTGATACCTCAAAAATAGAAGGGGTGTCGGAGGTGATAGAAGCATCATGAGGAATGCGTAGAAAGATAAAGAAGAATTAAAGAACGCTTTGATCAAGCTTGTTACTTGAGCCTTTCTTTATGATTGCTTGAGTGTTCTTTTAGAGCCGGACTTTCGAGGGATTCCTTCGCTCTTGGCGCTGCTTGGTAGCTTTGCGGGAAGATCAAGGTCATCATCAACCAGAACATCCATCCAGACACTGGCAACTCGCGCATATTGTAAAAGTACAGACAATGAAGGTACGCGCTCGCTTCGCTCATAAGCAGAAATCTTTTCGCGAGATAGAGTTTCTTCAAGTCCCATCTGCTGAATCAAGCCGTTCTGCGAAAGGTTGAGTTTCTGGCGAATCTCAAGAAGCTTTTGTGCCAATCGTTTTGGGGTTGGGCGTTGTGATCCCATCAGGATTGTCCTCCTGATGGGCGTGATGTAAGGATTTGCTTGCGCTTAGGCCCAGGTGAGCCTAATATGGCATTGCATTTTGAGGTTGCCAGGAGAAGATATTTCCTATTCCCCCGATCAATACTCATTACAGCTGTTATGAGATTGCGTTGTGCATGAGATGGTGCATCTTGCGGTCAAACGTTGAGTCCTGACCAAAATCAAAGAGCGAGAGCTTTCGATATTACACCATCCCAAACGTAAGGGGCCATTCTGCTTGACATAGGAGGCATCATGGCAAGTGTCAAACGAAGACCTATAGCTTTCTTCATTCTTGCACTCGCTGCAATCTTGATGTTTTCTGCATTGCCGTTTGCGGCTGCATCAGGAGGGCAATCTGAGAATGAGATAATTATCAAGCCGACTCCCATCAAGCACATCATGCAGGTAATCGGATCTACGCAGTCCCAGATACACACGACATCTCTTCGTGATGCGAACTGGCCTATCCAGAGGCTAGGAATTCCTGAGAACGCTGACTCATCGGCGGTAAAGATCGGCGTCTGCGATACGGGCGGCAATCTGTTGCCCGAGTTCGGTGACAGTATCAAAGGTGGTTGGAATTGTTTCGATGACAACTCTGACTATCATGATATCGGTTACCACGGCACAGACATTTTGCATGTGCTCGTGAACCAGGAGTTCGGTGCGATGGCCCAAGCCAGTATCTATGTGTACCGGATAAGCAATTTGCAGAGCAACATGAGTCTGAGTGCCTTCGACAAGGCAGTCGACCGTGCCTTTGCTGATGGCGTCAAGATACTGATCTGTAGTTGGGGCGCGCTCGGTGCGCCGCCGTCAACATTGCAGGACAGTGTCCGCAAGGCACGTAGCTACGGCATGATCATCATCGCTGCAAGTGGGAACGACGGTGCGGCGCGGGCGCTCTTGTCGAGTGAAACGTTTTGCAGATTGTGCCGCCTCAAGAAGCCTCATAAACTCTTCGGGACTGCGTTTGAGCCGGACGAAATAATCGGTGACATCGCCTGACTCTCCTACTTCTTTAGGTAGTTCAACCACTTTGGCATGAGGGATCATCAGCGTCACAAGCATTGCTCCGTTAAGTCCTGCTTGGTCGCGATCAAAGCAGGTATATACCTGGCGGATGGACCGTTTAGCTTTGGCCCACTCTGGCCGAAACGTGGCAGCCCCACCGGTTGAGGTGACTGCAAAAAATCCGTGTGCTTCCAAAACCAGCCGGTCAAACTCGCCTTCACAGATGATGATCTGCTGTGGCTTTTGTAGCACTCTGTCCCAGCCATATAACTCCACGCCGGCGCCAGGTGAGGTGAGCATTTTGGGAGCAGGACGACTATCGTGGGGATCTTTGGCAGGCTTGAAAAAAACGACTTCACCATCCCGATTGTATATAGGGATGGTGATCCGCCAGCCGTTCCAACCTAAGATATTTGAGTTGATGATGTGATCAGGAATGCCGCGACCGTTCAAATACTGCCGGATCCGCTTGGGCAGCGCGTCGTGATGTTGGAGGGCGACATCGATTAGGTTTGTAGGTGTGATATTCATGTGACAACTTTACCGTCTGCGGAAAACAGAAAAAGACGGGGAAAATTGCCGCAAGCGGCAAATTGAGCCCCCTTGGAAAGCTCTGCCAACACGTTATGCTTTGTGCATTATGGAACTGAAGAGAGAAACCATCGAAGCCTTTATCAAGGCATATAAGAATGATTACGGTGAGGATCTCACCTTTGCCCAGGCCCACGAAATCGCCCACCGGCTGGTGAATATCTTCCTCATTTTAGAAAGGGCCACAGAAAGCGAGTCTGAATCAGAAAATTCTGTAGACGATCCTTTCGAATCGTAAAGTTGGAAAATCGTCCAAGAATAGGGATAACTCATATTGACTCCGCCATTGGCTGGACTAGCATGAGGATAGGAGAAGTCGCCTTCCTCAATTTATATACTTTTTAACTCCCACGATTATGGAAAAGGCAATCATCTACGCACGAGTATCAACAAAAGAGCAGGCCGAGGAAGGCTACTCTTTGGCGTCGCAAATCAAGTTGCTTCGCGACTATGTAGACAAGAACTCACTTGATGTCGTGAGGGAGTTTGTGATCCCTGAGTCAGCGAGTGGCCGTCAGGAGAGAAAAACCTTTAAGGAGATGATGGAGTACTGCAAGAAGCGCGGCATCAGCCACATTCTTTGCGAGAAGGTAGACCGGATCACAAGAAACCTTCAGGACGCCGTCTGGATTGATGGGTGGCTTCAGGATAATCAGGAGCGGCGAATCCATTTCGTTAAACAAAACCTCGTCATTCATCAAAATGCGAAGTCATACGAGAAGTTCCAGTGGGACATCTATGTGGTGCTTGCCCGCCAGTATTCCAATAACCTCTCTGAGGAAACCAAGAAGGGATTGGTAGAGAAGGCAGAGGAAGGTTGGTATCCAGGTCCGAACAAGTGCGGATATGTCACGGTGGGAGATCGCGGCCATAAGGTATGGGAGATTGATCGCAGTGCCACATCAGAGGCCCCCTTCATTTTCAAGGCATTTACTTTATATTCCCAAGGCGGCTATACGATCAGCACGATCAGGGACAAGCTTTTCAAAGAAGGCTGGATGAGTCCGAGCGGGGGAATGCTTCCTAGAGCGTCCATTCATACTGTCTTGAGTGATCCCTTCTACTGCGGCAAGTTTATGTGGAATGGGAAAGAGTACGAGGGGAAACACGAGCCGATCATTCATGAAGAAACTTTTGCTTTGGCTCAGCAGAAGCTCAAGCGGCAACTCAAAAACGGCAAAGTGAGAAAGCACGAGTTCCTCTATGCGGGCTTGCTTCACTGCGCTAGTTGCAAGAGCAGTGTGAGCGCGGAGGTGCAGAAAGGTCATACCTACTATCGTTGCACGCAGTATAGGCCTTGCAAAGAGAGAAAATGCGTAAGAGAGGAAGCCATAACGGCCCAGATTATACACGCTCTTGATGCGTTAAGAATCATACATGCTGATGTGACGGACTGGCTGCGACGGGCTTTGAAAGAATGCCACGAAGGGGAGAAGCACTATCACGCACGAGTAATGAAGGATCTCACGGACAAACTGACCAAGATAAAAGCGCGCATCGATCTGCTGTATGATGATCGCGCTGACAAGCGCATCGATAAGGAGTTCTTTGAAGAGAGGCTGAGTCAAAATCGCCGACAGCAACAAGAGGTGATCAGAAAGATTGCTCGTCACAAAGAGGCAGCAATCAACTATGCGAAGACCGCAAGCGACATCTTAGCTGTGTCGCAGGGTGCGAGAGAATTGTTTGAAAGATTGGAGTTGAAAGATAAACGAGATCTTTTCAAGTTCATCCTCTCAGATGCGCGATTGCAAGATGGAACGCTGCTCTTTGCCTACAACGCGCCGTTTAATAAGGTGCATGAAATTGCCACTTTCCAACCGCAAGATAGCCGCGAAAATAAAGGGGTCTTGGAGGCTTTGTGGGGGGCGCGTTCAGCTATGCTGCCGGGACTGGACGATTTTCCAACCGGAGAAGCGATCAAGTTCTTCAAACAGTTGTTCGGCATTTTGGAATTTCCTGCAACAACGGCAGAGCAGGCTGAACGGTTTGCCGCAATGTCGCTGTACAGCAGTTCCATTTTCTTTCAATAGTATAGCCAAGTGGCAAGACATCATAATTTGACTTTACGAGAAGTAGGCTAAACCAGAGTGCATGAGATTGGCACAGTGAGGTGCTCTTTGATATTTCGATTGTTGCCAAACTTCGATTTATCACGGAGACACTCCTGTGCCTGGTTCGACCATAATTGAGATTCCTAGCGATGAGCAAGAACAGATGCTCACCGAATTGCGCTGCGCTCGCTTCTGGTACGGCGTCGCCAGTTGGTCGAGATGCTGGTGGCTGAGAAGAATCGTTTGTCGGGGGTGGCCCATTTGACGAGGGTGGCCAAAGACATCGGCGCGCACATCGCCTGGCTTGAGAAGCGCA